>Ga0315315_10002287_pt1 | contig 17543 bp, 9 predicted proteins | sample M140m3416metaG_FD_203699 | JGI IMG/M metagenome (GOLD analysis project Ga0315315, IMG submission 203699) | Ammonia-oxidizing marine archaeal communities from Monterey Bay, California, United States - M1 40m 3416 | ecosystem: Environmental > Aquatic > Marine > Intertidal zone | place: USA... | reverse complement strand
GCTATGCATATACATACACGAAATGTCCAGATTTTCATAGTCCGTGGACAAAACACGAACAGATTCCACCCGGCAGTCCGGTGGCACAAAACATCCAAAACTTTGAAAGCGTCATGAATGTCTATCATTGACATTTATATATAAAAGTGTTTTTATGTTTTAAGTAAGTGGGACTCTTTGTCACCTGTATGATAAAGTCACTTGCAGCTGAAGTAAATACAAAAGGTGGGTACAATGTCGGTGCGACAGGTGCATGTTGCGGCCGATGCCCCTTCCACGGACCAATTGTCCAACAGGTTGCGCGCGGTACTCCAAGTCGGCACTCGACTTAACCAGCAAGTGGCGCCTGGTATGGAAACAGAAGCTCCCATGCGCAACTCTAACAACAGGCGGGCTAACCGTGCCGGGGAACCAGCTCCAGCGCGTGGCAGAAACCCAAGCCCGGTGAACCGCCGCCCTGGTGGACCCCGCCCCCCCTCTCCGCCGAGGCGTGGGCCTACACAGCGTGAAGATTCTGCATATGCCGAGGATATCCGCGACGCCGTTGCAATCAGCCGTGCAATCGCACAAGACGGGCTACGAGGTGACGCTCTCGACCGCTTCATCAGAAATTTTGAGCACCTCATCCAGAAAGTAGTGAATGGAGAGATCACTATGAACTGCGGTACTCTCGACGCCGACGGCGTCGTTAGGAACGCGGTGGATGATGAAGATATGCGCCGTCTCGAATTTGCCAGGGCCGCTCAAAGCCTTGCCATGAAGCGCGACAGCCGCGCATGGGACAGCGCCAAAATTGGCTTCGATCTAGTCGATGCTTGCGCGTACGAGATTGCCGGGTTTCTGGTATCCGATGATTGCGTAGTGCGGCAAAGCGCTTCTGACTTGCGAGCAGCAATGCGTGCTCATTCTGGACAGAGGGCCGTTTGCAGCTGGCTTGATACGTTGCTCCTTTGTTGCAAGATTCCGGTGGAAGACCATTCCGACCACAAGGTCATGGCGTACATCCTGCGCGACATTGTGCAGACGCATGTAGAAATAAAGCAGAGTGGCATGCTCGAGCCATACGTCGAGCAGTTCAGAGCCAGTGATGAAGGGTTTCAGCCTCTCACAGACATGTCCAAGGTGACCGTGGAATTCTTCCACTCGTGTTTTTTGTCGAAGATGTTCCAACTCTGCGAAGAAATGCTTCTCGCAAACACAGTAATCGGAGTTGCGGACGACGGCACGTTGGGTTCTTATGCTCGGACAAAGGCGACATTTGAAGCTGCAAGCGGTGGGATCACGTTTGCACAGATGATTGAGTTGGACGGTGACGTGGCTGCACAGTGGACGGCAATTCTGTACAAAGCCATGTTTGGTGCGGAAACGTGGCCCGACGACCTTCCAAAGGATTCGGACGGGCCAATCAAGCCCAATACCATCACCGGGCGGTATCTGACTGCATTCAAAGAGTACATGCTCGACAGTTGGTTCGTAAAGGATAGTCAAATTCTGCAATGCTTTGGCTTCCTGGAGTGCAAAAACTTGTTCCTAGAACGCCGCGTGAGGCCGTTATCGGCGGATGCAGTATCCGTAAACTCTGCACTTCTTCCAGCCGACGCCTCGCGGCTACGACGTTTCTCACAAACCGCACTCCCTCTTAAGGCTCTTGCCGCCAAGGGACTGTTTTGGACGACGATTGCGGTCGGGCAGGCTGGGAGACTTCTCCCGACGCTGACGAACGCCGCTGTTTTGGGCGCGAACCTTGTAGCAGGCGCGGTCGAAGAAACCGTCGATGTTGCAACCCGTGTCGTGACAGCGCCTTTCTTGGCTGCAGGGGGTGCTCTCGGAGCCGCTGGACGCTTTGGAGCGCGTGGCGTTCAGATGGTGCCGGGTGCATTGGGAGGCATACGTGGCGTGCTGGACAACGTTCGTGGCATTGTTCTCCAACCCGCAAACATTTTGATGTTCTTCGCGGTCGCGGTAGCGCTCGACCGGGAATACGCACAGTTTCTCGGCAACCACGCGCTTCAGTTTGGAGTGGACTTTGCTCAAATTTCACTGAATGTGCTCGCAGAAGTCACCGGTCAGGCTTTTCCGAATGTGGGCGCAATTGCAACCGGTGCATATGAATTCGTTTCAACGACTGCGTTTTTCTTCGCGGCACAGGCCGCTGGACTAATCCCGTTGGCGGATAACGCCCTTAGAGCGATCGCGGCAGCGGCAATGAGATATAGGGGAGATGGAGCTGAAGCCGCCGCCGCCGCCGCCGGCTTAGCCGATGCAGCCACGGCGGCGGCAAATGCAGCCCGGTGGCAAAACTGGGGAGTACATCTTACACGCGAAGTTATCCAGCTTTTACCGACCCTTTTTAGTGTAAACCGTTTTATGCGAGCAATCCGCTGATTCTAACTGGAGAGGTGTACAAGGCTCGATACCAGCTCTCCGAGGGTCACTGTCACCGCTCCAGTATCTTTGAGTGCGGCAAGCGGGGGTAAAAGTGCGGCTACAGCCGTGTAGGCCAGTGCAAGGTTAGCAACTTGACTCGATTGGATACTCACGTCGATTTGCGAGTCCTCGGGAAGCAGGGAAAGGGCGATACATGATGCAACGGCAACTAATGACGGTGTCGTACTCTTCGGGTCGCCTACGGTTGAAGCCGTGTGGTAGAATGGGTTTGTGTGGGCTGGAAGTGAAACCTTGGGGTCTGTGCGTTGTGTAGAAGTTGGCCATCCACCACAGCTATCATCGTTTTCGTCGGTGATAGAGTCTGTGTCGATAACGAGGGAACAATCCTGTGCCGGAAACACGGCTAGGGCGTATAGAGCCGCGTTGTAGATTCTGTCGGTTGCAAATAAAAGAGTGCGCCTGTTATCGTGCACCTTGGACAGCTCCGCCTCGTTCTCGTCGGTCATTGTAAGGGAGTTGATAGCATTTACAATGGCTCTAACGTTTTGCAGTTCGACTTGTGGGGGGATGTCCACAAGTTTACCACCGTCCAATATGTATGCGTTTCTGGGCATGTGAAGCTTGACCCCTCGCTGAAGAGAAGTTTCAATCATCAGCGGATTTGTTGGTTTGAACCCGTCGAGTAGTGGTATCATATCGACGATCACCTTTTGTTTCAAGGTTGCTGTACCTGGTTTGTTCGTAGTGACCATGGAATTCTGCGCCTTGAGCAACGAATCTACGGCAACATGCTGCATGGGCATCGTCTCGTCGTAAACGGCGACGCGGCCGCGAGGAAGCAAGGAACAGCTCACTGGGACGTAGAACCTACAGTTGTCGATTCCAGATCTGCGATACTTTGTATGGTTTGAGTCGTTGTCGTCTATCTCACATTCTGCAAACAACTCCTCGATTAGGGTATCTTGCGACCCTGGAGCGTCGCTGAGACGTATCGATTGCAGTGTCTCTACGCGACGGCTCGACCAATGAAACAGAAGCTCTTCGTGGTTCACAGCCATCCCGACCACGTTTTCAGCATCAATGCCCTGGTCAATTTTGGTAACAGCCACGTCGGAGCGTGGCAGCATCGAGTTTTTCACTCTCCAGAGGATTGGTCTAGAGACCACCGAGTCCAAGAGCGCCGCCAATGCAAACCTTCTGGTTCCTGGCTGTTGCAAAAACGAAGACACCATCGAGAATACACGTATCAGCGACCGTTCCGAATCCTCGATGATTTTTTCCAACACATCGCCGCGTTCAGGGACCATATCGGGTCGTTCTGATAGCCACATTGTCTGCACGTTAAGAAGAGGAAGAAGCTTTGGATGCTGTTTTTGGAGTGCCTGCTCTTTGAGCTTTTTAGCAAAGAGTTTGATGTGAGACCTCCACACACCCCTTCCGGCGTCCACTGCGACCCCGGTCCACACACGACGCCACGCACTTGCGTAGCGCAAAGCAAGCTTTGCCGTCGGTCCGTCTGGGTGCAGCTTGTAAATTATGTCGTCGTCGAATGGCACAGCCGCGTCGGACTTTTCAAATAGAGACGAAATCAACGCTGCTGCGTTCACTGCCCGTAACTTGGCTCTCTGAACGGCGGAGTGGTGAATGTCTCGGCGTTGCATAGTATCCGTGCCCGACACGACAAGCTCATCCACCACAATTGCGGCGAATGCATTTCTGGCCTCGTAGGTGGATATGTCCATTGAGATTTCTTCAAGACCAGTCATGACTTCGTCTAGCTGGACCCCAGGACGAAACATAGATTCTAATGACGACCTCATGGACATCGCCGCCGCGTCCGGAAGGTGTGAAGACGTTGGAAGTGTAACGAGGCCATACGGGATCCGGAAGTAGCTTCCATCCGACTCGTTTTTGACAAGTCCACCCGCGTCCAGGGCAAGTGGCACTTTGTAGAGATCGGTGAAGACAACCCTCGATTCTCTCGAATCAAGAGAATCGATTCCTGCGGATCGCTCACGCTCAATAAACTCTTTGCATGCGTCGTTCAAAGACCTCGTAGCGAATGCACACGCGCTTGAAAGCATTCGGTGCAGTGGACGCTGAAATTGATTGGGCAAGGACTCCGCACTGTCGAGTGGATTCCAAACTGGCATGTTGGCCCTGTACGGCTGCGCTACCTGGCATAGAGTTCTTCGCACAACATCGGCGTCTATCTGGTTTACGAATTCGCTCGGCGTGGCAGGGTAAGACACGTAGTTGTTTCCTTGGTCTGGGTTCCACAGCGGGTTGATGCTCAGTTCGTTTGGCTTTGTAAACGGAAGATCGTCCCAGTCGATGTAGCGAGCGGGCAAAACCCCATCATGCGTGATTCCGAACAAAAGCGCAAGATGCCGCTTGACCGCGTCCTCGTTCAACTTGTCACGGCCCTGGTTGGTGTACTGAATCGCTGTTTCAGGATATTTTTCTTGTTTAGTACGATGAGTCGGTATGAACTCCTTGAGTGCACCCGTCAGAAATGTAGTGTTGACTTGTATCCAGGTAATCATTTTCTCGTAGCTATTCTTCAATGACGAAAGTTCGCAAGCCACGCGACCTGCTTGAACAGCGTGTTCCAACGAAGGCGACAGTGTCATCAATACCTCTTTGTCGAACATAGGGTCTTTGATAGACAAATCGACGTAGAGGTCCGCACGCGTTTTGAATTGTTGGTCCTTTCGCAACCCAGAGGCGTCCGGCTCGTTTAGCACGGACGTCGGCAAATCCACCCCCGCAGCCTTAAAGCTATTGTCGTTGACCCCCATAATTCTACCGGGGGTCACATATTTCACGTTGTCGCGCCTCGTCTTGAGAAGGTGAACAAGTGACCTTTGACGCGGAGACAAGACTCGGGCGGCCACTCCAAACCGTTGATCGTACCCAGCTATTCCTTGGGCACGCTGCCATGCCGACACAATTGCATTTAGATCGTACAGGACGTCCTCGAATACGTTCATCTCGACGGTCCCGTACACAAATTCGACTTCGTCCACCTCTCGAATTTCAGCCCTGTTGGGGGACTTGAGCCGTTGTGCGATGCGACGAGCTGCAAACCCCAAAACCCCGACTGTGATGTCCGCGACTGCCCCGCCTGTCAATTCCCAAAACAGACCAATAGGGTCTCTGGTTCTTTTGGGGTCTGAAATGAATGGATTCGTGGCCTTATTGCTGTCATTCGGCGCCTCTGCAAGGAGCTTCTGTGCCTCGTTTTGAGCCCGAGATCTGTCTATCAGCGAAATGGAAGGTACCAGTGCCACGGAAACGGGGTATGGCACGACCAACACTTTTGACGTGCTCTCGGTCGCAAAACTTATTGGCACGTCGGCTTCGTCGATGACGAGCTGCCTCGACACAACGTTTGGCAGATTGAAAGTGTCTCCAAGGCCGTCGATGCTGTTGCTCCTCAGATTCAACGTGCATTCATCCGGAGACAGTTCGCCATCCTCCACACGCACACGAATAATCAATGGTCCGATTCCTTCTATTCGTTCGTTTTGTGTCTCGCCTACAACTGAGTGCTTAGCTCGTCCAATTGTGTAGTGAAGTTGGCCGAGCGACGTTTCGTCCGAGTTCGCCAATCCCTCCACTTCTTGCAGCACCCTTTCCGTCAGCGTCTCTAGGGATCTACGAGCATAGTCCATAATGTCGCCAAAGGTGGCTTCATTGACCAGATCTTGAGAAAGTCTAGAATACGTGTACAGTGCCACGCGTTGGTCCCTCGAGTATCCCGATGCAGGCAACTGAATTCCGTCTTCAAGAACCTCATAGCATCCATTCTTCTTGACGATTTCGATGATTGTGCACTCTTTGTTTGGAGCATAGATGCGTTCCTTTGCTATGACGGTATTTCCTGGCGTCTCGCCCTCAGCCTCCAGTGGCGCCGTTTGCCTCTCAATGGACCGCGGAAAATCGGAAAGTTGGCCACTATACGTTTCTTGTCCGTGTTTCCACTCAGACTCCACCCCGACAGGCGTGTTCACCTTCCAGCCGGCTTCAGCACGCCCTGCAAGCATGGTTGGGTACGCGCGCTGTCTTTGTCTACCACTCACAAACAGATACCATATCTTCGTCTATGTGTGACTAGCGCTGAGGGAACAAATGTACTCGTTTTAAATGTGTGCCATGCAGTTGTTACCATATGACCGTGTCAGCAAACTAGCGTTAGGATAGGAGACAATACTGCAAAAGTCGGCATGTCGAGCGTTTTGCCAGTTCCACAGAATCACAATGATTTTGTCACACAATTCATGGAAACTGTGAATGACGGAGTTCATACTGCGCGCGGAGATGGTTCGAACACACTGGAGGACATACTTCCGGTCAATAGCCCAAAAAACGCACTGCAAATCCGGTATAAAATGGGTAGGGATCACAACCTTTACCTGCAAGCGGGGATGTCCTTGCTCTACGCCAAAGACGAACGACAACTAGCGCCACCTCATTTGTACAGTGCTGATACGCTTCAAGCGACCAAAGTTGGGCTCATAGCCGCCACAACACGATCATATGAAGATGATTCCAAGCACGCAGCAGAGGAGCTGAAAACAATATTTGTTGCTCTCAGACCGCTTTTTAAACTGGATGCAGTCGAGGCAGCTGTAAAGACCAGTGGTGAAAATCTTTCGGTATTTTTGGAAAAGGACGACTTTAATATCAATACCGACATGGAGGCCATGCAACAACTACTCAAAGTTTTTTACAAGCTTATAATAGACAAAGACGAGTTTACCAAAACGGTGTACGACCAGTACACAAAATTACCAACTGGCGAAGAGAAACCTGTTCCTGTAGAAAACGTAACAGGCGATGCCTTAGAAGCAGGTGAGGAAAGTGATAGAGAAGGAAAAGAAGGAGAAGAAGGAGAAGAAGGAGAAGAAGGAGAAGAAGGATACGACTCGGCTGCCACTAATGCGGCTTGGGGCAGGTATGCATCGTTACACAACCTTCAATTTCACCGATCTCCTTTGTCCGACGCAGTTCACGGCATGGACGACGAACTCCAGTATCAAGTTCCGGACCACCTCGCCTTCCAACGCGCCTTGAAAACAGGCGCCGCGCTGATTGCAAATCAAGTCCCACCACCACGAAAGGATGTTGTGGCGACGATGGCCGATCACGCCACCAGCCACAGCGCCATCGTCGGAGCGGTGGTTGCGTGCGACGGAAACTTCACCATATCCGACACAAAGCCGCTGCACCCACCAAAATGGGACTTGGCTGGCAAACATTGCGAAGAAATGGCGCTCTGTGCATCCCTAGAGCACGCCATTGCAAAGTGCAATCGTGTGTGCAAGACCGATGGCACCATCGGCGTTTCAAGCCGGCGTATTCTGAAAATGGCCGCCGCACGGCTAAAGCTAAAACAGCTCCCGCACCTTATAAGATTGAAAAACGCCGTGGCCACAGGAGCTCCATTTTCAGAACCAACGCCGCGCACCTACAACGATGAGAATGATTTTTCACGTGTTCTATCCGGTCTCGTCTTCCGTGGCTTGCATTTTGCTTTCTTGAAGAGCGACAATGACCTCAAGAAACTGGTCTCCGCAGCCCTCCCCAGCGGGAGCGCAGAAGAACGACGGGCGGGTCTTTGGAATGAGATGTTGCGCGAGATTGCAATTTCGACGGACCCCCTTTGGTCGTTCGTCCGAACGCTCTCCGGCTTAATCGGCGAACCAGCCGAGTCGCTCATAACCACGGCCGACGAGACCTCGCTACGGGCGGCGAAACAGATCGAGGATCGGCGAAAGCAAATCGCCAACCAGGTCGCCACCTTCCAAACCAAGCTTGTCGAAATCGTCATGTCGTCGCTGCTCAAAGACTCGAAGCTGAGTCTCTCGACATCGGGGAGCGATGCCGCAAAATCGATGGTCGTCATCGACCAGGACGTCGCAAGACAGATCAAGGATCTCGCATCGGGAGAGTCTGGACGACCGTTTTTTGAAGCAAATGTAGCTCTGCGGAACCTCACCGAGACCTCGAAACCACGACAGCTCACAGACATCATAGATGGCCTTCATCAAATCGCTACTGGCCTTCGGACGTCGCTTACGGCAGAGCTCCTGCCATCCGCCGATGTCGCGGGTGCGACTCTCGCCGAGCTCTCGATGCCGCGAAACTCCTTTTTCTTGCGCCTCAAGGAAGACACCACCGCAGCCATCCGCTTGGCGTACGACCGATTCTTGGTTGAATTTAATACGCAGCGTGGTGGGAGGAATATCTACCTGTGGGAGCTCGTCGAAGGTTCCGATTCGATACTTTCCAGTCGATTTGCAGAATTTGTTGGGCACATTCTGGTTGCAAACCGGACGTCGACAGGGACGTCAGCAATATATGTTTCTAGAGCCCAAGTAACAACGACGGCTGCAAAAGCGTTCGTGTCTCTCGGCCGCCTGGTCAACCATGCATCCTTTTATGCTTCGCGCACGCCAGCTCCTTTCTCTGGCTCTCGTACGCGCGATGACTATTTTAAAAATAATCCAGGTACCAATGATGTACCCCCCGTGTGGTCTTCAAACACCGGGACGGCGCAACCCAACCAAATGCTGCTTAATAAACGCGTTTGGGTCGGAGGGTTAAATTACTAAACGGCGAAGAATCACCGATGTTTCCGCACGCGTGGGCGCATGTGTTTACCGGTGCCTATCAAGAGGGACGTAAAAAAACACGATTATATGGGTCGTAGGGACGAGTCGAACTTGCCTTTTCAGGGTCAGGCGGTCGTATCCATGGGATCACTCGCCCCTATACCTGACCCGGAATGCTCATAGCCCGTTGACAACGGAGCTACACCCCCCTGTTCATCTTGAAACGTAATCAGGTCATCTGGAAAGGGGTACGGTCCTGTAGCTGTATTGTGCCGGGCGGCGAGCTTTTTTAGGCCATCGTCATCAAATGCCTTTGGGCGCAATATAGGAGTTTCAAACACAAAGTTTTTGAACAAGTCAAACACTCGGAAATGGTTTGATCTGATGCCACCAGTATGACGAGCTAGTGGCCCCAAAACGACATCGAATTCTTCAGTTATGAATCTGTTACTTTCTTTGAAGGGTTTAGAAGCGAGTTTTGCAGTTTCAAGTTCAATGTTTGTGAGCGGCTTGTCTTTGCCATCCTCGACCTTCTGAAATGTCTCAATTTTTTCTAAAGCATTGTGGCGTTTCTCAAAATTTTCCTTGAGCCACTGGATAGGTTGACTGAAACCGTGGTGGTCAACGTTTGTCCTCAATGCCCACTCCATGCGGCCACTTACAGTTGCGAAACTTGTTGGTAACATGTATAAGAATTGTTGCCGTTCATCAGGGCCGCAGAGTCTTCCCTTTCCAAAGCAACCTCCTTTCCATTTAAGATTCAAAAGTGTCGCAGGAACCGAATCCAAGGCGTCTATCGCCTCTCCAACCTCTTGCACAATCTTTTTGAATCGATTGTAATTCGAAATTATCACCGGATTTACATTTGCATCGTCCATTGGTGTGTTCAGCCATTTTTGGAAGAGGCGGTGGTAGCTCTTAGCACCGGAAAAAAAGAACGCAAATGTCAACATGTTGAGAACGAGAAGAGTTTTCCACCCTTCGCTTAACTTCGCTGTGCTTGTTTTTCCTCCACTGGTTCCAAATAGGTCATCTTTAGAAAGTAAAGCTCCAGTGTTGGGGTCAAAGTCAACAATCCTGGCCTCGTCTTCACTAGTAAACATTACGTTTCCGACATGAAAGTCGAATAAAACTACCCCCGCTCTGGACATGTTTTCCAGAAGCACCCACAAAGATTGAAGTGCCTTAGATACAGATAAATTAAGTTCGGTTTGCCCCAAGAAATCATTGGCCGTTGAATAAAGTAACTCGTTCATACTATATTTCATCTTTTCCACCACCATTATCACATGAAACGAATTGTCGTTCACATCGACAGGCCAAAATTTTCTCTTAAAACTTTTGCTGGCTTCATTCCAAGCGTCTCCGTCGAAAAAATCTGTAGACTCGACGATTATTATTTCAGAAACCCTAGGACCAAAGCGTTTTTGTCCACCCAAAATATATTGAATAACCATTTCAGCTGCCGCATTGGCGTCCATTCCGCCCGTCATCTTGAATTTTTCTTCTGTATATTCCAGTTCCACTTTTGAAGATCGAATCAAGAAGTTGCGTTTTTTTTGGTAACTGAACACATTGTTGCTTCTCCCAGAGTTTATCCAGTCCCCAACAACATTTGAACGAAATTGGGGTGTGTTGTGTTTATATATGCTGTTGATTGCTGCAATTGTTGATGCTTGGCGAACCTCTCTGAAAAATGCTTTAGTCGTTTCATCGCCATTAATAGATTTGTAAGATGGGTAAACTTTTACTCCCATTGCAAACGTTGCCTCAAAAACAGATGAGTCTTTTTGACGAAGAAGGTCTTCAAGACGTTTCTTCTCCGATTGAACTTGTATTAATGCATCATCGTCTTCTTTAGATTGGTAGACATTGTGGCCGTCATCCGATAGATGCTGTCGGTTTGTTGTGCGTGGAGTTGATTTTTTTCGTCTCTTGTTGTCTTCCCTCTTTTTTAGGGCGGCTTCATCTATTTTTTCCACAGCAAGCGTTTCCAATTCATCCTCAGCAGTTTTCTTCATCTTATCCTTTTTTTGTGCTGTCTGTTGAATGAAATGTAAATGATACCTCACGTAGTTGTCCAATACTTCTTTCCTACTTTCTGCTTTGCCTAGACGGGATATTTGGAACCGAATTGAATGATCTTTGGTATAACAATGTTCCATTTTCAAATTTCCAAATAGTAAGCGTTCTTCCTCAAAATAGCAGCGAGATGCCACTTCTTCAGGAAATGCGACGTGCAGCACTTCTTTAGAATCCTCCACGTCTGTAACTATGCTCGAAAAGTACGCTTCGACTCCGCGAGCAAAATGGTAACCCTCGTCGCCAAGGGTCCAAGAACCATTTTGACCCTTTTCCTTTCTTGCTTTCCTCAAAAATGCAACGGCATTTTCCAATGATTGTATGTACTCTTTATCATCCGCCACCAATGTTTGTATGTCGAAGGTAGATGCATCAAATGCATAAATGTTTTCACATTTCGAGCTCATGGGAAGGTAGTGAACCGCTCGAGCCACAACTGAAAAAAAACGCCCAAATACAATTGCACCTGTGGACAACAAAATGTGGCCCCATTGAATTGACTCATTGCGAGAAGTCGAAGCCAATTGGGTTAGAATGCCGGAAGTGGCCACTAACGTTGCTATAATCGGGTTTGCCAACAACTCTCGCTTTTCAACAGCAGTTTCGCTTTCCCGTGCCTGATTTATGTCAAAGGTCGAATTCGACAGTTTTGCGAACTCACAATCAGCGTTTGACAGTAGCGAGTACGACATTTCCTTGTTTTCTGTGGCGAAACGGGAATGTACACCCACATTTACCATTGCTGCCATTCCGCTTCTATGGTATCTGTCGTCCCGCGACACCCTCTCACCCCTCCCCCAATGTGACTCCTATTCTACGAAAGGTGGGCAATTCGGAGCGCCGTGCAAAGCCCCAACGGCAAAACAGCCCGCACGGGACTGTTCCGGTTTGCCATGACAGGTGAGACCTTTTTCTTCACGCCCGAGCGCATTCGCACTGTTGAAAACACTGGACTTACCGGGTGTTTCGCTGGCCGCTTTGCTTTGCCCCCACAAACAAGGATTGCGCGTTTAGTGTAGCCATCTCGTGGGGGAATCAATTTGAAAAGAGGGTGTGGCACGTTGAGTAAGTGCCCGCCAAACTCGAATGGCTGTACGATCATAATCGGGCGTAGTACTTTTTGAAGCAACGTCGTTGCTGGTGTGAACATCACAAATGGAACGTTTAACTGGGTGAGAAAGCAGAAAAGCTGTTTGATGAACTCTACCTCCCTTTCCTGAAAAGTTGGATCGCGTTTTCTTTTAGATTCCCACCACCTTGCTCCTGCAAACGCAAGGTCACGGCATGGTGGCGCCGCAATGACGTACTCTATTTGGTCGACAGGCGGAAGTAGCGCCTTAATGCGATCGACGGTGTCCATTCGCCTTGTGTGAATTCTTAAGCCGCTGCACGTATGAGGGCAATGACTCGGGCGAAACCCGACACAATCAAAACCACTTTGGTGCCAAGGCAGGAGGCTAAGCCCGTTCGCATCGAACAGAGACACTACGGTTTTTCGGCGTGTTCGCGCTCGCCGCGATTCGCCATCAAGTCGCCAACCAGAAAGCGTAGCTTGCATCAAGTCACTAATATATATATGCCATGAGAAAATATGAACATAGCGTGTGTCAACAAAGGATTGTCGCACATCTCGAGACACGCAGGCGGCAAGTCGTCGCTCGATAGGCATTTGCAAGCCTCGCCAAACAGGACACGTTTTGCATGATTCCACTGTACGACCTGCCTGTTGAGGTACAGGAACTCATATTGATGATTCATGTGGTTGTTTCATTATGCAGTCCGCGCCCAGAAAAGATTGAGATGACAAGTGCGCAAAAGAACAAATTGCCACCGCATGCAATAGATTTTCTCGAAAACGATGACGTTCATCACGGGCAACTGGTCACACACAGTAATTATATATACAATAAATGGATTGCCTCACAGTTAACCCCAATCGACATTGACTTCGATCCAGTAGAACATGAAGTTAATCGCAGAATCGGGGATCAGGTAATTAGAGACGAAGCTATCAAAGAACTCTGGCGTATCATGCCGCAGGGCGTCGCAAAGGCATCGAAACATGAACTTCCGTTTTCTAGTCCTCTTGGCGTTCGTTACAATGTTTCAAAGCTTTTCGTGGCTTCCCGGACATTTTGCCGTCTTTCGTCGGTTTCCAAAAGATTCAGGGCCCTGTTCGGACCATTTTGCCTACGCCCGGCAGTTTTTTACAGTCATGGAACTTTTTGGAAAGCGAACTTTTTGAACATTGCAGCTGAGTTAACGGACCCTAAATACATTCCTCCTTTAGATACTGTAAAGACATCACGGCTCACCACCACGCACATCTACACGACTCGCATGCACGCGGCACTGGACAAAGAAGGCAACCTCTTAAAGAAGGTTCAGGCCTTTCCGAACGAAGTGCTGCTTCCTTATTTTGACGAACTGGTCGTGCGGGTTGGAAACACATCAACAGGGTGGATTCGCCCTGACATTGGATTGCACACTGGCATGGTGACAAACATTGGACTGGGAAGCATAAACGTCAGCGCAATGCCACACTCCGCTGATGCCTCGTTCGTAAGCGGCATGTTTGTCATTTCAGACAACGATCTGTTAAGGATTAATTGGAAGGTTGCTACGACGTCTTTACAAATCACACCTTCACGGAGCGAACCTTTGCCACTTTGCTGTAAGATAATATTCCGACTTCGCGGAAAGGTCAGTGCCATAGCCACATCACCACAATTTTACGTTGTTACGCGCCCCCTGAAATAGCCGGTCAAAAATGCAAATGAAACGGTATGTAGTGCCTTAATTTGAAACTTGTTTTATAATACAACCACTCGGGGTGTCGAAGACTTTCTTCCTTGAGCTTCGCGATCCACACTTTGTTTTCCGGGTGCGGATTGATTGATATTCTGTACTTGCGATCGCCTTCGTACAACGATCTAAAAAGTGTTTCCAGTACGAAACTGCCCAGACCGCGTTCAAACATGACAATGCCCTGCACCTTCCACGGTTGGGTTTCAAGTTGAGCCAAATCGTCAGCGGTGAATGGAGTGCTACGTGCGTCGTCCCATGAACGAAGGGTGTGGGGCGAGTCCCCTGTGGAACACAGTGTAATTTGCCCGAGTGGGTCCTCTTCGCGATAAATCCTCAGAAGCACTAGGCGATCGTCGTAATGCCCGGAGCTGTACTCTCTGTATACCGCCCACTGTTTAGGGAATTGTTGGCTGTCGTTGTAATAGTCGTCACATAACCCTCGATTCAAAAAAAGAGTCATCAATTCGCGTTTGAATTGCTCTTCAGCTATTAGAGTTGTCGCAATTCCCCTTCTTGTCAACACCTCTGCCATGCCTTTGCAACGAGTGACTCCTTTGATCCGGACACCCTCCGAACGCTTGCGCTTTCCTGCCTCGCCCGCAACAGCGACATCGCAAACCAGAAGCCGCAGCTGCTGCGCTGGACAGTGCGGAGGGGGCCGAGACATCGTTTTAGTCAACTTCCACCCTAGTGTATACACTTACGTTAGAGATGATATATTGCATGTCGCGAACGGTTAATAGTGCGAACACAGCGGTATGTCTCACGTGGTTTCTTGTTTGTTCGTGTTAATTTTTACTGTTGTGCTTGATGCACAGAATTCCCTTCCAGCCTACAACCACCTTCCAGAGACGATACGTGCAAGCAGCTTGGTGCTCGTGACGTTTCTGGCATCCCCAGCACTGTTTGCGAATAAACTTCTAATCCTCGAGCAACGGGGCGTCGTTGGGCTGCTCTTGGCGGCCACGTCCTTTGTTGCGACCCGCTCCGCGTCGAGTGTCTGCAAGGCATCCGATGCTGTCTTTTCGCTTGTTGCTTTATCAGCGACGGCAGCTTCATTCGCCACCAGCCAAGAGCCTGCCAAGCAAAGGGATTGCAACCTTATCTCGCTCGCCGCCTCGCTCTTTGTCTACACCGGCCTGCGGTCGATCCGAAACGCCCTTACCTACCCAAACGACGTGCTGGACTTCACGATTTCGGAAGAAAGCGGCGTCTCGTTCCACCGCGGCTATGCCGTGGCCAACGAGGCAGTCCCCACCGTGCTCGCGTTCGCCGGGAGTCTTAGCTGCGCTTTCGGCATCATTGTGCTGCTCAATAACGACTTAATACTTAGGGTCGGTGCGCATGCTCTCAGCGAAGTAGCCGCCATATGCGCCGTGGTCGCTTTCACGGCAGCCCTCGTCGCGCAGCTGTCAATGCAAAGTTCGATCGTGGACGTGCCCGCGCTGTTCGGCGAGTCTGCATGCGGAGGCAGTCGCGTCGACTGTGCCGCCGCCTTCCGAGCGAGGCTATTTTACAACGCTTCGAACGCCACGGCACAGCCGTGGCTATTGGCCATCGCACTGTCAATGTTTGCATTCGCAATCGAACGAAGGTTCGAAACGCGATCACAAGGCTATGCCATGTCCAATTGGACGCCGCTCCACACGGCGGTGTCCCTCGCCGTTGTGGTTTGTGGGTTTGCCGTAGTGGTCTTTGCGCCGTCTGATGAAACCTCTCTAGTTGCAATGCTGTTGCTGCTTGGGTCGATTGGGGTTGTGGCCCTGCAGTTTCCGGTGCTTGGGTGCGCTCTGAACGTTGCGGGACAGGTGCTGCTAATCAACGGCGCGTCCTTTGCCTACTACACGAACGTTACTATTGCGGTTTCGATTGCAATGGTCGGGATAGCTGCGATCCTGATTGGAATACAGTATTTGTTCTACACTGTTGGGGACAACAAGCTGTTCATTCCAAATTTGGAGGCCGTCACTGCGTTCCTGGTCGTGGCCACGCTTTCATCCCAGTTCGCGCTCTCCCTCGCGGCGCTCGCCTTGCTGGCCGGCTTCGATGGCACCAAGGTAGAGGTGGGGGCGTCGGACGGCGCAGACTTCTTAGCAAAGCACTTTCTGAACTTCTTCTTCGCGTCGCTTCTGTACGGGACACGGTTTGAGTGCTCATTGGCCTCGAGGAGGGCAAACGGCCTGGCGTGGAGCGTGCCCGCGTTCATCGCAATTGCGTGGCTCGCGGCGCGCGGAACCCAGGGCTCCGACCCGTATTCCGCGAGCTCTGATCTGACAACGCTCGTAATCGGACTCGTCAGCGCGTTTGTTTCGTGGGGCGGCGTAGGGGTGTACCTGGTATGATTTCGAAGTCTGTAAGGCATAAGCCCGTGGCCCGGCGCGTATACTAAAAGGGGCCAGTGAGATGGCAATGCGTTTTTTTGGCGCATTGACATCGGTCCTTCTGGTCGACTATGCGATGGCCATCGATATTGATTTCGAACGTGAAAATTCAAAAGCTGAGAGGAATTTGCCATTGTGTGAATCGGTTAAAGGAAAGTACCATGCAGCGGAGTGTTGCAAAGAAGACGTAGTGTACTACGAACCACCAATGAAGACTGATACATGTGAGCAGGTATCGTCGCACTGCTACATGAACTTCGATGTCGACATGCTATTTTCAAGCTATAAAAATGAGGATGGTACTCTGAAACAACTGTTGATTGATTTTAGCATTCCGGCTAGATTTGGAGAAATGGGTATTTGGGATAACATTCCAGAGGAAGCATTGATGGTCGATATTATGATGGCAATGAATAATGCACCTGGCAATGCGTGGACACAGAGGGACAAGACCGGTGAAGTTCACCACCTATCAGAAACGTTTTTTGCCACGTTACCAACTGGTAATAATATAGGCTGGGACCTTTCAACTCTGGAGCAATTTTGGAAAGGTTACCCGTTAAAGCAAAACGCTGAAGGAGAGTTCAAGTTGTGGAATACAACCAAACTTGCAGTCAATATATTGCATAACAATTATCCAACGGCCTTCTCCTGTTGGATTAATACCATATACGAGTCGACCGAATCGTATATGGTGGCAACCAACGGTAAAAATGGGTATGCTGCGGTTTATACCGCGATTTTGAGTATGATGAAGCCAAGCGGAGGCTCTTATGATCGGATCATACTTCCCCGATCTGGCGAAACTGCAAAGGTCCGCCTTCAGGCTATGGGGCCGTTCGAACAAGCTTATCTCGACGATTCTGAGACTACAATCCAAGCGTATCTTGCGTCGAAAAAAGCTATGTCTGAAGCGGAAGACAAGTTCACGATCGCTCACAAGTTTTCCGATGTGGTACGTTGTAAGTAGATGGACTCATCGTGGCAGCTCATTTTCACTTACTGCTGATAAGAAAACGACGAACCTGAACTACGCCGAGTGTATTTGACGGAGCTGGTAGGGGGCCGTGCATGCATGTGCGTGTCCGCGGGCGTGTCCACGGGCCCGGCCAAGGGGTGTAGCGGGTCGAGAAACGAGGCGTGCGGGAACGGCACCCTTCTTGTAACAACGATTGGGCGGGGTGCCATGTCGTCTGGGAAGCGAAAGCGCGAAGACGACTGGGGAGAGCCATGCCCAGTGCGCATATCCACCGGAGACGGAGGC
>Ga0315315_10002284_pt1 | contig 17556 bp, 11 predicted proteins | sample M140m3416metaG_FD_203699 | JGI IMG/M metagenome (GOLD analysis project Ga0315315, IMG submission 203699) | Ammonia-oxidizing marine archaeal communities from Monterey Bay, California, United States - M1 40m 3416 | ecosystem: Environmental > Aquatic > Marine > Intertidal zone | place: USA... | reverse complement strand
GATTAAAGTCTTTTGCATCTTGGAAGAAAGATGTTGTTTCATTAAATCCAAAGTTATCATCAAAATCAGCAGATACTGGTTCTGGTGTGACACTATATCTTTGTTCTCTCTTAGGTGATTTGTCTGGTAAATCTGTAAACTGGTCAACTTGAACTGATTTGATAACAGACTGTGAAGTAACAGGCCCATACAAATAAAATTTTGCAGTAAAAGATAATGTATAAATGATTGCTCGTCTTGTTGTAAAATCACCCTCGTAATTATCTTCGTAATCTATACCAGTCAATACAATAGGCACATCTCTTTTTTGTTTCATATCTAAATTATCATTGACTGTGATTGTATATTCTGGTTGAAAAAAAGGTAATATCTGTTCTATAATTTGTAGTGCATCATCACCACTTTTTGCCATAACAAATAATTGTAAATCAACATTATAAGGTACAGGCATATATTGTGTTTCTAATTTAGAAGAACCTTTTGCACTTGTTTTTCTAATCTTTGTAACACGATTTAATTTTCTAGTTGTATCGTAAGAAAGTGTTTGTATCTCAAATGCAATTCTAGGTAAAGTAATCGCAGTTGTTTTACTAATACTTGCATCTTCTCTAATTCTTGTAAGGAACTTTTGTTTAGGCCCATATGCTAATGGAACTTTCATAGATTGTGTAATATTACCAGAACTATTCTTTCTGATAATTTGAATATTATTAAAAATAGTACCAAATGATACTATGATTTTTCTAATCGTTTCGTGATAAAATTGTTGTCCTAACATTATGTTTCCTTCCCAGCGTCACCAAATGGATTTGATTCACTAAAGTCTAATATTGTATTATCTAAGTTTTCAAAATCTTCAATCTGAGATTTTTCATCAATAGTATCTACATTATATTCTTCATTAATTAGATAATGATTTTCTTCTTTCATTTCAGTTATTGTTGCAGTAAACCCATTGTTTCTACCAGTAATAACTTCATCTTTTGCAAATGTTCCAGTTATATATTCAAAGTGTAATGTGTTACTATTTATTAACTTAATATAAGCCTGTCCACCGTTTGCACCAGTGATAACTTCGTCTAATTCAAACGCACCAGTTTCATCTTTAACTGTAATGTAATAAGTATCAGCAGTTTCAAGTAGTATAGAACTCGCACCAAACTGTGTTTCAGAAATTAAATTATCACCAGCATCAGAATCACTACCATCTGTTCTATCTAATAATAATAAATCATTATCTTCTAATGAAATTTCTTCTGTGTATGTTCCAGTTTGTTCTAATGTGAATTGATATGAAAGTGCATCTAAACTACTATCAGTTTCTATTTGGTCAATCGCACTTACACCAGTATCAAGACCCTCACTACCATATTCAAATAATCTACATTTTAATTTATAGACTGGATTGTTATCTAATTGAAAGAAAGGTTCATCGTGGTCAACAAAACTGATTTCAAACATTTTATTAATAATAGGATGAAAAACTAAATCACCCTCTAAAGGTCTATCTGCATCAGTAGATTCATCTTCATTTACAAGATATGCACTTTCACTTGTGGTTGTTTCATCTTCTAATAATACTGCACCAAAAGTTTCAGTAGTACCAGACTCTAAAACAACTTGTTTTGTTATGTCTTGAAATCTTTCTTTACTTACGACAAAAGTAACTTCATCTTTGATATCTAAACCAAACTTTGATACTAATTCTTTCTCACCCTCAAGACCACCCTCTGCATTTTCTACATACATTTCTATAAGTTGTGATTCAGAAAAAGTTGAAGATGTATCTTCACCAAATAAAGTATCTTCATTTACAAATGTTCTATTTACATAATAGACATCGTGTCCGTGAATCTGGATAGCTTCTTTGATTAGATTTTTATATAAGTTTCTCTCGGCAGATATAGAAGTTTTATTACTGTCGTGAAAAAATTTGTTGACTGCCATAACTTATCCTACCATATAATTTATTGGTAACTCAAATCCTAGTTTCATTTCTTCTTCTAACTTAGTGATTTCATCTAACGCTTGTTGATAGATTGCTTCACCGTTCATAGTAACTCCACCTAACATTTGAACACCATTAAATTTTGATAGGTTAGAACCCCATTGTTTTTTAATTAATGCAGTTGCATATCTTTTTAAATACATATCATCAAATACATCTGTGTATACTGCTGGGTCTAATTTTCTATAACATTCAATTAAAAGAAAATCACCGTTATTGAAATCTTTTTCCATATCTGCGTGAATGTATAATCTGTTTTGATGTTCTTTAAAATCTATTGGATATTCACCAGTAAGAATGTGGTCTAGAAAATCTAGATGCCTCATTGTCATTTCATAGTGAATTATTGAAGTTGAACTGAAATCATATAAATCATTTAGTCTTAATTGATAACGAACATCAAATAAATTTTGAGTTAATTTATCTGTTACTGGGTATACTTTTACAACTGATAATACACTATCTGGAATAGGTAAATAATTTTCTTGTTGTAAGAAGTCTGCTGTAATTGAACTATCAACCTTATCAGTTGCTGTAACTGCACTTTCATTACTTCTCATTCTTGTAATTTCAGTGGTTGTCAGTTGATGTTTTAAATATACTCTTTCAATACCATCATAGTGGTATTTTGAAAAATATTGTAAAGCTTCATCTACTCTATCATCTAATTGGTCATCAGATATATTGATATCAATGACACCTTTACCTAATGCTCTTAAACAATATTCTTTAAATGTTGACTTTGAAGTAGGTACTGCCATAACTAATCCTTTTTATAACTATTTATAATAAAAAGAGATTATGTTCGTTTTTCAGCACCCTTCATAGTAAGAAAACCTTTCGCATCGTGTCCTTCTCTTTCGTCTTTAAATTTAAGACCTTTTTTTATGTGAAAAGATAAATTACCAGAAACACTTACTCTTAGACCTTTTTTACCTTTTAGTTCTGATAAATTAGGTTCTACTTCGTGTACTGCCCAAGATGGAAACATAATTAATCTGCCTGGAACTGGAGCCCAATATACTTCATTAAGTGTTTCTCTTTTTCTTAGTTTTTTTGGATTGTAAGGTAATTGAACTGCGATTGCTTGTGCTCTAGGGTCAGAAAACCATATTTGTCCACACTTTTCTGGAGATTGTAAATAGTAAACAAAACTAAAATGTGAGCCTGGGTGAGTATGATTACGATTATGAGCACCAAACTGAGAAACATTTGCCCACATATTATCAATGACTGGTTCTGTGTCTGGATTTAAATCCATTATTTCTTGTATTCTCAAACCTATTTTAAGTGCTTCTTTTCCTAAATCTTCATATTCCTCTCGCATATGCATATCTACTGCACTATGCCAACCTCTTGAGTTAGAACGAACAATACCCCTATTGTCGTCATCTCTCCATTTAAAAATATGTTTTAACCATTTTTTATTTCTTTCTTCATAATTTAAAATATCTTTAAAATGAAATAGTGTAGGAAACCATATCTCAGATGTTATCTTTCCCCTATTATTTAATGGTACTTCTTGTGCGAGTTTATTAAATGTCATACATAACTTGGGCCATGTAACCAACCCTCAATACAATTTCTTACACCCTTTGTAACTTTAGTAACACGCCAAGGAACAAAAGATGGGAATATAATTATTTGACCTTTTTGTCTAAATAATTTATTATCCGTAGTCATATTCATTAATTCAATATGTCCACCATCATAATCTTTGGTGTCAGATAATTGAATAATAAAAGTTAATTTTCTAAATGGTGCATTGTTTCCAATGTCTAAATGATAATTATAGAAGTTTTTGTTCTTATAACAAACTATTTGTGGATTGTCTGCTTGATAAAAACCAGCAAGTTGCATTTTAAAATTTTTATCATTAGCTTGTTGTGCAAGTTCTAACACTTTAGTATAGGGCCAACCTTTATCGTTCATAGGTAAAGATTGTTGTGTTGCTTTTCTCACACCTTTTAATGAACTATCAACCCATAATTCTTTAACTGTTTCTTTTACTATTGCATCACATTCTTTTTCTGCAAAAAACTGTGATGTTAATATAGAAACTATATTTTTATTACCTACCAGTTTGACAATATTTTTATCATCTGGTTCAACAATATTTTTTTCTTGGGGTTCTTCTTTTTTTTCTTCCTCTTTTTTAGGAAGTTCCAGAGTATCAATCTCTGAGTCTGTAAATGTATTCATAATTTTTCACCTTTTAATAATTATACACTATTTTTTTTCAATGTCAATAGGGTTTTTAATTTGGTCAACATCTGCACTAGTTGGTTTTATTAACCATTGTTTTGTTCTGTGTTTTTGTCCATTAAAAACTTTTCCCTCTTTTGCATTTTCTAACCATTTATGTAATCGTGTAGATTTTACTGGTTTATATTCTTCTACCCAACCACCATCTAATTTTCTAGATAGTTTACCACCAGTTTTAGGTTTAGGCATTTTATTCCAGTGAAAATGTTGTTTATTAGTATTATTACTCATATAATAATTTTTTTTATGATATGTTCCTTCTTTGATTGCAATCCAAGTTTTAATTTGTTCTTTTTGTCTTTCTTTTTTACGAATCATTCGTTCCCAACGAAACAATCTTTGTGTTTCATCTTCTACTGTATAGAAACGACCTTGTTCATCAACCATTGTACCATTATATCTTTTATCGTGATAACTTATGATTGGAGGAAATTCTTCTTTTGATGGGGTTTTGTATTTCTGTTTAAATATCTTCATAATAATATATATTCTATGCCCACTGGAGGGCTACACCGTGAATTTTATTTGTATTAACTTGGTTACTTCCAACAATTTTCCATCTAAGTTGTACTTGAGGACTTGCAGTACCAGTTAAAGGTGTACTACCAGTAAATATTTTTATACCAGAACTTCCTGCTTGAAACCCTTCGTCTGTTAGTGTGACTGCATTAAATGTTGTATTATCTCTTGTTACTGATGCGTTGATATCGGTATTTAAATCATCTCCTATTTCTGCAAACAATACAAGTCTTGCTTTACTTGGTGTTGAACTTGCAGTAAATGTATCAGATATTAAAGTCATACTAGAGTTAGCAATATCACCTTTACTTTCTGCAACAACAATAATACCAGAACCAGCAATACCACTTACACCAGTGCTTGCCGGAGCAGGGCCTTCCATATGACCACCACCAGAACCACCACCAGTATTTACAACTGCATCAGTTCCAAAGAAACCCTCTGTGCCTGTAACGAAAGGACTATATGGACTTGATGTTGGAGCCCAAGGTGCAGATGCTTGATTAGTTGTTACTTGTCCTACTCCACCACCATAAGGAACACTTTCACTAGGAGGTGCAGTATCAGCACCACCTCCACCACCGCCGCCAGCATAACCTACTGGTGTTGAACCATCTGCAATATTATAATTTAAACCTATACCACCAGAACCACCTCTTTGTCCTTGAGGTGATGTTACATCTCCACCTTCTGCTCCTGCTCCTCCACCGCCACCAGAGTTTGCAAGTTGACTCTGTGGGCCAGTATGAAAACCTAATCCACCAGCATTTCCAAAAGAACCTCGTGCATTTATTGGTGTGCCTGGTAAAGGGTCGTTTGACAAGCCAGGAACTGGATGATTTGTTGTTTGAGTTGATGCGTGTTCAGCAGCTGGAACTACTGGGGCATTATTTATAGAACCAGTTCCACCAGCACTACCACCTTGTATTTGTGTGTGTTCTAAACTTCCAACATAACCTTCGTGATAATATCCACCACCAGCACCACCACCCTCAGCAGTTAGAACTAACGCTGGAGCTGAACCAAAAACTGAATCTGTACCTTTTTCGCCTGGCGAATAAAGTTGTTGAACGGGAGTCTCTGGCATTGGGTCGTAAGCCCAAGTAAATCTTTGTGGTTGAAATGGTTCATAACCAGATGATGCAACTCCAAGAGGGCCACCTCCTCCAGCACTTCTACCACCAGCACCTACTGATACTGGAATACTTGTTCCACCAGTTACTGGATAATCTTCATAAAATATTAAACCACCAGCACCTCCACCACCACCAGCAGTATTATTATATCCACCAGCACCACCAGAACCACCTCCTCCAATAACTAAAATATCAACTGCTGATGTTGTAGGTTCTACTGAGTAAGTTCCAGAACCAGTATCAGTAATAGATGTTCTTTGTATTGATGGAGAGGGTAAAGGTTGATTTGGATTTGTATTTGCATAAAAATCTGAAGAAGAATTATATACTGCGTTTGAATTTTCTGAAGTATCTATACCACCTTCACTATTAAACTCATCAACAATACCATCTACTAAATTAAATATTGTCAAACCTTCATTGACTGCGTGTTTAAATCCTAATACACCAATATTGAAAGGTGTATTTGTGTCTGCTAAATCGGTATCAATTTCAGTTTTTGTAGATGTGATACTTGCACTAGGTGATATGTCTGCATCAGTGATAGTTCCATCTGTGATGTCAGTTGATTTTATCTGAGTTAAACCAGTTAAGGGATTTGGCATAATTTATTTCCACTGCAACGCAACACCGTGTATTTTATTTTCAGCAGTTTGATTACTTCCAACAATTTTCCAACGGACTTGTACTTGAGGTTGGCCAGGTGCAGCTCCAGTTAATGTAGTAGAACCAGAATATACTTTTGTACCACTACTACCACTTACATAACCAGTATCTGTTAATGTGATTGCATCGTAGTTAGTGTTATCTCTGGTTGCAGAAACTGACACATCTGTATTTAAATCATCACTTATTTCTGCAAATAAAACTATTCTTGCTTTAGTTGGTGTTGAGTTTGCAGTAAATGTATCTGATACTAATGTGCTACTTGTGGATGTAGTTAATGCTTCCATTTCCAATACGACTATTTGTCCACTACCACCATCACCGCCTGGAATATTATAATAAGAGGGGCCTGAGCCACCTGGCCCACCACCGTGTGAACCACCTCCACTACCAGTGTTTACAACACCAGCATATCCAGTATCAGCTGCTAAAGTATGTGTGCTCTGTGGATTGTGGTTTCCATCACCACCACCACCTTCACCACCTTCTGTTTCACCGCCTGGAGCATATCTACCACCAGAACCACCGCCACCAACTTTACCATCTGAATGACCATAACCAGCAGGAAACCAATTTAATTGTGGATTAGGAGGCCCTACTGCAATACCATCACCACCAGCACCAGCGTTTGCACCACTAGCAGCATTACCTTGTTCACCAGCACCACCGCCTCCTCCACCAGCATAACCTGGCCCAGAAGCATAACAGATACCACCGTCAAATCCTTGTTGTGTTAAATCTCCAGCAGGATGTCTATTTTCTCCAGTTTCACCTTCACCTACTGTACCTTCTTCGTAACCACCACCTCCACCAGAACCACCAGGCAATCCGTCTGTTACTTCTTGGCCAGGAAAATCTTGGTCAGACCCAGATTCGTTAATAGTATATGCATGGCCACCAGAACCACCACCCTCTGCCGTAATTGTTGGGCCAAAAGTTGAATCATCGCCTGGTCGTGAGTTTCTTCCTGCTGGATTATCTGGGGTTGCTATTGAAAGGGGAAAGATAGTTGGAGCATCGCCAGGAAAATATGGTTGTATTGCTGTTGGATAAGATGGGTGCCAAGGATGAAATCTACCTTCACCACCAGCACCAACATTTACTGCAACACTAGCACCACCAGTTACTGGAACATCAGCATCTAAAACAACACCACCAGCACCGCCGCCGGCACCTCCACCAACACCCATTCCACCGCCACCACCAGCGCCACCACCACCGATTGCAAAAACTTTAACGACAGTTGTAGTTGGTTCATTTGAAAATGTACCAGGCCCAGTTGATGTTAATCTTGTTAGAGTTGCTTGAGGTGTAGGAATAGGAGTAGGGCCGTCTAAATTTGAATAAAAATCGGAACTAGCATCATATTTTGAAGTTGCATTTTCTGATGTGTCTATACCACTTTCATTGTTGAATTCATCAACAATACCATCAATTAAATTGAAAACAGTAAGTCCTTCACTTACTGCCATCTTAAAACCTAAGACACCAATATTAAATGCGTTTGTACTAATTTGAGCTGCATCTAATCCAGCAACTTTAGATTCTGCAATACCAGCAGTTGGACTAATGTCTGCATTTTTTACTTCAGCGTCTTTTATGTTTGATGATTTGATAGTTGTTAATGGCATATTTATCTCTGGTATCTTGCAACTACAACATCACCGTCAGATAATGCAGATGCAAATGTTACGGTTGTACCACTTACAGAATAAGCAGATGTTGGAATTTGACAAACTCCATTGATAAAAATAAATACATCATTCACTAAAACTTCGTGTGATAATGTCATAGTGGTTGTTGAACTGCCACTTACAGTAAGTGTGTCTAAATTAAAACCAGTTCCTCTTCTTACTGATGTTTTAATTCCTAAATCTCTAACTTCTATTTCAGCAGATGCAGCTGGGGCAGATGTAAATGTAACAGTTGCACCAGAAGTAGAATAGTTTGTTGATGGTTTTTGAACAATACCGTCAATCGTTACTAATAACGCACTTGCAGCTGAAATTGTTGATGATGTGACAAATGCAGTTGTTGAATTATCACCAGTAAATGTATCTAGTGTAAATGTTTTTAAAGTATCGTCTAAAAGAGATGCAGTAATAGAACCAGCTGCGATTGCAGTTTTTTCTGTACCAGGCCCTAAACCTTTATGAATGATATAAACTTCATCACTTCCAGCTAATGCTTCAGAAAATTCTAAAATCTTTGGAACACCGTTTGCATCATCTTTGATAAAATATGCAACATCTGGTTCTTGTCTAATATTATTTACAAACACTTCTACATTTGATGCATTTAAGCCAGGAATCTCTCTTGAAAGAACAAGTGAATTTGCAATACTATTATTTGTACCAGTATCAGAACCTACAAAGTCTTCTTTTGCAAATGTGTTTGCTGGAATATTTAAAAATGAACTACCTATATATGCCATTTACAAACTCCATTAAGTTACATCTTCAAGAATTGATGCAACAACATCTAATGTAGCTGCACTTCCATATACTAATACTTTATCGTCACTATTTAAAACAACCTTTTGTCCAGACACAATTTTAAGAGTTGATTGTGGTGGAATAGGTGCATCTTTTACAATATGAAATGCTTTGTAGATTACTATCGTACCAGCTGCAGTTCCATTTGATGCACTTGAATTTTGTGCGTATGTAAATGTAGTTGCACCAGTTCTTGTAATCTTGTAAATTCCATTAACATAGTTTGTTGTAGAACCAGTTACATTAACATACATACCAGTTTGTAATCCGTGTGCAGTACCACAAGTTACTGTTGCAACATCACTTAATGATACCACACTTGAAATTGTACCTAGTGTTGCACTAGTGTCTTGAAGATATGCAGTTGCTGTTATTGCAGTATTACCAGTATTGGCTGCATCTAATTCAATAAGAATTGAATTTACTCCAGAACCATTGTTTGCAGTATAAACTGTTTGTGGGCCTGTTAAAGAATCGGTTGCAGTTGACTGATAATATTCTCCAGCAGAACTTACACTTACGAATGAATTTTTAAAATTATTTGCCATTTGTGTTTCTCTCTTTATTTATCCAAGTGCAACTGCGACTGCAATCGCAAACCCTTGTGTTGTTGCAGCTGTTGATTGTGAAGTCCCATCAGCAAATGTTAATGCACCAGAACTTAATGTTACACCAGCAAAAGTGCTACTACCAGAAAATGTATTATTACCACTAAAAGAAATATTTGCAGTTGCATCAAAGGCAACAGCATTTAGTGCTACTATCGCTTCTACTACATCTGTTGAAGATGCAATAGTACCAGTTGCAGCTAGTAAGTTTGCGATATCACCAACATCACTCGCAGTTGAGTTAAATGTCGTTCTAAAAGTTTCAAACGAATTTGATGCTAATACGCTTCTATCTGCCATTGCTCTTCTCTAACATTTGTTTCATCATACTTTTCATTTCGTGCATTTCTGACTTAATAGTATTTATCTCACGAACTGCGTTTCTTAATTCATCTCTTTGTCTTTGTGCTTCCATTCTTCTTTTTCTAATTTTATTAAATGCACTTTCATCTGTATTTAATATTGCACCAGAGTAAGTATCTCTTACTAAATGGTCTTTATCCTTTACTTTTAATTCTGATATTTCTGACATATTCTATCCAGTTGCAACAACCCTTAATCTTTTTATAATTGGTGGATTAGTTGAATCTGTTCCTCTCATTCTTATTTTGATTTGGAACGCATTAAAGTCTGCAAGGTCTTTCGCAGAATATTCGTGTTCTATAAAGTCATCTCTTGTAGTAGATGAGTTAGTAGTAATATCTGGTTGTCCATTTGTATTAAAGAAAGTATAACCAACATCATTAAAGTCTGATGAATCATCAGTTCTTAATGTTTTAAACATTACATCAATAGTTGATGTTGCTGGTCTGACTGCATCAAATTTTACATTAATCTGATTGGCTGCACTCTTCATTTGAACTTGTCGTGTTAGATATATTGCTTCTAAACTATCACCCTCTGGTTCAGTTGCTGGAACATATAATGTAGTTGGATAAACATCTGATGAACTTTGAACATTGTTAAGTCTATGAGTTATAGTTGCAATAGATGCTCTATCTAAATCAATAACTGGTGTTAAGTTATCAAACTCTGAAGACATAGTTAAAGTTAAGAAGAATGATTTAGATGAATTCAATTCGTTTGTTTCATTAATTGTTGATGTAATCATTCTTGGTACATCAAAATAATAGTTTCTACCTAATACTATTGGTCTAGATGCACTAGTAGATTGTAAATTAAATGATGTTTGTGTACCGTCAACAGATGTTGCAGTTGTTGTTCTAATGTTTGCAGTAATTTTTGTATTTGGATATTCAACATTACTTACAAGTGGTTTCATAACATCCATCATTGCATTTTCAGTTACAACAGTTGTTGAATCACCAAATTTAATACCAGAGGTTGCATTTGAAGCTGTTGTTGCAGTTGCAGTCTGGGTTGCAAGTGTATTTGCAGTTGTAATTGTATACGAATCAATTCCTACATTTCCGACTGATGTATGAGTTCTATTAATTTGGTCTAATGGTATTCCATCTACTTCATATAATTCTATACCAGCACCAGAACTATGTGCAATCGCACCAGTAGGTCTTGTTATACTGGTTACAGAAGAACCAGAAATAGTACCACTAAAGATTTCATCTTCTCTAATATCACCAGTAGTTGAATCTCTTGGAACTGTAATTTTTAATCTTACTGAACCACTGCCTGGGAAACCAGTATTACTAGTTAATGTTAGTGAAGTATCAGAGGCACCAAAAGCACCGTTAAGAGTAGTTGAAACTCCAGACGATACACCACTAATTGCAACATTATTTGTTGTTGCATACATATGGTGGTTTCTATGTGTAACTTTTACTACACCAGAACTTGCAAGTGATTCTAATGAATTTTGTTTTAATGTTCTAGTTTCTACTGAATCATTTGTTAATACTAGATTTGATGTTTTACTTGTATCAAATTTTGCACGATAAAGTGAGAACTTAATATCTTCATCTTGATATGCGTTCCAAGTTCTATTGTTTTGAGATTTAAATAACACACCAAGATATGGTTGGTCATTAACAATCGTTCCAGTATCAATATCTGCATCACCTAATTTAGAAATCCAAAGTTTATAATCTCTTGAATCTGTTTTCACAACCAATGCATATTCACTATGGTCTGCAACATAAATTGGTGATTCAAATTCAAATGTTGTAGCAGTAGTTGCGTTATCTGATAATAATATTTCAGAAGACTCTAGTGTTTTAGATGCAAGTGGTAATAATTTCTCAGTTGGATAACCATCTCTCATTTCTCTGATTTGAACAGTTACTGGAACTCTTTCATCTTTTTCTTGGAAATATAAATCTACTTTTGTAATAAACTCACCACCAACACTATCAACAATAAATGATTGTGCAAGCGGATCCCAAGGCTGTATTAAAGTTCTACCTCTATGTTGGAAACTTCTTGATTCAAAAACTTCCTCTTGGAATAATTGTCCGTTTCTTGTTCTTGTAACAGTTTCTTCAATAGTGTTTAAGAAACCTCTTGCAGTATAGATACCCTCTGCATATGTTTCTACACCTTCTAAATTGACATCATCTGCTTCATTAATTCTAGAAGATGTTAATCTGAATTGTCTTTCACCAGTTTTAAATGCTGGGTTGCCTGGAGCGTTAGGGTCTGGAATACTAAAGACACCACTTATTGAACCAGTAGGGCCTGTTATGAAATTATTACCATCTTCACCTGGCGGTAATAGTTTTTGTACAGTTCCACTTTCTGGAGTCTGTGTTCTTGTTCCAGTAAATAAATTATATGTAATCTGAAGAACAGAATCTCTAGGAGTGCCTGGAGTTTCTGCACCAACTGGTGGTACTATTCCGTCAATAGTTGCACTTGGATTTGTTAAATTCTGGAATTGTACAACAGAACAGAATTGTGTTAAATCAATATTAGTTGTTGCATCTGCATTGAAAAATTCTACACCATATAATCTATGTCCAGCACAAGTATGAATAGGGTCTTCTGCTCTTTCAATCTGAATTCTCCAAAACTTTTCACCTTGAATGTTAGGGCCAACTACACCCTCAGCTGCAGTTGTAAAGTCATAAGTATAAAATGCATTACTATTTCTTGAGATGTTTATTGTTGTATGTAATGAGAACTGTCCTACTGTATTAAATCCATATTCAGAATCAGAACTCATAATTTTTGCAACATAATCGTGTGCAGTATCGTTATTATCGTAACCAAATCTAATTTTACCTATGGCAGTCCAGTTTGGAGTTTCTGGTAAAGTGATTGTTGTTAATGTTCCACCAGGCTTACCACCATCTGGAACACAGAAATCACCAATATATTGTCTATCAAAGAAAGGATAAACTCTTGTTTTAGGTTTCATTTTAGATGCTCTAAATGTAACATTTCTAGAACGAATAAATGGAACTACATCTTGTCTAATTAATTCATTACCGATAGGTTTATGGTCATTAACTTCAGTTACAAAAGTTCTTGTACCATTTCTAACTTGGTCTGTTAAAACTAATTCCCAAAGACCACCTCGTCCCCAACCATTACTAGTTTGTCCGATAACACCAGATGAAATAGTTTCCCAAGCATTCCATATAGTACCTAATGCATCTTCACCACCAGCGGCTTGTAATATCTGGTCAAAGTTACCCTCTAAGTTAATTACAATTTGTGGAAGTTTATTTACTTCAAACCATTCATCACCAGATGGGTCTAATTCTAATACACCAACCCAAGCAAAGAAGTATGCAGCTTGAGCACTTTCTACTCTAGTTGCAAACTTATTTCCAACAGTTTCAACAGAAGTAAATGGTAGCATACATTGGTCACCAATTTTAGAATAACCATCATTTGCTCTTGCAGTAGAATCTTCGTTTTGTTCTATAAGTGCAACATTCTTCATAGAGTATTTTGGTCTTAGTGTTCTGTTTTCATAATCTATTGCACAACTATAATCTTGGTGAGATACATCACCAGTTTTATGTCCAGTAAAATTATCAACAACAAAACCAGATTTAAATCTATCAAATCCGTTTGCATCTAATACTTGGAAGTTTTCTGTTTCTGCTTCTAATAAGTTAAGAGTTGTATAATCTTCTAGTCGTTCTATTCTATTTTCTAAACGACCAATATCTCTCATTGTAAATCTGTTATTTTTTTGTATTCTTAAAAATATATCTTGTTCTGGTTCTTTGACATAAGGTTGCATTAATACATCAACTATTTTCATAGCTTCATTTTCAGATAATGGTTTAGGTGGTTCTGTTATTTCTGTTTCAACATCTAAACCTTCTTTAACTACAAACTGTTTATCTTTAGTTAAGAAAACACTATCTGTTCTACCTACATAAAAATCTAAATCATATTGAAAGTTAGAATTGTCTTGTGGAATATTTGAAACTATTGAACCAGCTGCAGAGAAGTTTCTTTGTGCAAAGTTAAATGTATAATCATTTACTCTTTCAGTAGATAAACTTTGTGATGATGTTGTTACAGTAGATATTGTATCATCATTTGCAACAGTAGGTCTAAAATCTATTGAGTCGTGTAATAAGAATCTACCTCTAGGTTGTCTTTGTTCTGTGTCTACTCTTGTTGCAAGGTATGTAGGAATTTCTTTATAATCTATGTTTGAATATGAATCTACATTGAAGAAATCACCAGTACCGTGAGTAAAGTGGTCGCATACAATTAATAATTTACCAATAGGAACATCAACATTTGTTTTTCTGATTATTCTAGAAATATCATAATATGAATCTCTCATACCATCATCTAATACATAATTACTAGTTACTACTGTATCACCAGCAGTAACAACAGTAGTTGTACCAGTTGCACCACTTGTTAAACCAGTAAATGTTTCACCGTCTGAAAAGTTTTTATTAGATAATAAAACATAAAAGAAAGTAGTTGGGCCTGTGTTAATAAGAGAACCTATTGCACCACTAGTTGTACCTTTTATTCTTTCACCTTTAGTAAATGTTCCACTTGAAACTGTTCCAGTAAATTGTGGAACTAATGGGTCGGTAGATGCGTTTGCAGATTCGTATATTGCTCTTATTTTATATACATCAGTTCTACCTAAAGAAATCTCTTTGTGATGTGCAGATGTACCATATTGTACACCACCACCTACACCATTGTTATCTACAATAACTAAATGAGCAGGATTGTTTGTTTTGTTTTTTTGTTGTGCAGTAGTTTTTGAAATTGTTGCAGTCACTTTAACTACACAATCTGAAGATGTTCCGAAAACAGTTGTATCAGTAATTGTTGCAGTTTTAGAATCACCAGCCAATACAGCAGAAGTCATATCATCAATATCAATAATATCTCCATCATTACACCCACCAGAACCATCATCTAAAATAGTAATTGCATAATTTGTATTAGATAGTGCATTAAATGTTTCGTTAGTTCCAGCAGTTATTACTATCTGTCCAGATGCATTTGATGTAACAATAAATTGTTTCTTAAATGTATAAGAAGTTTGTGATACACCATTGTTGTCCGTAGTCAACATTGTTTTTGCATATTTCTTAACTGTTTTTCTTAAAAGAATATTTTTGTTTACATCATTAATTTTTGTTCTTGTTCTAATTGCACCAACACTTGTTACATTACTAGAGATTAAAACTATATCTGAATTACCAGTACCAGCAGTATCTGGAGTTGTAATACCAGAGTTTACTGGATATGTAGCTGTATTATTTGATGCATATGTAATAGTTGCTTTACCATTATATCCGTTAATTGCGTGGTCTTTAAATACAACAGTTCTACTTCCAGAACCACTTAATACTGAACCAGTAGTTGCAGTGAACGCTCCAGTTGCAGTAAATGTTGCAGTACCACTAGAACGAGTAGTATTAGATGTGTTTACAACTGCACCACCTTGAATACAGAAATAAGTTGCAGAAGTATTATTTGTTACACTTTCAATAACAATTTTTTCTGTTGCACTAGCAGCACCAGTTGGAACTTCTAAAACATCACCAGCTTTTAATTCAGTATTAAATAAAGTGTTTTGTCCAACTAAAGTATTTGTGTTTCTTGTAAGTGATACTGTACCAGTAAGACTGAATCTACTTTGCATAGTACAATCAGCACTAAAGTTTGCTTGATTTGAATCATCATCATTCATAAAGACTTGTCTTACTTGACTAATGTCAAATGACTCTATTGCACTAATTGTTAAATCTGTTGTTGTACCATTTTCGTGTACTAATTCATCTGATTGAGTTGATGCACTTGATTTTACTTTTTCACCACTTGAGAATATACCATTTACATTTGTAAGATAAACTGCATCTGAACTAACAGAGTGAACAAATCCAGTTGCACCAGAATTTGCACCAGTTATTTTTGCCCCAGCAGCAAATTCAGATGAAGTTACTACTCCACTAAAATCAATCTCTGTAAACATTTTAATATCAAATAATCCAAGATTAAATGTTGAATCATTATCTGCACTATTTGATAAAAAGTCAGTTACTGTGGAATTATTTGCAGCTGTATCAAAACTTCTTACTCTTGCAACACCAATTTTTCCACCGTCTTCTGTTAAAATACTATCTGTTTCTATTCCTCTTCCTGGCCCGCCAGTTGTTCCAGTTACTTTAGATGCTGTAAAATTATCGTGAAGTGAAACTTCCATAAATGGTTCATCAATAGAACCAGGCGTTTCTGGAGATATGTCTGGAGAACCAAATGTATTTTCTACTACGATTGTATTACCAACTTCAACTGGTGTGATTGCGTTATCAACATTATCAGTTGTTCTTGGTTTTCTAATATCTATAAATGTTGGGTGACTTTTTTCTATTTCATAACCAGCAACATATGCCTTACCAGGCGTTAGATGTAAAGTAAGTAAATCTTCAGATGCTGTATTTCCACTATCAGTAGTAGCACCAGATTCAAATATTCCATTATTAATACCATCAGCTAAAGTTTCTCTTGCATCTGGTTTAAAATCTCTAACAATATAGTGTCCAGATTCGTCATAAGTTCTTCTTGCAAGTGTTTCACCTAATACTGCATATTCAGTATTTCTTGATGCAGATAAAACATTACCAAGATTTACTCTCATTATTTCTACAAAATTTGTATCATTAGTATCTGTTAAAGATAATTTAGAAAGTGTTAATGAGATTTTTAATCTATGAGCACCAGCTGCGTTTTCGTTTGATGTACCAGTTGCATTATCATATAATGTACTATCTTCTTCTGGAGTTACTAAATCTTCTGTAACTGTAAAACCTATTCTATATGATGGTGTGTTTCCATACTTATCTAAAACTAATGTTTGTTCTGTAACATTTACAAAAATACCTCTAACAAAATATGTTCCAGCCGCAACTGTTACTGCTGAACCTATTGCAGTTGCATCTGTTGATTGACAAGTTAATGATTCTTGTCCAGCAATAAATGAACCGACTGCACCGTTAGCTGTTAAGTTTTCACCATTAGAAAATACAAAAGTTTCACCAGTTAAATCTGGATTTAAATATTTTACAAATAAAGTGATTGGGTCATCACCACTTGCAGCTGCAGTTCCTACAACTTTTGCAGATACTCCAGATGTTGCACCAGTAATAACTTTATCTACATAAGATGAAATATTAGATGTAATGTCTGTGGTATTAAATGTTCCTTGAACTTTAACAGCATAATACTGTTTGTCCATTCCAACTTCACCACCAGATATAATTGCACCTTCTTTAAAGATGTTTCTACCCATTTCTTCAACTTGATTTTGAAGTATGGATTGTTGTGTGGTTAGTTCTCTAGCCTGTACTGCAAAGCCAGGTCTATATAATACTTTATGAAAATTTTTACTTGTATCAAAATCATCATAATATGGTGATACATTTAGATTTGTTTTTTGTGCC
>Ga0315315_10002283_pt1 | contig 17559 bp, 18 predicted proteins | sample M140m3416metaG_FD_203699 | JGI IMG/M metagenome (GOLD analysis project Ga0315315, IMG submission 203699) | Ammonia-oxidizing marine archaeal communities from Monterey Bay, California, United States - M1 40m 3416 | ecosystem: Environmental > Aquatic > Marine > Intertidal zone | place: USA... | reverse complement strand
GATGCAAAACAAATTGAATTTTTAGAAAAAAATTTAAAATCTTTAAATTTAGGAGAAGAAATAAAAGATGCCTCAAAAGAAGAAATCAATTTTCTAACATCAATTGGATTGCTAAGTATAAAGCCAAAGATAATTGTGTGTAATGTGGATGAAAGTAGTCTTTCTATTGGCAATAAATATACTAAAAATATCATGGAGAAATATAAAAATGAAAAAATAGTTATTATTTGCGCTGATATCGAAGATCAAATTATAAGTTTTAATAAAGATGAAAGAGAAATCTTTATGAAAGAAATAGGTCTTGATAAAACTGGTTTAAATAAATTAATAAGAGAAGGATATGATCTTTTAAATCTAGATACTTTTTTTACTTCAGGTCCAGAGGAAAGTAGAGCTTGGACTGTTAAAAAAAATACCTTAGCTCCAAAAGCCGCAAGCGTAATTCATACAGATTTTGAAAAAAATTTCATTAGAGCTGAAGCTGTTTCTTGCGAAGATTTTATTAGATTTGGTAGTGCTGAAAAATGTAAAGAAAATGGTAAATTAAGGATAGAAGGAAAAGAATATATTGTTAAAGACGGGGACGTTTTATACTTCAGAGTCAATCCTTGACCAAATACGTTTCATACTTAAATATACCAAAGTTGTTAGAAGTATTAAATAAATCAATACTTTAACTCCAGTTTTATGTCTAGCTTCAAGCTCTGGTTCTGCAGCCCAACTTAGAAAAGTTGTAACATCTTTGGCCATTTGATCTACTGTAGCTTTAGTTCCATCAGTGTATTCTACAATTTCATCAGACAAAGGGGATGACATCTTTATTTTTTTACCGCTCATATATTTATTATAATAAACACCTTCATCTAGAATAAATCCTTGCGGTGCATCTTCATACCCCATTAGAACTGAATAAATATAATTTGCTCCTCCAGGTCTTGCTTTTACGAGAACTGACATATCTGGGGGGTATGCGCCACCGTTAGCAGCCATAGAAGCATTTACATTTGGATAAGGACTGACAAACTTATCTGAAGGTCTTCCAGGTCTTTCGAACATTTCTCCTTGACTATCTGGTCCATCTTTTACTTCAACGCTAGCTGCGATCGCCTTAACTTCGGCTATTGAAAACTCTGGCCCGCCAGGTTCTCCAAGATTTCTATAACTTAAATACTGCATTGAATGACAAGAAGAACAAACTTCTTTATATACTTGAAAACCTCTTTGAAGAGACGCTCTATCAAATTTGCCCGTTAAACCTTTAAAACTCCAATTCACTTTAATAGGATCGGTCATTTCTGCAGATGAAGCTGGATTTATAGTTGATAAAATTAAGGCTAACACCAAAATTATATTTTTCATATTAAATTTTAGCATTATCCTTTTTAGCTAAAGATGGTTCGGCCGAACCTGTCATGACGGGATCAGATATATTTATTGGTATAGGATCAGTTTTCTCTAATAAGCCTACAACTGGCATCACTACTATAAAATGTAAAAAATAATATAAAGTTCCTACTCTTGAACAAACTAAATATATTCCCTCGGCGGGCATAGCTCCCATATAACCGAGCATTAAAACGTCCAATAAAAAAATCCAATAAAACTGTTTGTATATAGGTCTAAATACTGCAGATCTAACTTTTGATGTATCTAGCCAAGGCAGAACGAAAAGAATAAATATTGCCCCAAACATTAAAATTACACCTCCTAATTTATCAGGTACTGATCTTAAAATTGCATAAAATGGTAACAAGTACCATTCAGGAACAATGTGTGCAGGAGTTACCATAGGATTAGCTTGGATATAATTATCAGAGTGTCCTAAAACATTTGGCGCAAAAAAAACAAAACCAGAAAAAATTATCATAAACATCAACAAAGCAAATCCATCTTTAATTGTAATGTAAGGATGAAATGGAACTGTATCTTTAGAAGGTTTTTTAATATCTATGCCAACTGGATTATTATTTCCTGGAACATGTAAAGCCCAAATATGCAATACTACCAAACCTAAAATTAAAAATGGTATTAAGTAATGTAAGCTGAAAAATCTATTTAATGTTGGATTATCTACTGAGTACGCTCCCCATAACCAAGTTGTAATACTGTCACCAACAAGAGGAATTGCACTAAATAGATTAGTAATTACCGTAGCTCCCCAAAAACTCATTTGGCCCCAAGGTAAAACATATCCCATAAAAGCTGCAGCCATCATTAGTAAATAAATTAATAATCCTATAATCCAAATTACTTCTCTTGGAGATTTGTAAGAACCATAAAATAAGGATCTAAAGATATGAATATAAACTGCGAGAAAAAACATTGAAGCTCCATTACTGTGAATGTATCTTATTAACCATCCATAATTCACATTTCTCATTATGTGTTCTACACTTGCAAAAGCAAGATCTGCATGCGCAACATAATGCATAGCTAAAACAATTCCTGTAATAATTTGAGTAAGCAAACAAAAAGTTAAGATGCCTCCGAACGTCCACCAATAATTTAAATTTTTAGGTGTAGGATAATCAGTTAAATGAGAAGCCAATGATAATAAAGGCAGTCTATCGTTAAACCATTTACCTGCTTTTGACTTTGGTACGTATTCGTGGTCACTCATAAATTTTATCCGATCTTAATTGTATTACTATTAACAAATTCATATTTAGGTACTTCCATATTTTTTGGTGCAGGTCCTTTTCTGATTCTTCCAGATACATCGTAGTGAGAACCATGACAAGGGCAAAACCATCCATTAAAATCTCCTTTATTTTTTAATGGTACACATCCAAGATGGGTACAAACACCCAACATTACAAGCCACTCATCTTTTCCATTTTTAACTCGGTCTTCATCTTTTTCAGGGTCAGGTAAATCTGTAAGGGCTACAGCTCTAGCTTCTGCAATTTCGTCCTGTGTTCTTCTTTTTAGAAATACTGGTTTACCTCTCCAAAGAACTGTAATTGATTTTCCAGGTTCAACTTGACTTACATCAACTTCTGTTGTTGCTAAAGCTTGTTGAGCTTTATCAGGATTCATTTGATCGATTAACGGCCAAACTACCGCTCCTACCCCAACAGCACCAATTGTATAGCTTGCAGTGTATAAAAAATCTCTTCTTCCTATTTTTTTTTCTTTTTCGCTCATATAAGATGTTTACAACCTTAATTATTAAATAAAACTAAATTATATTATTTTCTAGGGTCAGAATGACACATAATTTGAGTAAAAATGATAAACATTGCTTTATATAAGCCAGATATTCCTCAAAATACGGCTGCTATAATTAGACTGGGAGCCTGTTTTAATATAAATCTGCATATAATTGAGCCTTGCGGATTTAGCCTGGAAGACAAAAGATTTAAAAGGGTGGCTATGGATTATTCGAGTTTTGTTAAAATTAAAAGATATAAAGACTATAAAACTTTTTTAAAAAATAATTATAAATCTAGAGTAATATTAATGACAACAAAGGCAACAAAAATTTATATTAAATTTAAGTTTAAAAAAGAAGACATTTTATTGTTTGGAAGAGAAAGCGCGGGAGTGCCTGATAAATTACATCGAACAATAAAAAATAAGTTAAAAATTCCAATGCAAAAAAAAACTAGATCATTGAATATTGCAATGTCAGTTGCTATTGTCACAGCGGAAGCTCTAAGACAAAATAATTTTTTATCTTTATGGAAGAAATAAATATTAAAAAAAAATTAGTTGATAATTGGTTTAATTATCTCCAAATGGAAATTATTAAAAATTTTGAATTTTTAGAAAAACAAAATTCTGGGAGATCGAAAAAATTCATCAAAAGAGAATGGGGGAAAAATATTAAAAAACAAGGAGGTGGAATCTCATTTATTTTAAATAATGGAAATATTTTTGATAAAGTTGGAGTAAATAAATCTACTGTGTCAGGAACTTTTTCTAAAAGCTATCGATCAAATATATTGGGTGCTAAAAAAAATGGAAATTATTGGGCTTCAGGAGTATCAGTTGTTGCTCATATGAAGAATCCAAAAATACCTGCTTTACATTTTAATACAAGATTTATTGTCACTGAAAATTCCTGGTTTGGTGGTGGAATAGATGCAACACCGAGTATTAAAGATTCAAAAGAAACATCGTACATTCACAAAAAATTAAAAAATGTTTGTTTAAGAAATAAAAAAAACTATCTTAAATATAAAAAATGGTGTGATAAATATTTTTATTTACCTCATAGAAATGAGGCAAGAGGAATAGGTGGAATTTTTTTTGATTATGAAGTAAAAAATTGGGAGAACAACTTTAAATTTATTAAAGAATTAGGTTTTACTTTTATTGATATTTCAAAAAATATTGTATTAAAAAAATTAAACAATAAATGGAATTTAAAAGATAAAGAAAAACAGTTATTAAAAAGAGGAAGATATGTTGAATTTAATCTATTATATGATCGAGGTACAAAATTTGGCTTAAACTCAGGTGGTAACGTGGAGTCTATTTTAATGTCTTTGCCGCCATTAGCAAAATGGAAATAAAAAAATGGAAAAAGAACCAATTACATTAAATGGATTAAATAAACTTAAGATAGAACTTGAAGAGTTAAAAAATATAAAAAGACCTCAAGTTGTTGCAGCTATTGCTGAGGCACGTTCTCATGGAGATTTAAAAGAAAATGCAGAATATCATGCTGCAAAAGAACAGCAAGCTCAAATAGAAAGCAGAGTAATAACAATTGATGATGTTATTGCAAGAGCAAATATTATAGACGTAACTAAAATTGAAAATACTGGGAAAGTAATATTTGGTTCTACTGTAACTGTTAGAGATTTAGAAACTGATAAAGAAATACAATACAAACTAGTTGGGCAAGATGAGGCAGATATTTCAAAAAAGCTTATTTATTTTAAAAGTCCAATTGGTAAAGCCTTAATTGGGAAAAACTTAACTGAAATGCTTTCAGTAAACACTCCTTCGGGTGAAAGAAATTTTGAAATTCTCAAAGTAGAATACCTTTAGCTATTAGAATTTATAATCTCATCAATTTGATTTTTATTTAATGAAAAATTATTTTCCACCCAACTAATTTCTAATTTTTTTTGAATTTCTCCAAGTTTTTTTCCTTCTTTTAAACCTCTTGATAAAAGAAAACTCCCAGAGTACGGCATTTTTGGAATTAAAACTTTTTTAATTTTTTTCTGAATATCTAAGAATGATTTCAAGTTTTTTCCTTTACCCATAAAAAATTTTAAAATATTAAAATCTTCTAAATTTTCTTTTCCAAAAAAATAAATATTTTTTATAAGTTTTTTTCCTAAAAATTCTTTATCTAATTTATTTTTACGAAGACAATCAGATAAAAAATTTAATTTATCACGAGTATTATTTGATACTTTATATTTATGAATAAAATATTCATGATTATCTGTATCGTCAATTAGCATAATTGATATCAAAATTTCTGGTCTTAATTTCAAACTAATCTTAAAATAATTTTTTTCTAACCTATCCAGATATCTAAACTCTGGAAAAACTAAGTAAAATATTTTTTTTAAATCTTTATTTTTTGCAATATTTTGAAAATTTTCTAAATTTAATATTTTTAATAATTCATTTAAAATTCTTTCTTTTGATATTTTCTGAATTCCATTTATATTTAAGTTGATAGCATTGATTGTTTGGTATTCAATTTTACTACTATATTGATTAGCAAATCTGATAAACCTAATTATTCTTAAAAAATCTTCTTGAATTCTTTTGTTTGGATCTCCAATAAATTTGACAATTTTATTATTTAAATCCTGCACACCTAATTGGGGATCAAATATTTTTCCTTTACGATCCATATAGATTGCATTCATTGTAAAATCCCTTCTATTTGAGTCTTCCTTCCAATTATCTGTGAAACTAATTTCAGCATGTCTGCCGTCTGTTGATAAATCTTTTCTTAAGGTAGTAAACTCTATTTTTAATTCATTCGAAATAACTGTAATTGAACCATGCTCAATACCTGTGTCTACAATCTTTATATCAGTATCATTAAATTTTTTTTTAAGCTCATTAGGTGAAAAAATTGTAGCTACATCAATATCATCAACTTCCTCATTACTTAAGAATTTTCGAACACAACCTCCAACGAACATGGCAACTCTTGTATTTTTAGGAAGGTCTTTTTCTAAAATTTTAAATATTTTAGTTATTTCTTTAGATTTATAAAAAGGAAATAGCTTTTTTTTTAATATTTTTATTAAGCTAATATTTAAAGGTTTTATATTCATTAATTTGGCTGGGGCACTAGGATTCGAACCTAGGATGGTGGTATCAAAAACCACTGCCTTACCGCTTGGCTATGCCCCAATGTTATCGATTTGATATATCATAAAATTTGATATTTAAATAGTTTTTGTAATTTTTACCCAATAACTTGGATATTTCTTTTTTATATTATTTTTTGCCTCTATAGCAAATTTACGATTTTTAAACACACCAAAACATGCTGAACCTGAACCCGTCATCCTCGAAAAGCTACAACCTTTTTGAAAAGCAATGAATTTGATGATTTTTTTAATAGCTGGAAATTCTTGTTCCACTACTATTTGTAGATCGTTTTTTTCTTTCTTTATTGACTCTATGAATAAATTTTTTGTTTTTGATTTGGAATAATCTACTTTAGATGGTTTGCTAAGACTTTTAATTTTACCGTAAATTTTTTTTGTAGAACACCTAAATCTTGGAAAAATAAGCAATATATATAATTTATATTTTTTTTGAAAAGGTAAAATTTGATTGAGACTTTTCATATATACTTGTGTCTCAAAGAATAAAGGGAAATCAGATCCTACTATATTGGATATATTTTTTATAATTGAATTATTAATTTTTTTTTTATGGAAAAAAAACTTTGTCAAAAAAGCAGCATTACTTGTTCCTCCTCCGAGGCCTGAAAAAATAGGTATATTTTTTGTAATGGTAATTTTATAATATCCAGAAATAATTTTTTTAAGTCTTAAATATTTTAAAGTTTTGATAATAGAATTTTCTTTTTTATTTAAATATTTACAAAACTTTCCTTTTGTAAATATTTTATCTTTTTTTTTTTTAATTTTCTTAACTAATATCTTATCGTGAAGATCAACTAAAAAGGAATTAGACTGAAGATTATGTAGTCCATTTTTTAATTTCTTCAGCACTCTTAAAGATAAATTCAACTTTGCGTATGATTTTATCATTTCAAATTAAAGTTTTAAATTAAGACCAAAAATTATTTTATTTTTTATTTTTTCTTTTAATTTATCTTCTGCTTTTTCTAGGTTTAGAACATAATTCCAATAATATCTAGCTTGCAATTTTTCACCAGTCATCCATAAGGAATCGCCGTAATGATCATTGACTACAGGATCTGATGGCATAATTTGTACTGCTGTTTGTAAATATTTAGAAGCATCCTTAAATCTTTTTAATTTAAATAAAGCCCATCCTAGAGAATCAGTAATGTATCCGTCATTTTTTTTTAACTCATTTGCTTTTTCTAACATTTTAAGAGATTTTTCTATTTTTACTCCTTGCTCAATCCAGCTATATGCAAGATAATTAATTACGTATGCTTGATCAGGTTTAACACTTAAAGAGTTTAAAAAATCTTTTTCAGCTTTATCCCACTCCCCTATTCTTTCATACGCAACACCTCTACCATCTGTAATTGGAGCATAAAGTTTATGATTTTTATTGATTAATTTAAGTGCTTTAGAATAATAATCTATTGCCTCTTTAAACTTTTCATTTCTTTTTAAAAATTCAGCATAATCGTAAATTTCATAAATATTTGGTTGATCAATTTTTTCAAAAATATTTTTTAAATACTTAATCGACTCGAGTTCTTTTGAATTTTTTATCATTATATTTGCTATTTGTTTTGCTGCAAACCAGTCATAAACAGAATCTGAAATTTTAATTTTTTTATAAATTTCTTTCGATCTCTTGTAGTTTTTCATTTCATTAAAATTTTCAGCATGTAGAGTTTTAAAAGAAATAAAATTAGAATTTAAAAATTCCGCTAAACTTAAATAAAAATTAGATGATGTATACATCGATTGTGATGAAAGAGCATTTGCTGATATATAAAATAATTCAGCAATATTATGACTGATATTTTTGCAGTCAAAATTATTCATTTTTTTAGTATTATTAGTAATTTCCATTTTAAATTGTTTTAGAAGTAAATTCCTTGGGAATTGTTCTAAAGCCTCATTAATAACTTTTTTTGAACTATCTTTATTTCCTTGACTATAAAGATAGCTTGCATAAAAAAAATTATATCTAGAAAAATTAATTGAGCCATCTTTTGTTAAGTCTTTAAATTTAATGTTTGTATTAGCTGAATCATAAAAACAATTTAAAAAAGCGCTTTGTATTTTTTTTATATTTTGAAACCTCTCAGGAATAAATGATAATAAACTATTTTCACTCAAACTTTTTATATTCCCAGATTTTATCCATCCTAGCAAAGAATTAGAGAGTAAATTTTGTAATGGTATTTGATTTGATTTTTTATTCATGTTTTGAAAATACTTAAGAGCTAAATCATATTTTTCATATTTTAAATAATAAACTCCAATAATTAAATTACTCTCAAAATTATCTAAATTTTTTTTCTCTAATTTTTTTGCGTAATTAAAAGCCTCTTTATACTTTTTTAAGTTAATTAGGGAGTATTGATACAATGTCGAAAATTTTATATGAAAATCTTCTAGACCATCAAGTTTTTTAAGATATTTATATGATTTTGCGTAGTCATTTTCATTAAGATTTATTGAGCCTATAAGATAATCTGAAACTCGGTTGCTATCATAATATATGTCTAAATTTTTAGCTTTTAATGTGGTAGATATAATTATGAATGTAACTACTTGTAATGCTATTTTTATTAAACTTTTAAATTTACTCATAAAATTTTAAATGTTGAAAAATATAAATATCAAACTAATAAAATTAATTAAATACTATAGTTTGATTAACTACAATCTAATTTATAATAATCAAACTATAAATAGGTATAATAATAGTAGTTTCATGCAAGGCCCTAATTCTCAACAATTAAATAAATTAAAAAACTCAATAATAAATATAAAAAATTGTGAATTGAAGAAAAATGCTTCAAATATGGTTTTTTCAGATGGCAACCCTAATTCAAAAATTATGATTATTGGCGAAGGGCCGGGTGCTAATGAAGATAAAGAAGGATTACCTTTTGTTGGTAGAGCAGGTCAACTTTTGGATAAAATGTTATTTTCAATAAATTTGGATAGAAGGAATGTTTATATTACAAACGTAGTTAATTATCGTCCACCAGAGAATAGAAAGCCTACTGAAGAAGAAATTGCAAAATATCTTCCTTACCTTACAAAACATATTGAGATTATAAATCCAAAAATATTGGTATTGCTTGGTTCAACTGCATTAAATTCAATAATTGGAAATGAAAAAGTTATCTCTAAAATAAGAGGAAATTGGATTGAAAAAAAAATTGGAAGCTGCAAAACATCTGTCATAGTAACTTTTCATCCAGCTTTTTTAATGAGACAACCAGAACAAAAAAAGATGGCTTGGATTGACTTGAAAATGATAAGAAAAAAAATTTTAGAATATAAAATAAAAATTGAAAAATAATAGACTTACAGCAGGAGTTGATGAGGTAGGAAGAGGTTGTTTAGCTGGTCCAGTCGTATCTGCGGCAGTTATTTTAAATAAGAATATCAATTTAAAAATTATTAAGGACTCCAAAAAAATTGGTTTTAAAAATAGATTAATAGTTTCTGAATATATTAAAGAAAATTCATCCTATGGTATTGGGATAGCTTCCGTAAAAGAAATTTTTAATATTAATATTTTAAAAGCTGCTTTACTTTCAATGAAAAGAGCTATTAATAACCTTCCACAAAAACCTAAATTAATCTTAATAGATGGTCCTTATGCTCCAGATGGAATAAAAAACTTCAAAACAATTATTAAAGGAGATGAAAAAATTAAATGTATTAGCGCAGCTTCAATAATCGCTAAAACTTATCGAGATTTGTTAATGATTAAATTATCCGAAAGATTTAAACACTACGCCTGGGAAAGAAATTTTGGCTACGGGACTAAAGCTCACATGGAAGGTTTGAAAAATTTTGGAATTACTTCCCATCATAGAAAAAGTTTCAAACCCATACACAAGATGTTGTCCAAATAAAAATCAGACACACAAAAGGACTGCATTTTCACGTAAAACTATTTGACCTATGATTCAATTTAAAGTTGAATCTTAAAAATGTTAAATTTTCAAAACAAAATTGTTAACGCTGACTCATTAAAAGAACTTAAAAAAATTCCTGATAAATATTTTGATCTAGTTTTTGCAGATCCTCCTTACAACATGCAAATTGGTGAAACATTAAGAAGACCTGATGAAAGTAAAGTAAAGGGTGTAGATGATAAATGGGATCAATTTGAAAGTTTTAAACACTACGATGATTTTTGTAAATCTTGGTTAATTGAGTGTAAAAGAATTTTAAAAGATAATGGCAGTATTTGGGTTATAGGGTCTTATCATAATATTTTTCGATTAGGCTATCACTTACAAAATTTAGACTACTGGTTATTAAATGATGTTATTTGGAGAAAAAATAATCCAATGCCGAATTTTAGAGGTACAAGATTTACTAACGCTCATGAAACTTTAATTTGGGCGTCGAAAAATAAAAAATCAAAATACACTTTTAATTATCAATCTCTGAAATGTCTTAATGACGATTTACAAATGAGATCAGATTGGATGCTGCCAATTTGTAATGGAAAAGAAAGGCTAAAGAAAAATAATGGTAAAAAAATTCATTCTACTCAAAAGCCAGAAGCTTTATTGCATAGAATTATATTAGCGACAACTAATAAAGGTGATGCAATATTTGATCCATTTTTAGGAACAGGAACAACTGCTGTAGTTGCTAAAAAATTAGGTAGAAAATATTTTGGTATAGAAAAAGACAAAAAATACTTTAAAGCTGCAAGTGACAGAATTAAAAAAACTAAAGTTATCGAAGAAAATTATTTAGATGTAATTGTTAATAACAAGTCAAAACCAAGAATACCTTTTGGTTCATTAGTAGAATTAGGAATACTTAAGCCTGGAACTGTTTTATTTGATCCAAAGAAAAAATTTAACGCTAAAATCATGATTGACGGCAGTATAAAATCTAAAGAAGCCGAAGGATCAATTCATAAAGTTGCTGCTAAAATTATGGGCACAGAAAGTTGTAATGGATGGACTTACTGGCATTGTAATATTGACGGATCAACAGTATTAATAGATAGCTTAAGACAAAAATTTATTGCTCAAAAAAGTATTTAATTTTTATATACTTCACCGAGATAACTATCAATAAAGCGCTTATTTTTAACTAATCTTTTCAAAATCATATTTCGTACTTTTTTAACTAATGAATTGGAAATATGAAATGCAAAAAAATTAAAGTTAGATCTTTTTTGAATAATTTTCACTCTTGCTAATCTATTCTTAAAATAAATATTATGCACATCTTCATTTTTCTCTTTTAATAACTTAAATAAATCATAAGCTCCTTCAATTGATTGTGATGCTCCTTGTGCCATAGTTGGAAGCAATCCATAAAAAGCATCACCTAAATAAAATACTTTTTTATTAGATGACGGTAGCGCCGTATTCGATGTATATAATGGCCAGGACTTCAAATCACCTTGAAACAAATCTTTAAAATTTGAATTTTGGCTTAAAACTTTTTTATTAATTAAGTCATTTATACTATCTGGATAAAACTTCTTTTCTCTTATAATGCTTACTAGATTTAGTTCTTTTTTATTATTTATGGGATAAATAACTAAATGTACATTTGAACCCATAATCAAATTAATATTTTTTTCATCTATATTAAGAATATTTTTAGCTTTTAAAATTGTTCGAACAGCAACCGCATTTTTAAATTTAGGTTTGTTATTTTTTTTTTCAAAAAATGTTCTTGTGCTAGAGAACACTCCATCTGCAGCAATCACATAATCTACTAAATCATTGGTGTTATCATCGAAGTTTATTAATATTTTATTTTTTAATTCAGATACTTTTTTAATCTGTTTACCGAATCTCAAATGCTGTGTGTAAATTTCATTTTTCAAAAACTCTATTAAAGTTGATCTTTGAAGCGTTGTGTATTTATTTTTTTCATTATTTAATTTAGTGAGGTCTAAATCACAAATTTTTTCATTGTCTATAGAATAAAAATTTATTTTTTGTGGATGAAAAATTTTTTCTGACTCGATTCTATTAAAACCAATCTTATTTAAAACTGATACACTGTTAACTGCCAACTGAATTCCAAAACCCTTCTCCAAAGATAAGCTTTCTTCTTTTTCATAAACCATAAATTCAAAATCAGAGTTTAATTTAATTAAATTTGCAAGTGTTAAACCTGCTATACCTGCTCCTATAATTGCTATTCTTTTTTTCATTAAAATATAGTTGAAACCTGTTTAAATATTTTTTTTGTAAAATTTGGAACGAATTCTTTATTTTTTTCTATAGAATACCAAGTAAAAGATGGCGGAATTTTATTTGTAAATTTATAGTATAAATTAATATTTAATCTTTTGTTTGATATTGAATTTTGATATTTATTTAAAAATTTCCAACTTTTTTTATTATTTTTTTTTGTTTCCTTGATTTGTGGTAAATTAAATTTATTTAAAAATCCCAGATTATTATCTTTTGTTAATGCAATTTGTTTATTTTTGTTAACATAACAAAAAATATCATAATTTTTATATTTTATAATTTTAAACTTAGTGGTTATAATTTTTTTAGAGGAACTAAGGTACTTACATGCATTTCTTATATTGCAAATATTACATTTTGGCTCTTTAGGTTTGCAAATCAATGCTCCAAATTCCATCAAAGCCTCTACAAAATCTGAATTTCTTTTAGTATTAAATAAAATTTTTTTGTTTAATTCTATAAACTTTTCAAAATTTATTTTAGAGTCCTGTTTATTTAAAATTCTAGAAAATATTCTTTTTACGTTTCCGTCTAGGGCGATAGTTGGCTGATTGTAAACTAAACCTAGCAAAGCATTAGCTGTATAATCGCCCACACCTGGTAGTTTTTTTATTTCTTCGTAAGAGCGAGGTAAAATTGAGTTTTTTTCTTTTACAATTATTTTTGCGGCGGATAAAAGATTTCTTGCTCGCCTATAATAGCCAAGACCCTCCCAAAACTTTAAAATTTTTTTTTCATTACATTTAGATAATGAAGTTAAAGTTGGAAATTCTTTTGTAAATTTATTGAAGTAAGGAATAACGGTTTTAACTTGGGTTTGTTGTAACATAAATTCACTTAAAAGTCTGTAATACAGCTTTTTAGAGGAATTTTTACCAACACGCCATGGTAATAGTCTTTTATTATTATCATACCATGTAAGAATTTTTTTTGGTAAATTGATGTTTATATGCATAATAAAAAAGATAATATAAGCCGTAATTTCTTACAAGGACTTAGACCCTTTTCTAACTCAATACCTCGAGGATTGAAAAAAATTTTGAAAAAAAATGGTTATAACTTTGCAAGTGTTGTTGATAACTGGACAAAAATTGTTGGAAAAAAATATTCAGGCTATTGTTATCCTTCTAACGTAAAAATTGGTAAAGAGGTTAAAAATGGTTTGCTAGTTATAAACGTTATGCATGGAAAAGAATTGGAAATAGAATATTCAAAAAATGAATTGATTGACAAAATAAACTCCTTTTTTGGATATAGCTATATTGATCAAATAAAATTAAAGGTAGTTCAAGAGAGTAGACTAACAAAAATAAATAATGATAAAAAAAATGATAAGGTTAAATGCTTTGACAAAAAATTAGATTTGATTCAAGATAAAGGATTAAGAAATTCGTTAGAAGAATTAGTAGAAGCTTATAACAATAAAAATGATTAAAAAAATTTTAAATATTTTAGTATTATACTTTGCCTTAAATACTTTTGTAATCGCAGAAGAAGAACATTTTTTAAGTATTGGAAATGATAAAGCAACAGTCGTTGTTAAAGTTTTTTCATCTTTAACCTGTCCTCACTGTGCAAGTTTTCATAAAGAAATTTTTGAAAAATTAAAAATTAATTATATAGATACTAATCAAGTGAGGTTTGAACATCATAGTTTTCCTTTGGACCTGGCGGCATTAAATGCTGAAAAAGTTTTAAGGTCTGTAAGCGATAAAGAAAAAAGTTTCAAATTGCTAGGAGAGATTTACAAAAAACAAAATCAATGGGCTGTTGGTTCTGATATAAATGTAATAAATGAGTCCATTAAAAAAATTGGATTAGAATTTGGTTTAAATGCTTCACAGATTGATAAGTCACTCAAAGATGAAAAAATTCAAGACCAAATTTTAAATGAAAGAATTAATGCTCAAAAAAATTATAAAATAAGTTCAACGCCAACAATTTATGTAAACAAGAAAAAATATGAAGGCGAACATGATTTTGATACATTTAAAAAAACTTTAAATAAATATTTAAAAGATGAAATTTAAGAAACTTGAAATATCTGGATTTAAATCTTTTTTTGATAAAACTGCTTTTTTTATAGAAGACGGTCTAACTGGTATAGTTGGCCCCAATGGTTGCGGAAAATCTAATATAGTAGAATCATTAAGGTGGTGCATGGGAGAGACTTCAGCAAAAAGTATGCGTGGTTCCGGTATGGAGGATGTTATTTTTTCTGGAACATCAAATCGCCCAGCTAAAAATATTTCTGAAGTAACGATATATTTAGATAACGAGGAAAAAGATGGGCCCACACAGTATAATGAGGCTAATGAAATAATTATTTCAAGACGTATTGAGAAAGATAAAGGTTCAAAATATTTTATAAATAGTAAAGAAGTCAGGGCGCGAGATGCTCAAACTTTTTTTGCCGATCTTTCAACTGGCGCTCATTCTCCTTCTTTAATAAGTCAAGGTAAAATAGGAATGTTAGTTACCTCAAAACCTGATGAAAGAAGATCTATTCTTGAAGAGGCTGCTGGAATTTCTGGAATTCATGCAAGAAGACAAGAGGCGGAACTAAGACTTAACGCAGCAGAAAATAATTTAAAAAGAGCTGATGAGTTAAAAAAACAACAGGAAAAACAATTAGATAACTTAAAAAAACAAGCTGAAGAAGCTACTAAATATAAAGAAATATCAAAAGAAATTAGGGAAATTGAGTCTGGATTATATTTCTTAAAACTAAGAGAAATAGAAAAAGATAAAAAAAGCATATTAGAAAAACTCAGCGAACAAGAAGATGAAATAAGCGCAGTAAAAATTGACTTAAATCATAATCAATCCCTGCTTGAAGAGGAGAATAAGAGATTAGCACCTTTAAGGGACAAAAAAATGGAAAGTTTAGCTAAATTGCAAAAGCTTAACCTTGATATGGTTGGTTTAGAAGAAGAGGAAGCAAGGGTAAAAAATTTAAATATCAAACTACAGAAATCATTAGAAACTATTAATTCAGATTATGAGAGAGAGAAAAGCATATCATTAGATGCGTCTCTCAATGAAAAAAGAATTTTAGAAGAAAAAAATGAACTTTTGTCTACTGAAAAACAACTTTTTGAAACTGAAAATAAATCCTCTGAAAAACTTTACGAAACAAAAAGTGACTTAAAAGATTTACAAGATAAACTTGATCAGTTAATAAATGAAATTGAAAGTTATATAGATTCAGACCGAAAATTATCAAAAGATATTTTTCAAAAATTAAAAAACTTAATTAACAAAATTACGTTATCTCAGGAAAATTATGCCTCTTCTTTTGGAAAAAATGAAACTATTAAAAGTGACTCAATTAAAAGAAAAGAAAGAATTAAAAATATTGATATAGAATTAGAAAACTGGAAAAACTTAAAGAGTAATTCTGAAAAAATGCTCTTGGAACTTAATCAACGAAAAGAGAAAATTTCAATGGAAATAAATGAAAATCAGAAAAATCCTGAAAAAATTGCTACAAATAAAGGTCAAAATATTCAAAATTTAGAGAACACTCGAAAGATAAATGAGGATTTAGAAAGAGATCTTAATGAAGCAGAAAAAAAATATAATCTAATAAATAAAAATTTAAATGAGATACAAGAAAAATTATCTACTCTAAGAGAAAATAAAGCTAGAAATGAAGCAACAATTGAAGGTATAGAGAATAGAAAGAGAGATTTACTTTATTCTGTTAAAAGTGAACTTAATATCGATAATGAAAATTTATTGTTCTCTTCTTCAGATTTGAATAATTTGATAGAAGAAAAATTTCCAAGTATAGACGAACAAACAGGTAAAATAGAAAAAATAAAAAAACGAAGAGAGGCTTTAGGATCTGTAAATCTAAGAGCTGATGAAGAAACTAAAAAATATCAAGATGAAATTAAAAGAATGGAAGATGATAGGGCAGACTTATACTCAGCGATTGTTAAACTAAAAACTAGTATTGAAGAATTAAATCAAAAAGGTAGAGAAAAACTTTTAGATGCATTTACAAAAGTTAATAGAAAATTTAATGAAGTTTATACAAAACTTTTCAATGGTGGAAGTGCAAAACTAGAGTTAGTGGACTCGGATGATCCGTTGGAAGCTGGTTTAGAAATGTTAGTATCTCCACCCGGAAAAAGATTGCAATCTATAACTCTATTGTCTGGTGGTGAGCAAGCTTTGACTGCATTGTCTTTAATATTTGCAGTTTTTTTAGTTAACCCTGCTCCAATTTGTGTTTTAGATGAGGTAGATGCCCCACTTGATGATGCTAATGTTACAAGATTTTGCGCTTTACTTGATGAATTAACTAAAATTACCAGAACAAAATTCATAATAATTACTCATCACGCATTAACTATGTCAAGAATGCACAGACTTTATGGTGTCACAATGCCCGAAAAAGGAGTTAGTCAATTAGTAGCTGTGGATTTAGAAAAGGCTGAAGAGTTGGTTGCATAATTAAAGATGGTTGATAAAAATGATTTTAAAACTCGCCTAAAAAGTGCAAAAGACAAATTAGAAAAGAATTCTTTGTCGCAAGCTAATAAAAGAGGCTTATTTATGGGTAGTGCATTTAGATTAGGCACTGAATTGGTTGCTGCTGTGGCTGTTGGGACAATAATTGGGTTTATTTTAGATAATTGGTTTGATACTAAACCTTGGTTAATAATAGTTTTCTTTTTTTTGGGTTCTGCTGCAGGAATGTTCAATGTCATTAAAACAGCAAAAAATATGCAAAAAGAAAATTAAATTTAGAGGATAATTATGGCTACAAACCCTATGCATCAGTTTAGTGTACACAGAATAGGACCTGAAATTAAATTCAGTGGGATAGACTTATCTTTTACTAACGCCAGTTTATTCATGGTTATAAGTGGAATTACAGTATGTTTAATACTTTTTTTAGGAACTAAAGAAAAAAAAATTATCCCAGGTAAATTTCAATTAATTTCTGAAATGTTTTATAATTTTATCGCTAAGATGATAAGCGATACAGCCGGTTCGAAAGCTAAACC
>Ga0315315_10002282_pt1 | contig 17564 bp, 30 predicted proteins | sample M140m3416metaG_FD_203699 | JGI IMG/M metagenome (GOLD analysis project Ga0315315, IMG submission 203699) | Ammonia-oxidizing marine archaeal communities from Monterey Bay, California, United States - M1 40m 3416 | ecosystem: Environmental > Aquatic > Marine > Intertidal zone | place: USA... | reverse complement strand
TTTGTATTTGCAACATTTAGAATACCACCATCAATGGTGACGTCTCCTGTCAGTCCGTAGAAATTCTTAGAAGACATGCTACCTTATAGGAAGGTGATAAAATAAATTGTTATTCATACATGCTTTATGATTGACATAACAATTCGTCAGTAATTTAAAAAGAAAATACGCCATATATAAAATGTCAACAATGACAAGTTGGTTGCTCACACCTTTTCGATGTAATAGTAAAAAGAAACGACCAAATAGATCTTCCCTCCTGGATCACCCACCTCCGCCTATAGATGTTAATAGCGAATGGAGTTTTGGACCTTACTCATGGAAGGCTACTGTTGAAGCTCTGGATAAAGACGGAAAGGTAGATAGAACCTTTATAGGCTATAGCCAGAACATGGATATTACAACTCGAACTAAATTTGCATGTGATAGACATAAAACATCTGGTACAACATGTGGAGAACCAGAAATGGCAATGAAGGGGGGTGAATGTGATGAAGTTATTTTTATGAAAGTAAAAGAAAACACCAAACTAATTAATCTTACGAACCCATTCTTTTAAAATTTTTCACTTTCCCTATCTGGACCTATATATACCGGAGGTGCTTCAAGTATCTCAAGTTCAAGTTTACCCTCTTGATTTTGAGATGGTGTTACATAAGCTATACGACAATCGTTCGCTCTAAGAATAGGATTACCACCGGTTTGTGTTGGTACAACTACTGGTTTACAAAGAAGTGCGAACATTAAATTAAGTAAACATTAGATTTCATCCCATTTTTTAACACTTATATTAGTCTCTTCACACCAAGGATATACATCTTCACCAACAAAATGAATGGCATTAATTCCATTGCTGATACAATCTGTACAAATACCTATGCTATCATCAATAATCGTGTCAAGGGCAAGGGAACGACAAACATCTACTTTCTTAATTTCAAACGGGGTAAAACTATTGGTCAAAATAAGATCATCAAAAATACCGGGGAAATACTTATCGAGCCACCACTCAGTTGTCTCTCGGGCGATATTTTGTCTACCGGTAACAACATAAATCTTATCAGTTTGTTCGCGGAGTAGGGTAAGTTTCTTGTGAGCACCGGGAATGGGTTTCAGATTTTTGAACGCCTGACTGCTATAGAACGCTCGTACCATCTTTTGAGATTCCCCTTCCGGAATTGAAAAGATGTCACGATAAAGGTAGGAGTATTTTTCTTTCCTAGGCATGGTGAGGCCACGCCATTTGGCCATTGGAAACAAAAAGGGAACGAGTACTTCGTCAACGTCAACAGCGATCCGGTTCATTTACTATAATTGGGGGATTATTGTTTAAGTATTTCATACTTATCAACGAAATTGAGAAAAGTCCGGCTGATGTATTCGCCACTATCATTGGTACGACACTGAAATAGATAGAGTAAACTAAACCCAAAGCACTTGCGAGAAGATTGATATGTAAGAAAGTATAATTTATTGCGTGTGTATCTTTGGTAACATATACATGAACAACTTGTGGGACAAACATTATTGTTATTAAAATAGAACTGACAAGGCCAATATATTCTATAATTTCATCCATACTATCCTATCACTCGTAATCTCTAATTGTCACACCTACGGGAAATCGTGGAACACCGAGAGCAGTAAGGTTTTGGAACCGAACAGTCAACATCTTTCCCATAAACTTCTCATGGTTCTTGTAGTCCTTCTCACGTTGGAGGATGGTACCTTCGGGTCTGACTGTGAATTCCCGATCATCTTGGGTCTTACACACCCAAACAACTGCATTGGCATCACGACCGTGACCAGTCTTGGCCCCAGTGATTTCATATTCCTCGGTCTGGAAATCCTTGTGCTTGAGAAGGTAATTGCTTCGTTGACCAACCTCGTAGACACTGAAGCGGTCACGGATCATGGTACCTTCATGTCCTTCTTCAACGTGCTTCTGATGCACGGCAGGAAGGTCCTTCTTTGATTTTACGAGTGTTGTTTTCACATATTCGTAATGAGGATTGTAGACGGAATCCTTGACATACTCCCAGCGTTGCTCGAAGGTCATCTTATCCCTGGCAAGGGCTTCAGCTTTGAGATCAAAGAAATCAAACACGTGAAACTTGAGCTTCAGGGGATCAGTCTTGAAAGTACTCGTAAGTTCCTCAAAGTTGAGGTTAGGATCAAAGGCTTCACCGTCAACGTATTGACCCGGCTCAAGACCCTTCCCAAGAATTTCAGTTCCGGGGATGATCTTTCCAGTTCTTGAGATGCCACCGTCCTTTGATACCAAAAGACGAACACCGTCAAGCTTGGGTTGAACATAGAAGGGTTCAGAGATGTGCTTCTGACGATCCTCCCATTTGTTTGCAAGCATTGGCAAAACTTGGCTGCACTTGGTATTCTCGTTGTTCCACATAGTTTGAGCACGCTTGACAGCTTTCTCATAACCAGTCTTGACATTGGTTCGCGATTCAGTAAACTTGTCGTTTCCCACGATACCGGAGATCTTCACAATATCAGCAGTTCCATTTTTTAGGTCTTCAACTTTGAAGTCGATGTATCGTTTGCGACCATGCTTGTCTTGGCGGATAAGGCGTTCCATTATACAATAATAAAATGTAGGTTTTAAATAGATGTCTGAGTTACCAGTTGTAAATCATGGTAGAATGGAGCGACTTAGGTTGCCAGATGACGACACTTTTAATTTAAATATGATGTGTGTAATTTTTATTTGTGTCGTCGTATTGGGGTTATATAAACGATCGGTCGACATTAGGCAATCCCGTGAACGATCTTATATTTTAAGGCTTTAGTCGAAGAGAGATATACATCTTTCTTCATCATTTTTTTAAATTTTCTCTGTGGGATTTTTGTCTTTTTCATGTAGATGTCTTTGATGGCCTTCATGAATTTGCCACATGATTTCACCTCGTCCTTCATCTCTTCGTAGTTACCCCAAAATTCACCTGTACTAAGTTGATGAATCAAGATATGGGCGTTGGCCCCCATAAGTCTCTCCGAACCACCGAGTAGCATGAATGTGGCAGAACTACAACACGACCCCTGTGCAATTGTGGTAACCTTTACACGAGACTTTTCCAGGACATTCATGGCAGCGATACCTGCAAATAGGTCACCACCTTCGCTCATAATATGAACACGGATCATGGGTGTGTATCCATACATATCCGCTGCTTTCTTGAGTACATCAATCTCAAGTTTTTTGAAGTATTCAGTAAAATCTAGAATACTTTCTTGAGTAATCTCTCCGTAAAAGAAGATTTCGTTACCGATGGTCTTGACAGTCGCTGGAGTATCGTCGTTATCGTCTTTCGATGACATGTTTGAGAGCCTTTTTTATATTTGTCACGTCTCTTTGTTTTAACTTACTTGTTACGGCGAGGTGGTTCATCACGTCAAAATCTTGTGGAGTGATTCCATAGTCTAATAACCTATCAAAACGTCCAAGCTCTGCATATCTCTTTAATAGGCACATTTCATCCACTCCGAGGCGATTTCCAGATTTTCTTCTGATTTCACTAAACTTTTTGAAACGCATTTTAAAATTTCCAAACTTGGTCCATGCGCTACCAGATCTAATAGTGTCTGGTTTGAGCGGTGTATCAAGATATGCTTTTGGAATTCGTATACCGGAGTGAGTATAATAAGGAAGTAGATTCCATTGACCATTATAGATATATGCATCGAGTACATCGGCTTCGGAGAGGGAGTTTGATATACGTATAATATCGGCACCTTCAGATTCAACATAGTTTTCTTGAAGTGTATCACATATATGACCGTGCTCGGGTATACTATCGTACCATGGAAATGGATCGCTAGTACAGAGAATATCTCTCACATATTCTTTTGAAGTTTTAAAATCATCTATGTCGTCATAGTTTTCTATATAGTTTAGGTAATTTCGGACGGACCCCTTTGATTTTATTGCTGCTTCTTCGGCTCCTTTTACATTTTTTATAGTTAACAGTTGATCAACTGTTAGGGGTCTAATGAAAACTGTTTGAAAGTTTGGAAGTAGATACCCATTTATAGCAGTTGCAATCAGTGATTTATTATTCACTGAACCATTTTCAACAACATGATCTACTAAGTGTTTGTACAATAGTGGTTCGGCGTCATAATCTTCCACAATGATTGGTACACAGGTATCTTTCAAGTACTCGACAGGTGTCTTCTTATGAATTTGTATACATAAATTCAAATCGATAACTTGTTGAAGTAAATGTGTTTTACCCACACCTGTTGGACCACATATAAAGACGTTTTTGTTTTCGTCAATTAAACGTTTAATTCGTTTGAATTCTTCAACATGAATTGTGTTCCCTTTGTCATTGTTTTTTTGTGGAATAATTTTAATGAAGCGGTCCATGGATGATCTTACTAATCAGGCCATAGATTTGGTGCTGGAAAATGACGCACTACATGAAAGGGTAGTCAAACCTTTAAAACAGAAAATGTTCCCTTATGCTGTATCTATAACTATATTCAACCTCATCCTATTTATTCTCGTCGTTCACCTTGTTCGACGTCTATCGATTCTTCAGACTTCTCTTCATCATTTTGAAAAACTTTCCCAACCTTAGAGAATGGTGTATCTTCGGTGATAGCCGTTATGACATGAATGGGTCGAACGTCTAGTATTTCTGGTTTGATGAAATCCGTTTCTTCATCAGGGTATGTTTTTTCAAAGTCTTTTATAATATTTATAGGAACAGCTGGAGACTGTTCGATGAGACGATCATACTCGGCTTTACATTCTTCCACAAATTTCAGACCATCCTTTCTACGTTCTTCACGGGGAAGAGCTAACATCAGTCGAATATTACGCGATAATAACCCATATGACAAAGCAGCCGTTCTATGATTTTCCATTAATTCGTTTATTTTCAAAAACTGCATTATGGTGGCTATGAGACCAGCGACCAAATTCAGACCACCAATCACCGAAGGAATAATAGGTCGCATTCCTTCTGGGAAAGAAGTTTGTGCAAAATTCGCGGTACCGGTGACTGTGGATAATACAATTACGGGTAAGGTAAAACGCATTGATAAAGTTTTATAGAGTAGATAGGCTCGATGGTTCATGAACCTATAACATGCTGCAGCCTCACCCCACTGGCGTAATATATTTTCATGTTGATCGTTCCACGATTTTTTCATCGTCTATTATATATGAACATAATCTTTGTGCTTCATTTATTAATGTTGGTGGCGGCTGTGGTCGTACCCATGTTCGTCAAAGACGTTCGATGGCTTGAGATGTATTCTTTATTTATACCATTTGTCTTTTTCCACTGGATAACAAACGATGACACATGTTGTCTTACGCAACTTGAGGTATATTTAACTGGTCAGGATAAATCGAAAACTTTTATGTCACGAGTTCTTGACCCTGTGTATAATGTTTCTGATGACACATCTGGTAAACTCATTAAACTATCCGCTTTTGCCCTCTGGATGTTGGTTCAAGTAAGACTTGGCCGCATTAATACGATCATGGGGCTTAAATCTAAATGAGTCAAAAAAGTGAACAGCCACTTTCCAATTGTAGTGTATAATCATACATAGAGCATCTGCTATATCGTGTTCACGATCATATGGTATTTCCTCTATGTACTTTCTGGCTATTTTCACACTTCTTTCCTTTCGTTCTTCGTAATTTAAACCACCCATACCAAAGTGTCTATGCACACTAAGTGGGGATATCAAAACCACTTTATCCATGAAGATGTAATGTAACAATGCTTCTATATTATTCATCCCAGATGGTGGCTGTCGTTCCACAAGAATCACATCAGCTTCTTTAAATATATGATCATACTCCTCTACAAATAAAGATATCAGAACAGCGGCATCATTACTCTTACCCAAATATTTATACTCTCCTAAATCAACTTTTTTCAAATATTCAATTTCTATTTTATGTCCATGACATAATGCCATGACCAGGCCCATATTTGTATACCCAATATCGATCCCCAATATTTTCATGGCTTATTATAAAGATGAAGATTAACTATAAGCTTGTAAATTCTGTAGTTCTTCTGTCTATCCCCGTGATCATGATTTACGCTTTAGTGAGGAACCCAGTCGAAGTAGAAGTAGAGGTCCCCGTTCCGGTGGAGGTACCAGTTCCCGTGAGGGTTGAGAGTCAGCGAATGCCTCCAGAATACAGAGGTCCACCCATAAAGAAATACAAGCCTGGACATTTCCAGCAAATCGGACTACTTTCTAACGAGGCGGGTGAAACTTTACCTCTATATGGTCGCGAGGTTCGTAACAGACGTGACCGCTATCACTACCACACAACAACCCTGGGTGATCAGGTGTACCCTATTCCCGTTTCCATAGATGGTCGTGAGTGTACAGAGGACATCGGTTGCCCCGAATTGTATGGTGGTGAGCAAGTAACTGTCTATGGTCGGGATGATGTTTTCACTGTGAAGGCGTACCGGACGGACAATTTTTTCTAATTAAATCAAATTCTCTCATTGTCAAAGATCCATTATCTCCTCTTCGTTGAAGGTGAATAGCCTTAATCTTCAGTAATTGAAGTACCGTATCATCATCCAAGTGTTGCGAAAAATTCCGCTTCGCTTGAATGTCGTCAAGTTGATTGTTCTCTTTTAGAGATTGTATATATGGCCAGGTATACCGCCGCAATTCATTTAGTTCCCCTCGTAAATTTACCATCTCAGGAAGAAGTACTTCTCGTATGAGTCGATTTGTTTCTGTTAAATCTTCTTTATAGGACATAGTTATATTTCAAACATTTTCTTTATCAATATTAATGGACTACAAGCAGTTGAAGGAAAAAGTTAAGGGAACCGGTCAACGTGTCACAAAAGATGTAAATGGTAAACGCACAAAATTAACCATGAAGGAGTTACGAAAAAAGGTTCGCAGAAATATGGAAAATCGTGTTAAAAATGCAAAACAGACAGTTGGTATGTGCAAATCTCTGTTAAACATGGGTACCACAAGTTCTAGGGCTCCTCCTCCACCACCACCTCGACCTCCTATGAGGCGCGCAATGCCTTCACGTGGTGGTATGCCACAGAACCTAATCAGGAATCTTCAAGGTGCATTGAATCGTCGAGGTCTTAGACAAATCGCAAACCGAAACGCGAGGACAACAGTCGCTTAGCTTTCGTCATGGATGGTTGACTCCAAAGTAACCACCTAGACCAAAAACCGGCAGTGTACATACCATTTTTCGACCAACGTTCTTTATCACTCTTAACGACGCTCAACATACGTCTATGTACGTCTTGATCGCCGCTTGGAACATTTCCACCATGACGTTGAACATATAAACGCATCCGCATTGGATCTTTGTGGATTGTATAGTCAGTGTAGCCTCGACCACCAAAGTCTACTTTACGACCATTTTCGAAGATCGCTCTGAATTTCTTTTGGGGGTTGGGACTCTTGATGAGTCTGACCTTCATTATTATAATTAGACAAGTTTATTCTGCTTGAGTATGATGTACGCAAGCATGAGTACCTGGACAACCTGGAAAACGGTAAGACCGAAAGGCATCTTGGGGACAATGAGTAACTTCTTCTGGACGGGTTCGGCCTCAGCCTCGGTCTCGGGCTGGTATTTTTCGTAACAGTGGGGCATTTCTATATACCTAGAAATTAAGCACCACTACAGGAAGGGCAAGCGTAATTTTCAACCAACTTCTTCTCCTTACCACGCTTCAATAAGAAGAGATGGTCATACATGTGAAGGAGGGTTGTCGCCGCGAAAATAGCAATAGCGGGACGATTACCTAAGTTCTTTGTCATCACGAGGACGAACAGGAAAACGGAGAGAAGTATAATTTGTACCTGAGTAAACATCATATTTATAATACATTTAGATTATTTATGAAGTACTGCACGGTGACAAGCTATATGTCACGTGGGCCATGTGTCATAAGTGACAACGTGTTATGTGCTGAGAGAAGACTTATACGCAGCCTGTATATCAAGTGTATCAAGAGTGGTAAAAAACCCCATCAATTTACAGACTGGCTACACCGAAAGTATGGTCAGTTGATAGTAGAGAGAAGGAATACACTTGGAGATGCGATATCATTACCCTGTGTATTGTGTCGCAAAACTTTGTCAAAACACGGGATAAAGTGGACGGCTCACGATGGGTGTCAATGGGTACACGGTAACGAGGATATACCTACTAGATCTACAAACAAACAGAAGAGGTTGTTAGGGTTTAAGTATTAGAGTTCATACATATTTGAAATAGTAACTCGATGGGCATTCTTTCACTTTCTTCGACGTCGTTCGATCCAATATATTTTTCATATATATCTTTTTTCCTCTTTGTACCATCAAGTGTAAACACATTAGTTTGATAGTTATCTCTAACCTTTTTACTACCTTTTATATCAAAAGCTATGGCTTTTTTACAAAAAAATGAATCACGTGTTTCTTCCTTTAGTTTATCGGTGATTTTCTTATATTCGTCGTATTCATCTTCATCTAAGTCCGATCCACCTGGTCCAGGATTTGAAAATTTACTAAGTTCATTTTTATGCTTTTCACGAAGTTTCACTGCAAGACTATAAACTTCTTTAGCTTTATCAGCTTCTATAACTTTCAAAAAATGAGGTTCAGTTCCATCAATGAAACCACCGAAGAAACTACCCGCGACACATAAAGAACAGGATATGCACAATACGAGAACAACACCGGTAGTGTTCATATTATATGTTATATTCATATTATTATCTACCCATCCACCACATATCAGAATGTGTAAGTTCATCTGAATAAAGATGATTTCTACAAACTGCTATATACATATCACTTCCTCCGATCAATTCTAATTGTTTATCTGGTACAATCCTTTTTGTAAATGGTCCACATGTTCCATCTTTACATACCATACACAAGGCTGATAGTTTCACAACTTCGCATGCGAGTGGAATACAATCGATGAGTTCACCAAACTTTCTTTGAAAAGAATCCGCATCCAAACCTGTTAGTATAATCTGTTTTTTCAGATAGAGACAATGTTCCACAAATTTTTTGAGTCTAGGGAAAAACTGTGCTTCATCAATGGCAACAATGTCTGCGTTTTCAAATGCATCTCTGTCTAAGAGACTAAAAAGATCATGAACTTTGTGACAGTTAAATTTCACATTATCATGCGTTTTCAAAACTTCGTCGGGTGATCGCGTATCTTTTGCTGAGTTTACAACTATAATGTCTTTCCCAAGAACTTTCAAACGCTTGAGTCTTCTGATAAGTTCGGAAGTCTTACCTGAAAACATATTTCCCATAATAATTGAAAGACTCATATCTACTAATTATAATGTTGTATTTTTTATATGGGTCTCGATATTCATAGAGCAGTTTTCAATGGACACGAGGGATACTTTAATGCCAGGACGGGTCGTGTCAAATTTCAAGGGAAAATATTTCCCAACATTGCAACTGCCATCAAGAGTCTAAAGTAGATTCTTCTTGTATAATTCCACCCAACTTGTGACACTGGTTTCATCTTCGTAGCACCATGGATACATTTCCTCGTCGTACCCTGCAAAATGAATAGGATTTATACCCATATATCTACATATACCACAATCTATGTTACTGTCGTCTATGATAGTATCTATGTTTAATGAACTACATATATCAGCTTTACACACTTGCAGAGGAGTGTAACTATTTGTTAGAATCATGTCGTCAAAAAGTCTGGGAAAATTATCGTCTAACCAATCTTCTGTTTTACGTCGGACACATTCTTGGCGACCCGTAATTGCGTATATTTTAGATATTTTTGGTCGCATCATCTGGACAATTGCACGAGACCCGTGTATAGGTTCTAAGTTATTAAAAGTTTGTGAGTCGTAAAAATCGCGTACCATTTTTGATGATTCTTCTTCGGACAAATCGAAGATATTTCTATATACATACGAATATCTTGGTTTTGAAGGTAGTTTTAGTTTGTTATGTTGAGCCATTGGTTTAAGAAACTCTACTAAAACTTCATCTATGTTAATAGCCATACGATACATACATATATTTACGATCTTTTCTCTATATACTTAAAAGAATAAATATTATGTATATAATATGCGTGTATTCATTCATGTACCTAGAACGGGTGGTTCGAGTGTACACAAAGCATGTTTGGATAATGATATAGATATCCACCGTATTCACTGTTACCGTCGTCCATGTGGTGCTAACACAACGGTCGTGAAGATGGGAACAGATGATATTGAACCTTTCAAAGACTCATCTTTTGTTATTAGTTTAAGAAACCCTATTGATAGATTTGTATCCACTTTTAATTTTTTGATACAAGAGAGATTAATACTATTAAAGAATCGTTCTTATAAAATATATCAAGAACTAATTTTGAAAGACAAGGGGATAACCGAAGAAGAAAACATCCTAAAATATTTAAAGGATCCTATCTATGAGTTATGGGGAAATTTACCTGAACACATTAATCTTAGTAAGTATGATTACGATGTGTGTAAGTTTGCAGAGGATCTATATGACTCAAGTGGTACTTTGATTCCCGGTATATTAAAAGCTCCAGAAAATATTAAAACGATATATGAGGATTTACACTACTATTATGACAATTTTATCAATGATTGTAGATCAAACATTGAAGGAGTTTTGTGTTTTCCAACTTTAGAAGAAGATGCAAAGCGGATTCTTAATATTGACATACCTCACACAAATAAGTCGTTCGCTAATAACCAAATAAGTCAATTGGCATATACTAACTTGACTAAATTTTTAGAGTCCGACTTTATAATGTTAAAAAAAATGCTGGATTTAGATATTATAACTGAAAAACAGTATAACGATCTTCAAGTATGTAAATCTTATACAAACGTCACTAAACTTATCAACGCTAGGCATAGAACACCGGATGATGAGGATTGTACGCACATAAACTTACATGGCACTCTACGATTTGTAGCGAATGTATACGAAACACGTCATTCAACCAAGAAAACACCAACACATCGTTTTATTCATATAGGTAAATGTGGTGGAAGTTCTATTAGAGCTGCATTAGTTTCAAAACAACTTTTAAAACACCCTACCGGATACATATCAGAAAAGGATTATAAATTGACAAGATTCATGCCACCTTTAGATATAGTATGGACTTTTTGCAATAGAATACATATAGGTGATAGGTTTTCAAATTATGTCTGTTTAAGAAATCCTATTGATAGGTTCGTTTCTGCGTTTAATTGGATTTACTACCGAGTTACTACACCAACATATGAACCAGTTTTACATAAACATTATGTAAACCACAATCCAACAGTTGAAGATTTTGCAGTTTACGATAATGACGTAAACAAAATGGCCGAACAGTTGTATGACGACGATGGAACATTAAACGAGAAAGCTCACGCCATTATCACAGGATCACCCGACAAAGAGACTGAAAATTTTAGGGGAAATCAATTGAGTTGGGATATAACTTTTTATTTAGAAGAATTAGTAAATTCCGAAATAGAGTTTATGGGTGTGATAGCTTTTCCCACCTTAAACGAAGACGCCAAACACCACTTTGGTATAGAGTTGGGTCATTTCAAGAAAAACCAAATGGGAAATAAGAAATTGAGTGAAACTGGTTATAGAAATTTAAGAAGGTATTTAGATACTGATTTTCGATGTATAGAAGTTTTATATAAGAGAGGATATATGACTGAAAAGCAGTTCAATGATCTGAACGTATGTTATTCTGCTCCGCCTTGAGTTGGTGTTTAAAACATCTATATTACAGATGAAGGACCAATTAAAAATACCGGTAAAAGGTAAGATGAACGACAAAACTCTTGTTTTCAGTTGGTGGTTATGGGTTTTAGCAATCCTTTTTAGACTAGGGTTTACATCTTATTCACCGTTCTTGCCATTATTAATTGCACTCGTCGTTGCAACATACTTGGTGTTATATAAGTTCCGTCGTGAATATCACTGGACAAAGAAGGTAGTCATCATGTCTTTAGAACTTTTGTTTACAGTGATGAGTTATTCGTCCAGGTCTATTTTTGATACGACAGACCTGATGATTACTACCATGATAACTATGATATACCTACTCTATGTAAATTTGAATGGTACAAATGTTTACGAGTTGTATTTTAAAAGATTCCCAGAGGCACACAAGGGTGAAACTTTCATGGAACACTTAAAAAATCTCAGTAAAAAATAAGATGCCTCTCACCGATGCTCAAATTGTTCGAAAAGTTGGGCAACTGCGTAGAACAGAAGGTCAAATCTATGCACCTCTCAAATACTTCAGGGGGCTTGAGACTCTCAAGGAGGTTGAAACTCGTTACAAGAAGATGCTCAAGAAGGACTACACCAAGTTCCGAACAGACGAAGGACGAAAGACGAAGACTTCCTCCTACACCCAAAAGTTCCGGAAAAGGTATCCAGGTGCTAAGTCGTTGCCAGATATTGCGAAGGCTACTGGCATTCCTCTAAAGACTGTGAAGACCATCTACAATAGGGGACTCGCTGCATGGAGAACCGGGCACCGACCGGGAGCATCTCCTCAAGCATGGGCATATGCTAGGGTTCATAGTTTCGCCACTAAGGGGAAGACGTACTACACGGCTGATAAGGATTTGAGATGATATATTTATTTATCTCACGGGAAGTCTTGATATTATATAGATAACCTGTCCGAATGTATTGAAAAATATATCGTCATATCTGGGTTTACTGGTGTTCTTATAAACATTGTCAATTGTCGTACAATCATGTACCCTATCGGGTTGTGAAAAACTATGTTCAATGATATACCAAATTATACCAACTAACAATAATTTAGTATGATCATATAGAGATCTCGCACCAATAACGTGACTCAAAATTACAAACGTAATTACATGCGCAATGTTCCATAAACACACTGGTATATCTATATCGAATAGTTTAGCGTTTAATATATCGTCACATTCCGTATCTTTACTATTTATTTTCATATAGTATCTATACATATGAACAAATAACAGCACTACAACAAACCCAGATACGAAAACCTTCATTATTATAAGCATAGATTATATTCGAAGATAATATATGTATATTACAAAATTCTAAAAACTGATTCAGGTGACATTCTTCTTAGCAACTTCTTTATGACATGGTACACATAATGGACGTAAAACCGCGTTATATTCATGAAATTTATACCATGCATCTTCAAAGTCTTTATCTTCTTCTAAAAATGCATCAAACTGTGAATTGTCGTTATTCAACTCTCCAGATTTTGTAAATTTCGTAGGTATACTACCTTTCCACTCGCGATTTAAAAATGCGTTTTTAAGACTTTTAAACGTGACAGGCTTTTTATGGTCAACCTGCAGGTCAGATTCATGAAACAGTTGATTACATCTTTCACATATTGATGGTTCATTGTTTTTGAACTTTTGTATTTGGGGATAAATTGCGGTACGCATAGCATTATGTAGTTTATCTTTTTCTGACTTCTCGGGTGTAACTATTGTTTTTTTGCAACAAGTTTTTAAAGAAAATGTTCGTATACCATCAGTATTCACTACACGAAATTCAAGGTGGTTTGTTATATTTAATCCAACTTGAATGTTAATCATATTACTAAAACGTTCAGTGTTATAATCTGGATGACGCTTAATCATACTACAAACCTGTTTATATAAATCCGGGTATGCACTCTTTATCATCAGTGGACATAACTCAGTGTCTATAGACTCTACAAGCTCTTTATGTTTTTGTTCTCGCCATTTTGCAGTTGTCTCTTTATTAAGCCATTTATCTTCTGTAAATTGCATATATAAAGAATTCCTTCTTTTCTTTAAATATGGCCAACCGAATTTCCTGGGACGACTACTTCATGCAGACTGCCGAACTCGCATCCATCCGCTCTCCATGTGAGCGACTCAAGGTTGGTTGTGTCCTTGTCAAGAATAACAGACTCATCAGTATGGGTTACAATGGTTTCCTTGCAGGTACTGACCACAAGTCTATTGTAAGGAATGGACATGAACAAGCGACTATTCACGCAGAGATTAACGCAATCACGGATGCGGCGAAGAGGGGTGCCTCCATTGATGATTGTGTGGCATACGTAACCCATTACCATGTTTAAATTGTTACAAAGTATTAGCAAGCATATCTATTACAAAACGATCCTATATTAGAGGAATTAGGGTACAACTTACATAACGTGACGATTTTGATTTTCTTCGGGATCACTCTGATCAGGATCATAAATTATCCCGCTTTTACGCTTCACTTGAAACGGTTCTACCTGTTTCACGTGAGTCGACTCGTAAGGAATAGATGAATGATGAAGGCAAATACGTACCTTACCATCCGGGTTACGTTTATAACCGAATGTATATTCAACATCTGAAATTGTCCCGGTTGTTGCACATGTAAATTCGTACGTACCCATGGCAATCGCTACCTGGTCGTGACAATCAATCTGATGGTTGTTGAATATAACCCTACTAAAACCTTTTTTTGCATTGATTGCAAAACCCTGATCTTCCTTGTACCCCCCGATTACCGCGTCGTGGCCCACAAAATAGGACATCGCATCATTGGCTGTAGGTCTAAACTGTTTTTCAGAAGCCTTCGTGGGCTTGAAGAGTACTTTAGAGTGGTCGTAACCATACAATTCACCAGCACGTTGACCAGCAAGACTAGCATAATCCCCACCGGATAGAAAAGAATTGGAAATATCAACGATAGATTGTGCCCAAAAGTCCTGTGCCTCGAGAACTTCACTTCTAGTTACTTGATCAGAATCAACTGGGATACGAAGATTATCAATCAGGTGAGAAGCTTCATCCATGGGAGGTGAATATCGAGATCTCTGATTAGCGTCCGGGTCATATTGATCGGGGTCATATATCATAGTATCAACCTGTTTTACGGTTTGCATCTTCACCGGATTTAGACGCTTTGATTTAGGAGCCGAAAATCCACGAGCAGAATTAATTTCAACATCATATTGATCTGGATCTGATACAGAACGAGTATTTACTTTACGTAGATTACAAACACGGAACGGAGAAATGATATTCATTTTATAGTAATAATGGATATCTTTTAAGTTGTTACATGTCGTGTCAAAAGAAAAACATAAACATAAAAGTAAGTAGTAACATGATTCTCGTAGATCAAATAATTAGGTACCTGTCTAAAGATATCATGTTACCGTCTAGATGTTACGCAACGAAGAGGGATTTACTATGTAGAAAAAACTGTTGTGATTGTAAAATATTTTGTAAAAAACCACCTTCGGGGTCTGCACCCGCATTTCAACGAGTTGAAATATTAAAGAATAACCCCAAGTAAAATGTAATGAACGTAGACAATATTCCCGTACACATTAGAAGGATAATCCAGGATCGCGAATTATCTATGGCACAGAAGATGGTTGCGTTCATGGCATTTATGCCGTCGCTTCCAGCTGACCCTAAAAATGATCAGGTCTGGAAGGATAATACAGAAGTTGGAGAAACAATCAAAAAGATGATAGATGAAGGTAAGTTGTCCTTGAATGGATTTGATGAACACTCTAGACTTCGGATAGTTCAAGAGCCTTAAATAGAAATCCTTGTACACATATTACATGAATGAACGCTTTGAACAGTTCATGCTTGATATATAATGAGTTCCATATGAAGCATGTACACGCTACACACGACCACAAAAATACAAGTGGATCTGATGCATAGATATTAACATATACCACAAGTATAGTATTACAAGTAATATCATACCACTTAACTATTGCGTTATTAGGAAACAAAATGTGAAACAACAACCCATTGTTTAATACTGTATACGATATCCACGAGTTTGTTTGAAGATAATGTAACATGTAAGGGATCAAACCCATCGCACATATGTGATAGGACTGTAACATGTAATTTACTTACTTGTCCTCTTTATCTTCGTTTGGGCGAATGGCCCACTTGTTCTCTTTGTTGAACTTTTCATAATCAATCTCTTCGATTCCAAGCTTCTCCATGATAAATTTCTTGATGGGATGAACACCCTTCTTGGAATCCTCATTCTCTTTCTCATTTGGTGGGCGACGCCTTCCCTCACCGGGTGCTTCAGCGGGTTCTACGAAATCATTCTTCTTCGCTTTAAGTGCGAAATTTTGACGTAATAAAGTTGGCTTTAAGGTAAACATTTATGAATAAGCTTGCGTTATCTTTAAACAATTTTCTGGATCATTATTAAATGCAGGCGGTTCTGTTAAGTCTGGGTATGCTAGGAATTGCTTCTATATTTGTCCGTGATACAGAAGATGATAATGAATCCCTTGACGAAAATAACGCGATTGAGGATTCTTTAGACTATAGAAAAAAGCATCCTACATTAGTACATGGACCAAGTAAATACTTTAAAGAAGATGCCAGGGATACTACACCTCGTTTAAAGTTTATAAATCTGATAGACAAACATGTCAAATTTAAGATACGTACAATACCATGGTCCAGATACATGATAAAGATGTGTAAGTGTATGATCCCAACACCCGGTGGTTCTATAGCTGTCGAAGGTGAAATAGAACAAAAAAATCTCAAAGATAATGAAGTACGTTTAGCACCCATCTCAAAGATGCATAGACAAAGACCGGATATTTGTGAATTTCCAATACCTAGTAGAACTGTATATGTTTCTATGTTTGTAGAAGGTTTACCTGTTTTTATGGACCGTAAAATGAAAGCTTATGATACATTCATATGCAGACAGCATATAGAACATAGAGCTATGACCACTCCTGAATATGTATGTGAGCGCGCCGAGTAATTAATATTTCTATAAATTACTATGGTTCATATAGATCGAATACGAGAAGAAATTCGGGTTTTGAATTTAGGTAATGAAAAACTATTGTCAGAGAAGATCTTTTTGGTGTTTACTCGACGCTTAGATTATTTTAACTCTATACATTTGGGTTTATCTCCAGACTCGTGTATTATTGATGAGCTGGACATGAAAGAAGAGGAATTATTGAATGAGTATATTGATATATTCAAGGATAATTTTCCATGTACATATACGTTATGGTCAGGTAAATGTTAATAATGTATGATATTCCCAGTTGCCAGTGCCGTTTTAGCAACTCCTAGTGCAACAAGACCGATACCGATTTCTGAATACTTCATTTTAAGGAGTCTACCAGCAATAGTCATGGGAAGGACCCACGAGGTTAGTTGAAAGAGGCTATAGTTTACAAGATCTGAATCGGGAAGAGCTGCTTGAACTTTTACAGATCTCGTGGGACGTTTTTGAATTTTCCGTGATTGTAGTTTTACCGGTACTTTTTGTGTATATATAGGTTGAGCGATGGCCAGCATTTACTAAAGTATTCGTTATATCTTTAAAGTACTTATTTATAAAAAAAAACAAATAATATAACCTAAGTAAGCACAAATTAGGGGATCGGTATTCAATGTCCAACACTACAATGAAAATGTCTTCCGTTACCGATTACATCCTCAAGCTCGAGAAGCTCAATGAAGAGTCTCGCACCA
>Ga0315315_10002281_pt1 | contig 17568 bp, 15 predicted proteins | sample M140m3416metaG_FD_203699 | JGI IMG/M metagenome (GOLD analysis project Ga0315315, IMG submission 203699) | Ammonia-oxidizing marine archaeal communities from Monterey Bay, California, United States - M1 40m 3416 | ecosystem: Environmental > Aquatic > Marine > Intertidal zone | place: USA... | reverse complement strand
AACGACCTCTTCTTCGGTTTCGAATTTGAAAAGGGGGGCGACGGGGCCAAAAGTTTCGTCATTAGTGACGATCATATCGGATGTGACGCCTGTTAGAATTGTGGGTTGAAAGAATGTGCCGCCAAGTTTGTGGCGCTTACCACCTGACGCTATTTTCGCACCTTTGGCAGTGGCATCAGCGATGTGCTCTTCGACTTTTTCGACAGCCTCCATGCTGATTAGTGGACCAACTGTTACGCCATCTACAAGCCCATCACCGATGTTCATAGCTTTTACTGCCGCGGTTAGTTTTTCGGCGAAGGCGTCGTAGATGCCAGCTTGTACGTATATACGATTGGCACAAACGCAGGTTTGTCCATTGTTGCGGTATTTTGAGATCATCGCACCCTCAACGGCTTTGTTTAGGTCTGCGTCATCAAAAACGATGAATGGGGCGTTTCCACCAAGTTCCATAGATGTTTTCATGATCTGGCCAGCGGCCTGCTCCATTAGAATGCGGCCCACTTCAGTAGAGCCTGTGAAGGTAAGTTTGCGCACAATTGGATTGTCACAAAATTCTTTTCCGATGATCGAGGCCTGGGTGTTTGTTATCACAGAAAAAACACCAGGAGGGACGCCTGCGCGTTCAGCCAAAAGGGCCATCGCAAGGGCTGAAAGTGGTGTTTCCTTTGCAGGGCGGGCGACGAAGGTACATCCGACTGCTAGGGCTGGCGCAACTTTGCGAGCAATCATCGCGTTCGGAAAGTTCCAAGGTGTGATTGAAGCAACGACACCTATTGGTTGTTTCAATACGCTGATCCTTTTGTCTGGCAAGTGGCCTGGAATGGTTTCGCCATAGACGCGTTTGGCCTCTTCTGCGAACCATTCGATGAATGAGGCGCCATACATGATTTCACCTTTGCCTTCACCAAGCGGTTTACCCATTTCAGCGGTCAGGATCATGCCCAGATCATCAGCATTAGCGACCATGAGGTCATGCCATTTTCGCAAAATTGCAGCGCGATCTTTACCCGTGCGGGCAGCCCATGCTTTCTGTGAGGTTTCGGCTGCGTCAATTGCACGTTTGACTTCAAGTATGCTCAGATCGGGGAGAGTTGTCAGCACGTCTCCACGGGCTGGGTTTTTCACCTCAAACGTGGCGCCGCTATTGGCGTCAATCCATTCACCTGCGACGTATGCTTTGCTGCACAAGAGGGTTGGGTCACTCAGAAGGTTTTTAAGGTCCGTTGTCGTCAGCATTATGTGCTCCCTGATCTTTGAGGTTTCGCAACAGTCGTGACATGAAATAGGAAGCTAGAGCAAGGGTAGTAGTTAATTAACTCGTTAATTAGATTGCCAAATAGGAGGGAAATAGGTGGAAGTTGAGAATTGCTTTTAAAGCTATCCAAAATTTACTGCTAGAACCTTTATGTATTTGGCAACAAACTGATATGTTGAAAATAATGGTTTTCTTGGCCATGTTTATTCAGCGCATAGGAAACCTTGTTATATATTCGTGTCTAAAAGATGTCGGTAAAAGTATTTTGGAAAATTGCACCCTGCCCGGGGCTGGCGTTTTCATAAGGGATCGGGCAGAACAATAAAGATTAATTCTATGTGAGGACAGACCCAATGATTCCTTATCGTTCCAGGACATCGACACATGGCCGTAATATGGCGGGGGCTCGTGGGCTTTGGCGCGCAACCGGTATGACTGATAGTGATTTTGGCAAGCCCATCATTGCAGTTGTGAACTCTTTCACGCAGTTCGTGCCTGGGCATGTTCACTTAAAAGACTTAGGGCAATTGGTTGCTGAGGAAATTCACGCTGCTGGCGGCGTTGCCAAGGAGATGAATACAATTGCTGTGGATGATGGGATTGCGATGGGGCATGATGGTATGCTCTATTCTTTACCATCGCGTGAAGTAATTGCGGATAGTGTGGAATACATGATTAACGCGCACTGTGCGGATGCGATGGTGTGCATTTCAAACTGTGATAAGATTACACCTGGTATGATGATGGCGGCGCTGCGTCTGGATATTCCCGTTGTTTTTGTTTCGGGTGGTCCGATGGAGGCGGGCAAGGTGGACATCGATGGCGATTTAAAAGCTGTTGATCTGGTGGATGCCATGATGGAAGCAGCAAATCCTGATCGCTCAGACGCCGAAGTGCAAGCGATTGAGGAGGCGGCCTGTCCAACCTGTGGGTCTTGTTCTGGCATGTTTACAGCAAATTCGATGAACTGTTTGGCAGAGGCCTTGGGGCTGGCGTTGCCTGGCAACGGGTCTACATTGGCGACACATTCTGATCGCGAAGGATTGTTCCGTCAGGCGGGTAAACGGATCGTTGAATTGACCAAAGAATATTACTTGGATGGTAATAAGGCTGTATCTGCACGCGGGATCGCAACGAAAGCGGCGTTTGAAAATGCGATGCGCATGGACATAACCATGGGTGGGTCAACTAACACGATCCTGCACCTGCTGGCTATGGCGCAAGAGGGTGAGGTGGACTTTACAGTTGATGACATCGACCGCCTGTCCCGCAGCACGCCATGTCTGTGTAAAGTTGCTCCTGCGGTTGTGAATGTACATATGGAAGACGTGCATCGAGCAGGTGGTATTTTTGGCCTTCTGGGCGAGATGAATCGCGCAGGAATGCTAGACACATCTGTTGGGACAATTCACGCACCGACTTTAGGTGATGCGATCGCGAAATGGGATGTGCGTTCTTCCAACGATGAACAAGTGCATAACCTTTTCCTTGCGGCCCCAGGTGGCGTGCGCACCACGCAGGCGTTTAGTCAATCGCGGCGCTACAAGGAGCTGGATCTGGATCGTGAAAATGGCGTGATCCGAGATTTGAAACATGCGCACTCGACTGAGGGTGGGTTGGCCGTTTTGTTTGGCAACATTTCCCAAGAGGGCTGCGTTGTGAAGACGGCGGGCGTGGATGAGAGTATTCTGAAATTTAATGGCCGCGCAGTCGTTTGTGAGTCGCAGGATGAGGCATGCAAGCGCATTCTTGGCAAAGAAGTGGTGGCGGGCGACGTTGTTGTTATCCGCTATGAAGGGCCGCGTGGAGGTCCAGGAATGCAGGAAATGTTGTATCCAACGACATACCTAAAATCCATGAAGCTGGGTAAGGCTTGTGCGTTGATCACGGATGGAAGGTTTAGCGGTGGAACTTCTGGTCTGTCGATTGGACACGTTTCCCCGGAGGCAGGTGAGGGCGGCAACATTGCTTTGATCGAAGAGGGGGACATTATTGAAATAGATATCCCAAACCGTTCAATGAATGTAAAGCTAACTGACGAAGAACTGGCGATCCGTCGCGCTGCGATGGAAGCTCGTGAGAACCCTTGGGCACCAGCTGAACCGCGTCAACGAAAGGTTAGCCGTGCGTTGCAGGTGTATGCAGCACATGTTGGTAATGCATCACAAGGGGCGGTTCGTTTGGAACCTTAATTCATTTGAAACACTGTTCGGCTGGCTAAGATTTTTCGCATAAGGCTCTGGCGGTAAGCAATACACAGGCTATGCGGTTGGCATACCTTGCTCGATAATGTTTGCCCAAAAGGAACACCCGGTTGGAATAGCTTCATCGTTGAAATTATATTCTGGATGGTGAACCATTGCACTCTCTCCGTTGCCACACAGAATATAAGCGCCAGGACGCGCTTCTAACATAAAAGCGAAATCCTCACCGCCCATTGTTTGTTCCATATTCGTTTCAACGTTGTGCTCACCAACCACCGATTTAGCAACGTCCGCCATGAAATTCGTTTGATCGTGGTGGTTTACCATGACAGGGTAATTGCGATCGTAGGTGACGTTCGCATTTGCGCCAAAGGCTGCGGCAGTATTTTGGGCGATGCATTTTATCTGCTCCTCAGCTGTATCACGCATGTCAGGTGATAGTGTACGAACTGTACCTCGTAGCTCAACCTTTTCGGGGATTACGTTGAAAGCTTTGCTTTCGGTTTCAAAGCTGGTGATAGAAACAACAACGGGGTCAAACGGGTCCGCAACTCGAGAAGCAATTGTCTGCAGTGCGATAACGATTTGGGCAGCAACGACTGTGGTGTCGACGCCGTCTTGGGGCTTGGCCGCATGTGCGCCTTTGCCTGTGACGTCAATTTGGATCAAATCAGCGGCAGCGAAGAAAGGGCCAGAGCGGATACCGAATTTTCCGACAGGGACGCCGGGCCAGTTGTGCATGCCATAGACCTCTTGGATGCCAAACTCTTCCATCATGCCGTCGTTGACCATTTCACGTCCACCGCCTCCACCTTCTTCGGCGGGTTGAAAGATCATCACGGCTGTGCCATCAAAATTGCGGGTTTCACAGAGATATTGTGCGGCGCCAAGCAACATTGTTGTGTGACCATCGTGGCCACAGGCATGCATTTTTCCCTCAGTTTTCGAAGTATAGGGAAGACCTGTCGCCTCGAATATTGGAAGTGCATCCATGTCGGCACGCAGGCCAATTACTTTGCCAGATGAATTTTTTTTGCCCTTGATCACGCCAACGACACCAGTTTGACCTATGCCTGTCTTTACGTCGTCACAGCCCCATTCACGAAGCTTTTTGGCGATTATATTGGCGGTGCGGTGACAGTCAAATTGTAATTCAGGATGTTTGTGCAAATCGCGGCGGATCTCAGTCAACGATGCGTGGGTTTCGGCGAAACGGTTAATCAGGGGCATAGTTTATCCTCAAGACAGATCAGCAATGAGATCCCGCATGAACTTAGCGCCTAGATTGTATTGGTCCACAGTGATGTATTCATCTGCTTGGTGGGCTTGATCGATAGAGCCGGGTCCACAGATTACAGTAGAGATTTTCTCAGTTTGGAAATGGCCTGCTTCGGTGCCATAGCTGACTACGTTTGTGGAATTATCACCGGTAAGGCGACGTACCAGCGTTTCTGCGGCTCCGTTTTTTTCTGGTCGCAAACCAGGCACACCAAATTTGGGTGTAACTTTGATATTTGCTTCTGGACGAACTTTTTTGATTTTCGCGTCCAACTCATTCGCAAAAGCCATGTAGGCTTCAGATTCAGCTTTGGCGTCTTGAGTTGGCAGAAGGCGGAAATCGTTGATGAAGGTACAGGTCTTCGCTGTAATGTTACCTGCTGTTCCCCCATGAATCGTACCCACGTGGTAGGTGGGGAAAGGTGGTACGAATTTGTTTTCGGAATCTTGGCTTGCGACGGCCTCCTCATTTTTTTTGTTGTGCCATTCCACTAGGGTTGCGGCGGTCATGACGGCGGAAACACCGATGTGCGCGAGGGAAGAGTGTACTTCGTACCCTGTAACTTGATTATGGAACCCAATGCCGCCTTTGTGGCCTGTGACCGTTTTCATATTGGAGGGTTCACCCACGATGCACATGGCTGCCTTGGGCATTTTATTTGTAAGCTCTTTAACCATCGGAATCACGCCCTCGCAGCCAACTTCTTCGTCGTAGGACAGTGCAAGTTGGATTGGGGTTTGAAGATTGGCAGCGATCATTTCGGGCACATACGCCAGCGCTAGGGCAAGGAAACCTTTCATGTCACACGTCCCACGGCCAAAATATTTACCATCTTTTTCCACAACAGTCCAAGGATCGGTTGACCAATCTTGGCCTTCCACAGGGACTACATCTGTGTGGCCTGACAGAATAACTCCACCCTCAATCATGGGTCCTATGTGGGCGTAGATATTAGCCTTGTCGCGTTCATCATTGTATACGCGCGTTGCCTCGACGCCGTGCTGGCTCAGATAATCCTCTACAAAATCAATCAAAGCCAAGTTCGAGCGGTTAGACACTGTGTTGAAGCTAATCAGCTTTTCCAGCATTTCATAGGAAGTATATGTGTCCGGCATCGATGGTGTCCTGTGTGTGAGTCTTCTGCAACTGTGTTAATTGGGAGAAGAGACGTCAAGTGGTGTTTAGACTGAGAGTGTTAAATAGTTAGGCGCCTCTCTTTCGAGTGGTGAGAACAAAAGTCATTGTAAACTCGCTTTTTATCGTTTTTAATCCGCGAATGGTCTGCTGGTTTGGAATCATTTCTAAACTTCATGCACTTGGGGAGAAAATTTTGATAGAACGCCGTAGGACATGTGTTAAACGTGTTGGTTCTACCTACTTTGGTAGGTGCTTTATTTCGGATTACTCCTTTAGTATGCCGCGGTCGTTTGCGAGCATCGACTGAAACAAAAATCCATTGGGAGAACTCTACATATGATTAAGAAATCTTTGACATTGGGAGGCGCAATTGCGCTTTCAATGGCGTCCATGGCAGCCGCTGAACGCGGTTCAGATGGCAACGTCAGCATTATTTATTGGCAAGCGCCATCTATCTTGAACCCGTATCTGTCTGGTGGAACGAAGGATATCGAATCATCCAGTCTTGTGATCGAGCCGATGGGGCGTTACAACCAAGATGGGGCACCTGTTCCATATTTGGCTGCTGAAATCCCTACCGTTGAAAACGGTGGTGTTTCTAAAGATCTGACATCCATCACTTGGAAGTTAAAAAATGGCTTAAAGTGGTCTGATGGATCTGCTGTGACATCTGCAGACGTGAAATTTACCGCTGATTATTGCATGAACCCAGAAGGTGGCTGTGCGCAATTGGCAAAGTTCGACGGTGTGACCAGCGTTGAGGCGATTGATGAACTAACTGTTAAAGTTACGTTCGGAGCTCCAAAGCCAAACCCCTACGGTCCGTTTATGGGCGGCCAGTCCCCGATTATCCAAGCAGCACAATTCGCTGACTGCACGGGCGCAAAGGCGCCAGAGTGTACAGAAGCCAACTTTGGACCAATCGGAACAGGTCCCTTCGTCGTGGATGAATTTCGTCCAAACGACGTAATCCAAATGTCGGCAAACCCAAATTATCGTGATCCAGCAAAGCCCGCGTTTGCGTCTTTGACTTTTAAAGGTGGTGGTTCTGCTGAAGCCTCTGGTCGTGCGGTTCTTGAAACAGGCGAATTTGACTATGGTTGGAACCTACAGTTGGCCCCTGATGTCATTGCGAAGATGCAAGAAGGTGGCAAAGGTAAAGCCATTTCTGCTTTTGGCGCACTGGTTGAGCGTATCGAGATGAACCTCACCAACCCATCTTCAGACTTACCGGCAGAGACACGGGCAACGGTTGCTGAACCACACCCAATCCTGAGCGACATTCGTGTTCGCGAAGCACTGTCCAAGGCTATTGACCGCGACATTTTAGTCGAAGTTGGTTATGGTCCAGCAGGTCGTCCAACCTGCAACTTGGTTCCGGCCCCCGCGATCTACGCTTCTGATAACACAGGATGTTTGACACAGGATATCGCAGGTGCGAAGGCGCTGTTGGACGAAGCGGGTTGGGCTGACACAGATGGTGACGGCATCCGCGAAAAAGATGGCATGAAACTATCTCTTTTGTACCAAACATCGACAAACGCTGTGCGTCAGGATTTCCAAGCGCTTATCAAACAGTGGTGGTCAGAAATTGGTGTAGAAACAGAGCTGCGCAATCTTGATGCTTCTGTGTTCTTTGGTGGTGATCCAGGCTCTCCTGATACATTCCAGAAATTCTATGCTGACGTTGAAATGTACGCCAACGTTTTCGACGGAACCGACCCACAAGCATATCTTGCGGCGTATCGTTGTGGTAACGAGCCAAAGCCATCTAGTCAGTGGCAGGGTGAGAACATCAACCGTTTCTGTGACCCAGAATACGACAAACTGATTGATGAGCTGGCCGTAACTGGTGATTTGAACAAGCGCGGTGAGATTGCTAAAAAGATGAACGATATGCTGACTAAAGACAGCATGACAATAGTTCCTCTGGTGGATCGTGGTCGGGTTTCCGCGCATGCTAACAGTCTTGGGGGCGTTGTTTTGAACGTGTTCGATAGTGAATTGTGGAATGTCGCAGATTGGCATCGCGTCAAGTAGTCCAGACACACTGAAAACTCTTACATTATGCCGGGGCCCTTCGTTGAATACGCAGGGCCCCGGATCCGGTCCGGGGCGGTTTTTTAGCTTTTAACGCCACAAAAAATGAACTGAGACGTCAATGCTGACTTTCACTATCCGCAGACTCTTGCTGTCGATCCCGACACTCTTGTTTATCTCTTTGGCAATTTTCATGCTGCTGCAATTGTCACCAGGTGATCCGATGGCCCAGGTGCCGCTTACCGTTCCCCCTGAGGTAAAGGAAAAGATGCGCGAGGCGCTGGGTTTGGGCCAGCCTGTTTATGTCCAATACTGGAAATGGCTGGTGCAATTTTTCTGGATTGAACCCTTGGTGTTCGTTGACTGGGCGACGGCCAACACTTGGTGGGCGGGTTGGTTGCCTGATGCTACATTTGCCGAGGGCAAGCTACGTGTGATTTCTTGGCAGACTCGTGGGCCAGTCATGGACTTGGTGATACAGTCTTTACCACAAACCTTTTGGGTTGTGGGTATGTCGTATGTCGTTGGTGTAGCTATTGCATTACCGATTGGGATTTACTCAGCTTACCGTCATTACTCTGTTTTCGATCAGACAGGAACGTTTATAACTATGATCGGCTTTTCCATTCCACCGTTCTTCACAGGGCCGCTAATGATTTGGATATTTGCTGTGCAGCTAGGTTGGTTGCCATCCAAATACAATACGGTTCTGGATGTGGTAGATTGGAATACGTTCGTGTTGCAGTTGAAACAGATGGTCCTGCCTGTCATGGTGCTAGCTTTGCAAACTACGGCGCAGATCAGTCGCTATATGCGTTCGGCCATGCTCGATAATCTTAAGCAGGATTATGTGCGCACGGCGCGTGCTAAAGGTTTGAAAGAGGGCGTTGTAGTCATGGTGCACGTGCTACGCAATTCCATGATACCTGTGGTTACAGTCATCGCCTTGGGAGTTCCCGCAATCTTTGGTGGTGCTATTATTACAGAAAACGTGTTTGCCGTTAATGGGCTTGGGTATCAGTTGCTGATCGCCTTGTTCGCGAGTGATATTCCGACCGTGATGACCTTTACTTTCATTTTTGCGATTCTGATTGTTTTATTTAACCTGATTGCTGATGTTCTCTATGGTGTGCTTGATCCAAGGATCCGATATGACTGATACAAGCCGAAATAACTCCTTATCAGAGGTCGTGCTTACGGCTCCTCCTACCAGTCAGATACAAGACATTTGGCGCCAGTTCAAACAGCATAAAGGCGCTGTGATGGGCGGTGGGTTTTTGCTGTTCATAACGCTATTTGTGTTGATTGGTCCGGCTATTTGGACGTTGGAAGCCACTAAATTGGACATTCGCGCTAAAGACATGCGACCGATCATTTGGGGGTTGTTTGGCGATGAAGCCAAGGTGGGCTGGAATCACCCGCTTGGAACGGATCAGTTGGGCCGCGACTTGCTGAGCCAGATGATTGAAGGGGGGCGCGCATCTATGGCTGTAGGTTGGGCAGCTATGGTATTGTCATTGCTTCTTGGAACTACTGTGGGGGTATTGTCCGGCTTCTTTAAGCGGCTCGATTTTATATTGATGCGGTTTACCGATTTGATGTTGTCTCTGCCATTGCTGCCGATTCTATTGGTGGCCGTGACTTTGTTCCGTGAGAAGTTGAGCAAGGCATTTGGTATCGAAACTGGCATGTTCATTTTGATAGTAAGCGTTGTTGGGATCACCAGTTGGATGCAGACTGCCCGAATTGTGAGAGCGGATGTGCTCGCGTTGAAGGAGCGGGAATTCGTATTGGCGGCCCATTCCATTGGTACAAAACCTGGTAATATCATTATGCGGCATTTGCTACCAAATGTGTTGTCCCCGATTATGGTGTCTGCGACATTGGGTTTAGCCGTTGCGATTATTACAGAAAGTGCCCTGTCGTTTCTTGGAGTTGGCTTCCCGTCAGATTTCCCGACTTGGGGTAAGTTATTGGCTGATGCCGTGCAAAGGATGGACCTTTATCCTGAGCGGGTATTTTTGCCAGGTTTGCTGATCTCACTTACGGTACTGTCAGTGAATTATATCGGTGATGGCTTGCGTGACGCGCTTGATCCGCGGATGCGGGGACGTTAGGTGTTTTTGAAACACCAAGCTCCGTTTAGAGACCGTTAATGCTTGTTTTTTTGCTGGGTGAGTTTGGGGGGTAGTTCCAGGTTGTGCGGGGCGAAGCTTTCTGGTGCGAGCGGGGGGACTTGAACCCCCACGTCCATACGGACAACAGATTTTAAGTCTGGCGTGTCTACCGATTCCACCACGCTCGCGCACCTTCGCGTGCCATACTCATCGCGCTTTGTGCGCTGATTGTAAATGGGCCAGCGCGGGCTATCCTGTAATTTGTTTAAGAAAAATTTATTTTGAATTTTTCAGGGTTTGCTCGCGCTTAGCTATATATAGTGTCGCTGCGATGATGATTGTGGCGCCAAACCAGGTTGAAGTATCTGGTGTCTCATCGAAGAAGAAATAAGCAGAGAGACCAATGAATACGAGGCGTAGGTAGGTGATTGGTGTTAGGAGTGCGGCGTCTGCGTGACGGTAGGCCTCGATATCGCTGATGCCTCGTGTGGTGGAGGTGATCACAAGAACAAATATAGCGATCCATGTGATGTTTATGTTTGGTATGGCTATCACGGGGGCGGCGACGGGGATTGAGATAATTACCATGATTACCACTGAAGAGAAGTAGGTGGAGATCGGGCCATCTGCATTGGAGAGGTTGCGCGACATCGTTAGTGCTGTGGCAAAAGTCAGTGAGGAGCCTATTGCAGTAATGAGCCCGAGTTCCAAAGCGTCAAAGCCTGGGCGGAGGATTATAAGAACGCCTGCAAATCCGCCAACTATTGCAGCTATGCGGCGGGGACCAATTTTTTCGCCGTGTACAATCATTGCAAGAATTGTGGCAAAAATGGGGGCTGTAAAGAAGAGAACGGTGGTGGTTGCCAGCGGGATGACGGCGATAGTATAAAACCCCATCTGCGTGGAAATCGCGATTAGGAAGCCACGGGTCAGGTGACCACGCAAGTCAGTGAACTGCAGTTCTTTGCGTAATTTGGTGGAGATAGTCAGCAGGGCTAGCATTATGATTAGCGTTAGCCCGCCGCGTCCAAGAACAACCATTCGGCTATCGAGTTCTTGAGACGCAATGCGGGCCGCGATTGTCATTGCAGAAGATGCGACGACTGAGAGCATCATCCATTTCAAGCCGTGCCAATTGTCCCGTTCTGGAGCTGGAGTCAGTTTGGGGTTTGTACGTAAGGTGGAGTGTTTGATCATGATGCTTCCAATTACCTTGGGTCACAGTTACGCCTTTGATAACGAGGCGACAAGATTAGGTATTTGAATTTGGGTATTTTCATTCAAAAGAGTGGTTTGTTTGGGTTTAATCCTGCGAAGTTTCGCCGTATGTGTTCCGTATGCGAAAATTTATTCCTTGGCTGAAAAGCCACCCGACCGTGTCTGTAGTTCGAATGTCTGGTGTCATAGCGTCTGGTGGACGCTTTGATGGTAGTGCGCTGAATGATGTGGGGTTGGCACCCCTGCTGCAGAAAGCATTCAAGAAAGGTAGGCCAGAGGCGGTAGCCTTAGTGATCAACTCACCGGGTGGTTCGCCAGTACAGTCGTCCTTAATTGGCGCGCGCATTCGGCGGTTGGCTGAAGAAACAAACATAAAGACTTATGCATTTTGCGAAGATGTTGCAGCTTCTGGTGGATATTGGTTGGCCTGTGCCGCTGATGAGATTTATGTAGATTCCAGTTCAATCGTGGGGTCTATTGGTGTGATTTCTGCGTCTTTTGGGTTTACGGGGTTGATGGAAAAGCAAGGGATTGAGCGACGCGTACATACGGCGGGTGAGGATAAATCCATGCTTGATCCGTTCCGTCCGGAAAGGGCGGAGGATGTGGAGCGGCTGAAGGATTTGCAGCGGGTGATTCATCAGAATTTCAAAGACCACGTAGAGGGGCGGCGTGGCCATAAGTTGGTGGATCGTGATTTGTTTACAGGAGAGATTTGGGTTGGGCCCAAAGCAGTTAATGATGGTTTGGCAGACGGTATTGGGCACCTTGTGCCGTTTATGCAAGCTAAATTTGGGGATAAGGTAAAGTTCAATTTATTGGAGCAGAAAAGATCATTCCTGTCGCGCTTTGGTATGCGAGCCTTGGTTGGGCATGCGATTGCGAGCGTCGAAGATCAAGCGCTTTGGTCGCAATATGGGTTGAAGTAATGTCAAAAGCTGTCATTCTTTTTCTGATTTTTATTATGCTATTGGGAATTTTTGGACGGTTGCGTCTGCCGAAGGTGAAGAGCCCTTTCAAGCGTAAGACTGTTAAGGCCACTAAGAAATGTAAGAGCTGTGGACGCTATAACATGGCGGGCGAAACGTGTTCCTGTGAGAAGGGGGAGTAATGTATCGTGCAGCGCTTATCACGGGTGGAGCCAAACGATTGGGGCGTGAATTGGCGTTGGCATTGGCGCGCCGCAAGATAAATGTTGTGGTCCATTACAACCGGTCAGTGGATGAGGCAAAGGAAACGGTTGAACAGGCCTTGTCTTATGGGGTCAAAGCGGTTTCGCTACAAGCAGACTTGTTAAATCTTCAGGCTTCAAGGGATTTAGTAGTACGTGCATCGAAGGCGCTGGGCCAGCCATTGGATGTGTTGGTAAATAATGCGTCGATTTTTGAATATGATCGTTTGGATACGGTGACTCCTGAGGGTTGGGATCGGCATATCAATTCGAATTTGCGCGCACCACTTTTCCTGACCCAGGCCTTTGGGGCGCAGGTGCCAGAGGCCATAAGTGATGAAAACAATGAGGTAAAGGCAACCTCGGCTGTGATCAATATTGTGGATCAGCGCGTGCGCAAATTAACACCTGATTTTATGACTTACACGATTGCAAAAATGGGGCTTTGGGCGTTCACTCAGACGGCAGCACGGGGAATGGCTCCTGCCACTCGGGTGAATGGAATTGCGCCGGGTTCGACGATTATTGGTGAGCGACAGAGCCAAGAGCACTTTGATAGCCAGCGCAAAGCAACGATCCTGGAGCGTGGATCGAATTCGGCAGAGATTGTAGAGGCGATGAATTACCTGCTGGATAGTCCTGCAGTGACAGGTCAATTACTTAATGTGGATGGTGGCCAGCATCTTGGCTGGCAAACGCCTGATATTCAGTCCTGACGACTCAGTGTCCCGAAAATTGCCTGTACTAATGGGATTTGTCCACGAGAGTAGCTATTCTCATGGTCCCATGAGAATTTTATTAATGTTTTCAGGAATTTGGAACATATTAATGTTTTAATTGTTTGAAAACAGTAACTTAAATATATGCCTAAAAAATAGGCAAATCAATGAAGGGTGCGAAAACAAAGGAAAATTTCTGGACGGAGTGGACTTATCCGCAGAGTTATCCACAAGAGCAGTGGACAGAAAAATCCTTGTATACTGGTTTGTTTCAGTGCAGCCACGTGGGGAATCAGTTGAAGACAGACTATGACAGAACCGAGAGATAAAAATTTATTGGAAGAAGGTCGAGCCAAAGCGGACACATCGACGGGTTATACGGTGATTCAGGCTTACTTGAAGACCCTGGATGGTAGTCCCGGGGTTTACCGCATGTTGGATCGTCAGGGTGAGGTTTTGTATGTGGGTAAGGCTCGGAACCTGAAGAAGCGGGTATCAAGTTATGCTAAACCTAACGGGCATTCGGCGCGGATTGGGCGGATGATTGCATCTACAACGACGATGATGTTTCTAACAACAAAGACTGAGACTGAAGCACTGCTATTAGAGCAAAACCTGATAAAGCAGTTGAAGCCACGTTATAATGTTCTGCTGCGCGATGATAAAAGTTTCCCAAATATTATGGTCACAAAAGACCATGATTTTCCGCGTATCGCAAAACATCGAGGTGCGAAGACGTTGACAGCAGATTACTATGGGCCGTTCGCTAGTGCGGGGTCGGTGAACCGCACATTGCATCAATTGCAGCGGGTGTTTTTGTTGCGAAATTGCACAGACAGTGATTTTTCTACACGGACGCGACCGTGTTTGCAGTATCAGATCTCGCGATGTTCGGCGCCTTGTGTGGGGTATATCAATGATGCGGACTACGGTGAGCTGGTGCTCGATGCTGGACGATTTTTACGTGGGTCATCGACAGATGTCCAAAAGGCCTTAGCTGAGCAGATGGGAGAGGCCTCCAAAAAGATGGAGTTTGAACGTGCTGCTGCCCTCCGCGATCGGATCAAGGCGCTGACCAATGTGCAGCAGGTGCAGGGTATCAACCCAGAGGGCGTGCATGAGGCCGATATTGTGGCGCTGCACATGGAGGGTGGGCAGGCCTGCGTGCAGGTATTTTTCATCAGAGCTAATCAAAATTGGGGTAACCGCGCCTATTTTCCACGCACAGGATCTGGGGCAGATGCCGCAGAGGTTTTAGAGGGTTTTTTGGGACAGTTTTATTCCAACAAGACACCACCCAAGCAGGTTTTGCTTTCTGATGCGGTAGAGAACCACGATTTGGTAGAACAACTTTTGAGTGACAAGCTGGAGAAGAAAGTGGAGCTTTTAGTGCCTCAGCGTGGGGAAAAGGCTGATCTGGTTGCGGGCGCTTTGCGCAATGCGCACGAGAGTTTGGCTCGCAAGATGGCGGAGAATGCGACGCAAATAAAACTGTTGGTGGGCTTAAAACAAGCGTTTCAACTCGAAGAAGTTCCACAGCGAGTTGAGGTTTACGACAACTCGCACATTCAGGGGACCAATGCGGTTGGTGGGATGATTGTGACTGGACCAGAAGGATACATGAAATCGGCCTATCGCAAGTTCAACATTAAAGGTGATGACCTCACACCTGGTGATGATTTTGGCATGATGAAAGAAGTTCTGAACCGTCGCTTTAGGCGGCTGTTGAAAGAGGATCCATTTCGGAAGTCGGAAAACTGGCCAGGACTGATCCTTATCGATGGGGGGGCGGGGCAGGTATCTGCTGTTTGCGAGATTTTTCAAAAATTGAATTTACATGATGTACCGTTTATCGGCATTGCCAAAGGTGCGGATCGGGACGCGGGGAAGGAAGAATTTTATCGCCCAGATGGAAGCAAATTTGCTCTACCTTTTAATGACCCCGTGCTGTATTTTGTTCAGCGGTTGCGTGATGAGGCACACCGTTTTGCAATTGGGACACACCGCGCAAAACGTTCGAAGGCGCAGTTTGTCAATCCGCTGGACGAGGTGGCGGGCGTTGGTGCTGGGCGAAAACGGGCATTATTGTTGCATTTTGGCTCAGCGAAGGCTGTTTCTCGTGCAGGTCTTGAAGATTTGAAGGCGGTCAATGGGATTTCGGGAGCTTTGGCAAAGACAATCTATGACTTCTTCCATGACAAAGGCTGAGCCATTAGCTATGTCTATGGTAAATTTAGTGTTTGCCGATGGATGGCCTTTATGCAGTGTAACATTCCGAATATTCTAACCATTTTGCGATTAATTGCAGCACCAGGTGTGGCGATCTTATTTTTATATTTCCAACGGCCTGTTGCGGATTGGTTTGCACTAGTGTTGTTTATCACGGCGGCCCTTACAGATTTTCTAGACGGGTATTTGGCGCGATTGTGGAAGCAAGAGAGCAAGTTTGGCGCGATGCTAGATCCGATTGCTGACAAGGCGATGGTAATAATAGCGTTAGTGATTATTGTCGGACTTTCTACTGCGGATAAACTGGTTATGGATGCGTGGATTTTGCTGCCCGCAACGGTCATTCTTTTTCGTGAAGTGTTTGTATCTGGATTGCGTGAGTTTTTGGGGACTTCTGCGGAGAGGTTAACTGTAACCAATTTGGCCAAATACAAGACGACGGTTCAAATGATCGCTATTGCTGTTTTGTTTGCGAAGGGAGTGTTTGAGCATCACTATTTGAACTTGATCCAGGGGATGAATGCAGAAATCTACAGCCGTGTCATGTCTGGTACGATTGAAGATGTGAACGGTGTTGCGAGCTACGCGATGTGGATGGATGGAACGTGGACTGTGGGTGTGGCTCTATTATGGGTTGCGGCAGCGCTTACGGCGTTGACAGGATGGGATTACTTTGTGAAGTCCTTACCGTTTCTGCGGGAGTCAAAGACGTGAAGCTGGAGCTTATCTATTTCGCATGGGTGCGTGAACGTATCGGTGTCCCGCGAGAAACAGTTGAGACTGAGGTGGCGACGGTTAATGCGCTGGTTTTGGAATTGCGCGCGCGAGAGGAGAGATATGATCTGGCATTTAGCGATATGTCCGTGGTGCGCGTCGCGCTTGATCAGACCCTATGTAATTTTGATGCGCCGCTGGAAGGTGTATGTGAAGTGGCATTTTTTCCTCCGATGACGGGTGGTTAGAATGGCTGTTCGGGTGCAGATTGAGGATTTTGATCTTGGGGCTGAGTTGGCCGCATTGAGGGCAGGGTGCACTAATATTGGTGCGCTGGTGAGTTTTTGTGGATTGGTTCGTAATGATACCGGTGATTTACAAACGTTGGAGCTGGAGCACTATCCAGAAATGACTGAAAAAGCTTTGGCTGAGATTGAAGAGGAAGCGCATTATAGGTGGGACTTGAATGCGACCTTAATCGTGCACCGCTTTGGGTTGTTGGAGCCTGGGGAACAGATCATGATGGTTGCGACGGCGTCGCTGCACCGGAAGGCGGCCTTTGAAGCAGCAGATTTTTTGATGGATTTCCTAAAGTCGCGTGCCCCGTTCTGGAAGAAGGAAACAGGGGTGGATGGGGCCAAATGGGTGGATGCCAAAGAAGATGACGAAACCATGTTGAAACGCTGGTAGGCGCAGGTGATAAGAAAATTTTTTGATTATTTCTATCAGTACTGACATTCTTATTTAGTAAATTAAGTTCAAAGTAAATGAATTAGGCTTCTCTTTTAGAGGCAGTGGTTTTGTATGCTTCGAGTTGGGCCTGCAGGTCGCCGGCCTCGCGCCGCGCGGCGCCTAGACCCTCCATTGCAGCAGAAAGCTCGGCCTCCGATTGGGTAAGTTGGTTGGTCAGTTCAAACTCGCGATGTTGGATATAGGTCATTGCTTGGTCGCGGGCTTCCTCTGCTTCGTGCAGACGCTTTGCTAGGTCATCGATTTCGTTGATGTTGACTGCATTTATGCTTTTGAGTTTTGCATAAACCCAGCTCAAAAACCATCCTATGAGGAAAGTTAGAAACAGTATAATTGCAATGATTACGATTAGCTCGGTTCTATTCATCTGCTTTAGTTTCCTCGGATACCTTGTTGGGCTTGTTTTCTGTGATCAAGCGAAACGCAATGCGGCGGTTAGCGGCGCGGCCCGCTTCGGTACCGTTGTCTGCGATTGGTTGGGTTTCTCCAAAGCCTTTAGCTGTCAGACCTGCGATCAAGATACGGCGCGACAAAAGACCATAAAGCACTGCATTTGCTCTTTGGTGACTAAGCGAAAGGTTCATTTCATCTCGCCCCTGGCTGTCGGTGTGGCCTTCGATCACAAAGTTAGTGTCTGGGCACTCGCGCAGTATGTCGGCGATGGTATCTAGGACGCTTTGGCTGGTGGCTTCGATTGAGGAGGAGCCAGGTGCAAAAGCAATTTGTCGTTTG
>Ga0315315_10002280_pt1 | contig 17570 bp, 13 predicted proteins | sample M140m3416metaG_FD_203699 | JGI IMG/M metagenome (GOLD analysis project Ga0315315, IMG submission 203699) | Ammonia-oxidizing marine archaeal communities from Monterey Bay, California, United States - M1 40m 3416 | ecosystem: Environmental > Aquatic > Marine > Intertidal zone | place: USA... | reverse complement strand
CCCGTTTGCTATCGCTAAGAAAATATCCTCGCTTGCGTTTCTTTATCAACGCCGCGTTGCCCTGAACTTGCTGGCTGGGGGATTTCGTAATGATCTTTTGGCGTTGGGTGATCCCACGCCACACGATGAACGTTACGCGAGGCTTGTGGAGTACACCAAGATCATTAAGGGGCTGCTTGAAAATCCTCGTGGGATCACCTTGCAGGGTGAGTACTACAACGTGCAAAACTTGAAGTTGAATCCACCCGTGCCAGCTAACTTACAACCCCACTACATGATGTCAGGTTCCTCACCTGCGGGAATGGCTGCGGCCTCCGAAACGGGGGTCACGGCAATCCAGTACCCCAAACCTGCGGCGGAGGGTGAAGTTGCCGCTGATGGAAACGACTCAGAATGTCTTTCGACGGGCGTTCGGGTGGGGATCATCGCACGGTCGACCCGTGAGGAGGCATGGAGCATCGCAGAGGAGCGATTTCCAGAAGATCGCCGCGGGGAATTGACTCATCATTTGGCGATGAAGACATCTGACTCGCACTGGCACAAGCAACTTTCAAAACAGAAAGAACGACCGGCTGGTGAAGAGAGTCCGTATTGGATGCGGCCTTTCCATACCTACAAAACTTTTTGCCCCTACCTTGTTGGTTCTTACGAACAAATTGCAAGTGAGGTCTCCGGCTACATTGCGATGGGGCATCGAACGATCGTACTGGATATTCCACCGTGCGAGCAGGAGCTTGGGCATATTAATACCGTTTTTGGACAGGTCAGCAGTCCGACGCAATGACACAGTTGATACACCACTACGCAGCGCGCCAGGCAGCCATTCGCCCTGATGCCTATGCAATAATCGCCGGCAAGCAGCAGCTGACTTTTGCGGAATTGGAAAAGCAGAGCAACCAACTTGCACATGAGCTTGTACGCGCTGGTACCGTTCAAGGTGATCGTGTTTGTCTTTTCATGGACAAGTCGCCAGCGGCTGTGGTTGCGATGCACGGGGTGATGAAGGCGGACTGCATTTATGTACCAATTGACATTTCGAGTCCCGCACCGCGTGTACAAAGAATTATCGAATCGTGCCGCCCTGAATTAATTCTTGCTGATCGGTCCGGGGTGAAACTGTTGGCTGCCATTTTGCCACAGTTAGACGAGTCTCAGATGCCCGCGATTGGCTGCATGGATCCCAAAGGCATCGAAGGTCCAGGGATTCAATGTGCCTTCGGACTGGGCGATCTTCAGGATGCCAGCACCGTTGCACCGGCTTGCAAAAACAAACCTGATGATCCGGCCCACATTCTGTTCACTTCCGGTTCTACTGGAACTCCCAAGGGTGTTGTGCTGTCACATCGGAATGTTACACATTTCGTTGATTGGGGACGCGAGTATTTTGAAATTGGACCCGACGACAAGGTATCAGGCCACCCACCACTTCATTTCGATCTTTCTACTTTCGATATTTACGGGAGTATTTCGGCAGGCGCTGAATTGCATATGGTTCCAGCGATGGCAAATTTATTGCCCAATCTGTTAGCGAAATTTATTCGTGAGTCTGAATTGACGCAGTGGTTTTCGGTTCCCTCCGCGCTGACTTTGATGGCTCGTAGCGAGGCATTGTGCGAGAATGATTTTCCTGCTTTGCGACGGCTATTGTGGTGCGGCGAGGTGCTTCCTACGCCAACCCTGATTCATTGGATGAAACGTTTGCCACACGTGCAGTTTACAAACCTGTACGGGCCTACCGAGACGACGATTGCCAGCAGTTACTACACAGTGCCGGCGTGCCCAGATGATCCCCGTGATCAAATTCCAATTGGTCAGGCTTGCGAGGAAGAGCAGTTGTATGTACTTGATGCAGACTTGCGTGCTGTTCCTCGGGGAGAACAGGGTGACTTGTACATCAGCGGAGAAGGGCTCAGCTTGGAGTATTGGGAAGACAGCGAAAAGAGTGCGTCCGTGTTCGTGGATTGTGATGGTGAGCAGGGTTTGCCAGAGAAGATTTACAAGACCGGAGATCTTGCGTATCAAGGTGAGGATGGTCTGTTCTATTTTTTAGGTAGGATTGATTCGCAAATCAAAAGCCGGGGGTATCGGATTGAACTGGGTGAGATCGAAACCGCAATGAATGCACTCGGTTTGTTGAAAGACTGTGCTGTCGTTGGTGTTCCGACGGGAGGCTTTGAAGGTACAGCGATTTGTTGCGCTTTCGTGCCAGGAAGTGACAGTGAAGTGTCGCCAGAAATTATCCGCAGCAACGCTTCCAAGCTATTGCCCAGTTACATGCTTCCTGCTCGCTGGCAAAATCTAAGCACTCTTCCAAAGACCGGGAATGGGAAGACTGATCGGAACAAGCTACGGGAACTGTTCGCGTCCGAGGTGACCAGTTGATGATCAGGAAGCAACCTTTGAGTCCGCGGTTGAGTAGTGGCTATCTGCTGCTACTGATTCGGTTTTCGCAAAACATGAAGAAACGTTTGTCATGCTGACTGATGCCGATTTGACACAGCAGATCAGATCGATCTTTTCCACTCAGTTGTCTATCGAGATACCTGAGATGGATACTGATCTGTTGGATACAGGATTGATTGACTCACTGACCATGGTGGATCTTCTGGCACACCTGGAAACCGGCTACGGGTTTACTGTTGTCATGGAAGAATTGGATATTGAGTATTTTCGTAATCTGAATTCAATCGCACAGTATGTCCAGCGTTCTAGTGAATCGCGTTGACTTTCTTCCACCATGCCAAAGAAATTGATTCATGACTGATGGGATACGCGTTTGCCAACGCTCTGATTTTGAACAGATTGCGGACTTGTATCGCAGTACATTTGCGGATTCAACTGCAAGTCGAAGTTCTACATTACAGAAATATCTTGAACAGGTTTATCTCGGTAACCCATGGGCTACTGAGATTGCTTCACCGTTGGTGTCGGAAAAGTCCGGCAGGATCGATGGATTCCTTGGGGTGATTCCACAGAAATTGCAATTTCGAGGAGAGCAGATAACCATGGCCGTTTCGAGCGCCTTGATGGTCGTTCAGGACGAGTCAGGAAACCGTAACCCTATCACTGGGGTCGGATTGTTGCGAAAGTTTCTAGCTGGAAAACAGGATCTGTCGTTGACTGATACTGCAAATGATGTCACGTGCAGAATTTGGACGGCTTCTGGTGGTAGCATTGCTCACCCGTATTGCTACACGTGGCTGCGTCCTTTGAAGCCACTGACCACTTGTGCCGACGTTTTGCTTGGTTCGGGCCGACTGCAGTTTCTGCTGAACCCTTTGCTGAGTTTGTGTGATACCGTGCTAAAACGCATGCCGCCGATCAAGCCCCGGCCCGTTGATTGTGAGGTAGTGGAAATCTCAACTGCGGAACTGTTGACGTTGCAGCAACGTGTGAAAAATCGAGCAGTCTTACCGTGTCATGATCTCAGTTCAATGGAATGGCTTGTTGAGATGGCTGAACAAAGTGAAGAAGAAGGTCCTCTTGCGAAGTGTGTCGTAAGATCCAAGGGAGTCGATCTTGGCTGGTTTGTTTACTACCGAAGCCGCAATGCGGTTGGGCGAGTTCTGCAATTGGTGGGATTTGGAAACTCTTACGAAAATGTATTGGATTGCTTGCTTCAGGATGCGAGCCAGCATGGGGTGGCTGCTCTTTGGGGGCGGACTGAACCGGGGAAGAACACGACGCTGACAAAGCGGCGGTGTGTCTTCAAGGGTGCACCGTGGGTGCTTGTCCACTCGAAAAATCGGGAGCTCATTGACGCGTTTCAGCAGGCTGATGCCCTATTCACCGGATTTGAAGGTGAGCACTGGATGAAAACAAATGCCTGAGCAAAGTAGTCGCCGATGAAATTGTTGTTGTTCCTCGAAGAGTCCGCTGGGATTCAGGCCCTGCGTGCTGCCCATGCAAGCGAACACGATGTGGTTGCGGTTTTGACCACACTCGATCAGAAAGAAACGAAGCGTTTAGGCGCGAGCGTGCAAGGAGTCGCTGAGTATCTTGAATTGCCTGTTTGGCCAGCTGATCGTGTCCGGAGTCCGGAGTTCGCCGAGCAGGTAAGGCTTGGCTCAGTTGATCTGATTCTGAATGTTCACTCGTTGCATATTGTTCATCCGGAGGTGCTGGCGGCCGCCCGGGTTGGAGCGTTCAATTTGCATACCGGGCCACTGCCCTCGTATGCCGGGATGAATGCTGTGAATTGGGCAATCATGAATGGTGAATCGCAGCACGGTACAACGTTGCACTGGATGGAACACGGGATCGATACAGGAGATATCGCATTCGAAACGACATTTGACTTGTCGTCCGAAGCTACCGGGTTGAGTGTCAGTCGGCAGTGCACTAAAGATGGGATCGATTTGATTCGGCAATTACTGACAACAGATCCTGGGGCTATCCCGCGTAGGTCACAGGATCTCTCCCAGCGGAAATACTACAAGCTGGGGCTTCCGTTCAACGGAAAGATCCCTTGGGGGCATGCTGAGTCTTTGGAACGTTATATTCGAGCATGTAACTTTTATCCTTTGCCATCTCCTTGGGGAGTTCCCACCATTGAACACGATGGGGCATCAATTGGACTTATGGAAGTGGCTGTGACAGACGAATTGTGTGAGGTTGAGCCAGGCCGCTTGGAAGTGCGGGGGCAGCGTTGTCTTGTGTCGACAGGCGATTTTTGGGTCGAGTTGAAGAAGCTGCTACGTGGCAACAAATTGGTCACGTCGCAAGCAGCGTTTTTTGATCAGGGAGTCGTTGGGTGACTGCCGTCATCGCCGCGATGTGTTTATAAAACTGGCGGCGCCTGCATCGGCTTGGACGCATGCGCAGGATTCACTCAATTTGGAAACTGCTGAATAGCTGTTTTGGAGGTTGAGTCGATTCAATATTTATTGAGCGTTTTAAAACGTCCAGAACCAATTCAAAGATGCGATATGATTGGATTGGTCATCAGCACTTTGACGCCGCAAAAACTGGTTCAGGTAGCCCACTTCTATTTTGGGCTTGTTCTTTCCTGAGCATTTCCAACCCAGTCCGACAAAGAGACGGTTCTGCGAAAAACTGTCTTGCTGTCCCCAGTCTGTTGCGTTTAGGTCGAAGAATGTCTCGTCCCACGCGACAAGACTCAAACGCGGTTGGAAATCAAGAGGTCGATCTACTTTGAGCAGCTGGCGAAATCGCCAGCCAGTATCATCTCCCGTTTCGACGAATCGCTGTTCCAGCCTCGTGCGGCTCAGGATACTCGCAGCGCTGCACTTGCCCGACCACGTCAGTTGTTCCCACATTCTGTTTTCATTAAATGAGGGTGCCCCGCTTGCTGGTAACTCGTTGATCCATGCATATCCCCACCACAATGCGGTGTTCGAATTGATCGCGTATCCCAATGCCGGGCGGATAATGCTTTGGTTGTACCCACCAGAATCATCCCGATAGCGAAGGTGCCCATCAAACCACCAACGCAATCCAGGCTTGTGTTCGCAACGATTGCCAAGAACCCCCTGAGTGTTCACAGAAAACCATGCTCCGCCATCTTGGTCTGATTGAGCGTGAATTGTGTTGGACTGTCCAGCTACTGCGAGCAAAACGATCAGGATGCCCCAACGCTGCAAGGTGTGTCGGTGTGGGTGATTAATGCAGGAATTGCTAAACACTGACATGCCTCTTCCTTCAATATGATCGCGATGATAGCGGGTGGGCTACCCATAAAGCTGATTCGGTGATGGGTCGATACTGTTTGGATCACGCATTCACGTGGTGACGTAGACACGACGCTACAGCTATGCCTACACAGGATGGAATCGACCATTAGGGAAGAGCGTGTTTAAGGTGAATGCTTTAGGCTGCTTCGTCGTTTTGATTGTCACCACCTGAATCATCCCACCTCGGTCGGTACGAATCCTTTAACCTAACTGGTTGAATGGGTTTATTCTTGCAGGTGCTAACAGCCAGCCACATAATACGCCTCAGATCCGGCCCTCCTTCTGACGCTCGAAACTCTGAATTGTTTTCTACAAGCTTGAACCAGGTCAGACCTGGGGCAGGGTCAGAGGAATCCAGCGTTCAATTAATTTCAAGTGTATCGGTGTAAATATGAAGAGATCTACTGGCTTGCTGACGACAACTGTTTGTGTGTTCGCGTTCTGTTGCGCAACATCGTTTTGTCATGCCGAGGATCAGGAAAACGAAGCAGGACTGTTGCCCCGTGAAAAACGGGTCATGACACGTGAAGAGCAAAAGGCACTGAAACCTCAAGAAGTTTTGAATTTGCTCAAGGCAGGGAACCAACGCTATACCTTAGGCACCCTCACGCAGCGTAATCACTCCAAGCAAATCAGAGCTGCTGTGGAGGGACAGTTTCCCAAGGCAGTGATTCTTTCCTGCGTTGATTCCCGCGTACCTGTTGAAGATGTGTTTGATTGTGGCATTGGGGATTTGTTTGTTGCCAGAGTTGCAGGGAACTTCGCTAATACTGACATCCTTGGCAGCATGGAGTTCGCCTGCAAGGTTTCAGGTTCCAAGGTTGCTGTTGTGCTTGGACATGATAATTGCGGTGCCGTGCGTGCTGCGATTGATCGTGTTGAACTAGGCAATATTACCAAGATGCTCACTCGAATCGAGCCAGCAGTGGCCAGTTTGGAAGACTATCCGGGTCAAAAAACGAGTGATGATCCGAAGTTCCTTTCGAAAGTGATTGATCGAAATGTTCTGATGACCATTTCGTACATAAGAAAGAACAGCCCCATCCTCAAAATGATGGAAGAGAACGGTGATATCGTGATCGTGGGTGGGGTCTACGATATGAACACCGGCAAAGTCAACTTTCTTGACTGATCGTTGCGTCAGAACTTTGCAATTCTGAAAAGTGGGTTGGATCAATAATTGAAAATGCGAAGCATGAACAATAACAACGATTCATGCTCCGTGAACTGTATCTACACCCAGCTTGATCAATCAGCTTTGGTCACATCGAGTTTGGGACGCCGAGCGTCCCAAGGACTGGCTCTTTCGAGTTGCCCCGCAAGTCGGAATAGGGTGGCCTCGTCCCCAAATTTACCCATGAAGTGAGTTCCGAGGGGCAGGCCGGACTGGGTTTGATTGAGTGGAACGGACATCGCCGGTTGGCCTGTCCAATTCGCCATTTGTGTACATGGTATGAACTCCAGCAGACCGTCGAGTAGCTGTTGAGCGGTACCCGTCAGGCAAATCTCTCCATGTTTGACTGGCGGTGTTGCCAAGGTTGGTGTCATGATCACGTCGTAGCGTGACTGGAACTCTGACATTTGCCGAGCGGCTCGGAAAAATGCATTGCGTGCGTCTTCGAGTTCGACTGCCGTGTACTGTTCGGCATAGTCATGATAGAAACGCGTTACGGGTTCAAGGTCGTCATTCCGAAGCTCGCGACCGATTTCCCTTAGACGTGAGAGAACACGGCGGCGAACCGCTACCAGAACGGTTAGCCCATGCGCCTGACGTAATTCCTCAAATGAAAATTGACGGTTGAACTCATCTGTTGTCTCTTCGACTTTGTGTCCCAGTGACTGACACAAGGTGGCCGATTCTTGTAAGGACCGCAGACATTCTGGATCGACATTTGTGGTCGGATGCATTGTTTTGACCATCGCGATGCGGAGTTTGCCCGGGACGCGTGTCGCCTGTTGCAGAAAAGTTCCATCTTGATGTGGGGCAGTGTAGGGATCGCCCGCTGCTGTACCTGACATGACATCCAACAAGGCCGCGCTATCGCGAACCGAGCGGGTGACTGCATGCAATACCGCCAAGCCGCCCCATGCTTCGAACCCATCTGGGCCTGCCGGCACTCGAGCACGTGTAGGTTTTAAACCGAATAGTCCGCAGCATGCGGCTGGAATGCGAATGGAACCACCACCGTCACTTGCCGTCGCGATGGGGGTGATTTCAGCAGCAACGGCAGCCGCACTACCCCCTGATGATCCACCTGCTGTGTGTTGAAGTGCAAATGGGTTTCGAGTGATGCCGCCGAAAGTTGATTCTGTTGTGGGCAAGATACCCAATTCTGGAACTCGAGTGCGGGCAAAGGGAACGAGCCCCGCGCGCCGCAGACGCTCAATAGCAGTGCTGTCTCGTTTCGATTTGCGATCTGCGAATAGCTTGGATCCGTATTCCGAGGGTACACCTCTCATGGGAAAACTGATGTCTTTCACGGGTAGAGGAACGCCAGTGAATGGACCGCTTGGTAGACCTTGACGGATGGCAGTGCGGGCCTCGTGATACATCCGCCCGGCAATTGCATTGATTTGCGGATTAACCATTTCCAAACGCTGAATCGCTGCATCCAACAATTCCTCGGCACTAACCTGTCCTGTGCGCACCAGCGTTGCGAGGCTGATCGCATCATGTTCGGCATACTCGTTGTGTGGCATGCTGCTGGCGATTTCCTGCCCCGGGGTTGAGTCTGCCGTGCCCAGCACACAACCCCCTGCAAACATTCCGAGTCCGACTTTTTTGCTCAAGCTCTCCATGAAACGGCGACGCGAGACGTCGTCACTGTGATCAGACGCACCAGCATCATTCACGCACTCGGTGACTTTGGGCACCCTGGCGATTTTGCTTGTCATGCGGTTTCCTGCCCATTGCAGGTTTGAGGAATGGAAGGCTGCTGCAGAATGGATGCAAGTAGACGCTCGAGTCTCACGTTCCACGTCGATCCACCTATTCAAGGTACATCACTTGTTCACTCACGAGCGTAAAGCAGAGTGTTTTTCTTTTCCTGCGTCTGCCGCATTCTTTTTAGCGACCTGGGATCGCGTCAAACCGTAATGGTTCGGATTCGTGTTTACGGACCACGATTTCACCTGATTGGGTGCCTGAAGCAAACATTTCGCCAGAGGAATCAAATGCTGTGATCGTAGTCCACGCGTTTGAATCATTGAAACGCTCAAGGGACTGGTTTCCATCACGTTTAAACCATTGTGTATCCAATGCCCCCGAAACGGAAACTTTTCCGGGGGCTATCGCCAGGGTCAAAATGGGGGTCTTGTTCTTTGTTATTTCCCGAATGCGTTTTCCGTTACGTACATTCCATAGCTGTGCTGTTCCATCATCGCTCACGCTAATGGCTTGGTCATCATTCACGAATGCTACGTCGTTGACTGGTTTAGTGTGTGCGGTGAACGTTGCCACTGACGCACCAGTTTGGCAATCAAAAATTTTGGCTGTGTGATCACGACTCGCTGTTGCCAGTCGTTTCCCATCGGGGTGCCACGACACGGAAAATACCTGGTCCGAGTGTCCTAATAGTTCCAGTGTTTCAGTACCCGTTTCGGAATCGATCAAACGGGTTGATCCATCTGGCATTGCCACTGCAATGGTTTTGCCATCAGGACTGTAACGGGCATCCAAGATCACTTCATCAGCGGTAGCCAGTACAGAAACGAGTGTGCCTGTGGACAAATCAAAAATTCGTATCTCTCCAAGGACACCCGGGGTTCCACTGGCGGTTAGCACACGTGGGAGTGTGGGGTGAGGATCGATTGAATAGGTTCGTTCACCTTGATTGCCGATTCTGCTGACAAGGTCACCCTTAAAATTCCAAACTGTGATTTCATGATAACCACCAACCAATAACTGGCTTTCTGAGGGGTGAAACGCCAACGCTGATAGCGGAATGGCAGCAGGGTATTTAAAAGGGGGCGGGGGGTGTTTTCGTGTGGGCAAGAGCGAACTGAGTGGCTGATCCTGTGAGACTCCGTCAAAGGCAGCACCTTGCTGGATCCAAGCCTTGATGAGATCGATGGAAGCGTCTGGAAGCGGATCACTGTCCGATGGCATCCGTAAAGTTTCGTCCTCGTGAATCAGGACTTGGAACAGTTTGCTTTGGTCAGCTTGGCGGCCAATCACCGCAGGACTGCCATCCCCTAATTGCATCAAATGTTGAAAGGTGTCGAGTCGGTAGTCTGCTTCGGCTAGTTTGTCATCATGGCAGGTGACACATTGCTTTTGCAGCAGCGGCGCTACGCTTGTCACGAAACTGACGGCATCATCCGCATTTACTTGGAGACCAAAGCAACTCAGTAAAACAAAAAACCAGTTCAGTTGGCCATGCCTTCGGTAATATGTTTTTTTGTCGCTCATTTGTATTGGCCAAGTGCCCGAAGAATCGAGTGTTTGCAATGTGTGCTCGAAATGATTAACGCTGGGTTAAACGCTGGCGTCGAATCCGAGGGCTTGTTCCCTACCGGATGTTTCTTGCAATTTTAGTGTTGAAACAGGAATTCAGTGCGGTTCAAAATTGCCCAGCAGATGTCTTCCATCGCAAGGTGAATGTCTTGATGTTGTGCCAAGTAGTCGCTGTGGATTTTCATTTCCGCTGCACTTGCAGAACGGCATAGGGCACGCTTGTAAAGTGATTCAATGATTGTTGTGGGATCTGTACCAGCACTAAGTTGTTGGTGGAATGTGTTGGAGCGATCTGAAAGCATATCTGCTACTAATTTTCCATTGATCAGTTCGAGTGCTTGCCCCAAACTCACATCGTCGCTGCGTTCGCATTCGCAAGCACTTTGCCTTTCGGGTTGGCCAAATACTTTCAGGAACTCAACGTCACCAATCCGACCTCGATCGTGGGGACGCAGGTCGGGCGCGGGCAGCCATGTTGCCATGGTTCCCTTGGGGACACCAAAGAATTGCCGCGGTTTGCCGGTGACAAATCCTAAAGCGTCAACTAACTGTTCAGCGGTCAAGATGCGTGAGTTGTAATGTGAAGCGTATTTGAGTCCGCTTTGATCATTTTCGATCGGTTGCGACGAAGCCTGGTAGGTTTCGCTATTCAAAATGATTCGGATGATCTCTTTTCGATCGTACCCACTTTGAACGAACATCGTCGCTAGTGAGTTCAGTAGAGGAGCATTTGCTGGCGGATTCGAATCTCGGAAATCATCAAATGGTTCGACAATCCCGCGACCCATCAGATGACTCCAAATTCGATTGACTTCAACCCTTGCGAACAGAGGGTTTTCGTGGGTGGTCAACCAGGCCGTAAATGCCTGCCGTCGATCACCGGGGAGGTCTGAAATGCTGTCTGCGCCTGGAACCCACGGTTTCACTGCCTTGCCTGTGGTTGGCAATCGGACTTCACCATCACTTCGCGACCAAAGTAGGATTTCTTCCTTACGGGAAGTTCGTGATCTCTCAATTCGATTGAAGAAAGCACTTAGCCCGTAGTAGTTTTCCTGTGTCCATCGTTCGAAAGGATGATTGTGGCATTTGGCGCATTGGATTCTTGTTCCAAGAAAGACTTGTGCAGCTGTCTCCATTGCATCACTTGTGTCGCCGGCGGACCGATAGAAGTTCCCCGCTGGATATTGACGCGTACTGCCTGTTGCAAGCAGGATGTCGCGGGCAAATGAGTCATAAGGCTGGTTGCTGAATACACTATGTTCAAGCCAGCGGTTGAATTTATGGGTGCTGGCGGTTCCGATCAGCTTGGTGGATACGCGTAAGAGATCGCCCCATTTTTGCGCCCAGAATTTTGCAAATTCGTTTCTTTCGAGCAGTTCATCAATTAACGCGGCTCTTTTGTTTGGGCTGTCATCAGCGATAAATACGTCGGCCTCAGCTTGGCTGGGCAAGATGCCGATCGTATCGAGAAAGACACGTCTGACAAACTCATGGTCCTTGCATTGACTTGCTGGAAGGAATTTGAGTTTTTTGAGCTTCGCTTGAACGTGGATGTCTACCTGATTCGCTGGCAGCGGTGCGGCCCAGCGAAAATCTTTGGCGTCTCTGATGAAGGTCATCAACGGCGTTTCGATGTGGTTGAGGTAACGAATGATGATGGCCGATTCTCCACGCCGCAGTCCCGTTACTAAACCTGTGCGGTTGGTCACTGCAATCAACGGGTCCGATGTCTCGTACTTAGCCAACTGTGTGACGTCGCGTTTTCTGCCATCTTCAAAATTCGCAATCACAGAAAACTGCTGTTTCCAACCGGGGGATTTCAGAAGTCTGCTTTCCTTTGGGAAAACTTCGATCCCGATGCATGCAACATCATCTTTGTTGTTTTGGCAACCCTCCGAGATCCAGTCATGAAGAACAGCGTAAGGTCGTTCTGAAACTGAGAAACGTTTTCCTCCCTGGTGAGCAATTTGCATGCTTGGCTTTTGCAGAAGCAAACTTTTCGCAGGCTCAATTGGGTTGATTCGACGCCCGTATAGTTCTTGGGTAAGCGAAACACGATCCAACTCGCGGTCTGATCCGAAGAGCGAAAGTCGGAAGCCAGCCTTCCCATGAGGGGCCCCATGACATGACCCGCCGCTGCAGCCAGCCTGGGCGAGGACCGGCAGCACGTCATAGTCGAATGAAATGGGCTGTGGCTTCTCGGTATTGATTACTTTGACAGTTGTCTGGCATGTCAGGTTTTTCCAGCGAATGGTGATCGTGGTTTCCCCATTCGCTTTGGGGCTTACGATGCCCGTGTCCGTGACGAGTACAGCATCCGTGTCTGCTTCGTAGGTGCAATCGCGAGTTACGTCGAGCGTTTGATCATTCTCTGACACGGTGACAATCAGTTGCAGAGGATCACGTTTTCCTGTGATCTGATAAGTCGCAGGATAGACCGTGATCTGTTGCTGGTTGATTGTTTGATTGGCAATGCAAGGCAGCGAGGCCATCTCGGTAATACCCGATGTTGCCAACAACAGTAAAAGAGCAATCCACCGTCGTCGCCAGTGATCAGCGTGATTCATTTCAGCAATGCTCATTATTTCTTCCCTTCATACGGTGTCACGACAACCGCTATGGTGCGTCCCGCATTTGCCGGAATCGTGGTGAATTCGTCGAAGTCCCGTTTGATGTGTTCACTCAGGTCAAGGGGGATGTGCATCTTGTGACCACCAATTTCGCAGCTTCCAAAAATTCTGAGGCTCTTCAGTTCTCGATCGGGAATTGCGTGTGGCAGATGGATTTGAATTTCTGCCTCGTTTTTCTTCTGTTCAATGCGCCCATCAACACTGCAGGGTTTTCCGTCAAGTTCAGCATGTATGGTGATCGGACCATCGAAACCACGCCGGTCTGCACGGATGAGCACGGGTAGGGTTTCATCATTAAACCAAACTTGGCGATGTGGCTTGTCGTTGCGTATTCGCCGATCACCAGGTTTGACTGGAGCGATCCGGAGCACCGTCGGCGCGAGGTCGTTGCGAACAGAAAGGCAGTATTCAAAACCACTGCCCGATCTGTTCAGGACCTCGCGAATCTCAATCCGATACGTATCAGTTTCTGGGACTTTGTATTTCAGGCTGTTGTTGGGATCCCGCCCAAAGTGATGGTCACGGACCTTTTGGTCTTTGCGAAATAAACGCAAGTCACCAACGAATGGACCATCAGTTGATAAGAATTTGATGGTGAGTGTTTCACCTTGGATTGCATCGAAAGTGACGTTGTCAACCTCTTCGCCTGACTCAATCTTACCGCACAGCAATGCAGGGATTGGAAGTCGGGCACCGTCTGTTTCGTTGTAAACAGGCTGGTCTGATTTGAGGAATGGCGACAGGATCGAGCTTTGAGGTAGGTAGCCCAGACCGGGGGCTTGGCCCATGCCAATGTGGACGACTTGTTCGCAGAGGGGCTCTGAGTGTGATGCCGTGGTGGCTCGCAACCGTTTTGTTTCTCCACGTCGGATGGCTGGTGGGATGGTCCGGCCGGCTGTCGTTTTTTCACTTACTCGCAAATGCATTCGTAGACCACCACGATATTCCACATCTTTGATTGTCAGGTGGTAGATGCCTGTGTACTCGGCGGTCCATTGCAGGATAGGGTCGCTGCCCGTGAGTGGATGATCGTCAGCAAACGTCAGTTCACGTTTGTTTTCATCTGACAGTGTTAGCACGCCATCAACCGGGCTTCCAATTCGTGATCCGATGATTTCGGCGAACAAGGTTTCACCCTTCACACACTCAAGTCGAATCGTGGTGTCACCATTGCCTTTTGATTTGAGGTCAATACCGAAAGGGGGCGCCAGGGGAGGATCTGATTCAGAGGGAATTCCCTGACTTGCCGGAGAAGTAATGAAAAAAAACAACGCTTGGGATACTGAGTCTGCCGTGTAGGCACGAATGGTGATAACCCCACCCAATGGTTTTGTGGGGGTCACGCGGTAACGGACACGATTACGATCTTTGTTTTCAGGATCCAGAACTTCCACGGTCACAGGTGAACTGCACCACAGGTCAGCGACCTGTCCTGAGTCAGAACGAAGGTTCTGACCGATTAGCGTGATTTCAGTAGGCGCCGTCGGGTGTAAGGAGACTTGATCTGAGTCACGAAGTTCTACCGCCAGTCCAGAGTGGGGCATTGCAGAGAACGCCACAGTGAGCAAGCAGAGATATGCCCACACAGGGAGGTCGGGTTTTGCAACCCACCCGAAGTGGAATTTGAAGTGCAAGATCAATGATGCGGCAGATTGTTGTGCAGTTGTGTACCAGATCATGGAACCTCAACCATATACAAATCGAACTTCCCTGCCCGTTCGCCGACGTAAACCAAGCGTTTCCCGTCAGGGTGCCAGGTTGGATAGTCATCGCGTTCTTCGGACTCGGTGACACGTTGAGTATTGGATCCGTCGATGTTCATGACATAGATGTCATAGTTGCCATTACGCGTGCTCGTGAACGCGATCCTGCTTCCATCGGGTGAGACCATTGGGCGGATATCCATCAAGGTGTTGGTTGTGAGTCGCTTTTCATCAGAGCCATCAAGATTCATCGAGTAGATTTCGTAGTTGTTTTCGCGACTATTGGAATAGACGAGACGTTTGCCGTCCGGCGTGAAGGTGGGCCAATTACTGATTCCCTCGGTTTCGTTGAGTTGTTTTTTTTCAGTGCCGTCGGGTTTCACTGACCACAAATGCTGAGGACCTGTTTCTGCGAACGCATAGACAACGAGGTCACTTGTGGGTGAGAAGCAGGGACTCCGCGTGCCTCCGCGACCACTGTGGGTGATGTAGGCGTCTTTTTTGCTGTGCTGTTCCCGAATTACAAGCCTCGCCGAAAGGTTACCGGTACATTCGGTGAAGACGATGTATCGGCCATCGGGCGAAAAGAAAGGCTCCAGTTGATGTTTGTCACCTGAGTTGTCAAACATCGGTTTGGGGTTTGGTTCATCAAGACGGATTCGCATCATGCGGATCAAGTCCGGTGCCTCATCGTAACAATAAACAAGCTCCTTACCTTCATTGACAAAACGAGGGTCCCGCTTCAGTGATCCGTCATCAGTTAATCGCACTGGTTCGGCCGCAGGTAACGCAGTAGTCAGCGTTGCTGTCGAAAGAAGAGTGTAAACAATGATTGAACGCAGAATCAAAAGTGTCATGGCTTATTTGGAATTCGTCGGTTGAATCGAGTTTACAGCAGTTCGTGGATCAGGCTGCCGCCATCGAGGACTTTCATTTCAGCACGCTCTCGTGCTCCGACACCACACAATTCACTAATGGTTGTGCCAGCCATCAATGGAGTGATGGGGCGTGTTACCGGATGTTCAGCTTTGGCATCACTTTGGCCAATGCAGCGTCCCGGTTGGACGCCAGCACCCGCCCAGATCGAGAAGTAGCAATGTTGCCAGTGTTCTCGGGCAGCCCGGTTACTGATCCGTGGTGTTCGGCCAAACTCACCCATAGCAATCACAAGCGTGTCGTCCATCAGGCCTCTGTCATAAAGATCGTCCAGCAGCGCGCTGAAGGCACGGTCAAAGATTGGGCAGTGCCGATCCTGTAAGAGCTCGAAATTATAAATGTGTGTGTCCCAACCAAAGTCGCCATTGGGAGTGAATGTTTCGACGTACTCGCTCCAATTGACTTGAACATACGGGACCTCAGCTTCGACCAGACGTCGCGCCAGTAAGCAGCTTTGTCCAAAGGTCGTCTGTCCATAAGCATCACGTGTGCTTTCCGATTCCTGGGTTAGGTCAAATGCCTCGCGGGCTCCTGGTTTTGTCAGCAAGCCGTAAGCCGCTTGGTACGATCTTTTCCAGTCACTGATGCGGGCATTTTCCAATTGCTTCTGCGTCTGATCCAATTGAGTTAGCAGTTGCCTGCGATCGGTGATTCGATCAGGGGTCATTCCCGGTAGCATCTTGAGTGTTGGGATTCCAACTTTGCCCTGTTCACTGCAGCTGACCAAAAACGGGTCGTACGCTTTTCCCAGGGTTCCTCCGCCATAGCCCTCGATGCGTCGTGGCAGGTCTCGGGGAATGCCTTGGCCAACGTAGAAAAATGGTGGCAAGGCATCATGCTGCCCACGATGCTTGGCGATGATGGAGCCAAAGTTGGGTTGGACCGGCCCCGCATTTTCTTCATAGCCAGTCAGACCAACCGTGCCGGCGCCAGGGTGTCCACCATTACTGGTTTGCATCGAACGGATCACACTAAACTTGTCGCTTCGCGATGCCAGTCGGGGCAGCAGTTCGGTGAATCGCATGCCTGTTGTTCTTGTCGGGATGGTGCCGAACGGGCCGCGGTATTCCATTGGTGCATCAGGTTTGGGGTCGACCATGTCGATATGGCTCGGTCCACCCCATAGCCACAGCAGCAGCACTGACTTTGCTTTTGCGCGTCGTCTGGCTTCCTCTGCTTCAGCAAGCGTTGGGATTCCGGCTCCAAGTGCGACGGGGATGCTGGCCGCCGTTTTCAGGAATCCGCGACGTCCAACGCCATTGCAAGTATTCGCTTTGAATTGTCCGAATTCGAGCATGCATGAGTCCGTGGAAGGGGCTTTGGCGGGCGTGATTTTGGCGGGGAAGAATTCCAAAGGAATCCTTTGTCTATCATTGCACCATCACTGACGCTGACTTTCAACACTGAGTCGCCTTGGGCGGCGTAAAAAGACGGTGTCCTGCGGAAAAATGAGTAAATAGCAGAAAAAATGCATGCTGGTGTGCAGATTGCTGCCCCCCATTTTGCTCGTGTTCACGATTGCTGGCGACAGGAATAGGTCGTTCTTGAGTTGGAACGCCTCGTGTGCCGCATAAACTGAGAGGATTGTTGCATCGGGCCGTGTGAGAGCCGACAATAAAGACCCCGCCATTTCCCCATCCACCAGTGCCATCTCCGCCGCCGAGTCCAACGATGTTACCCAGGTACGCGTTTAATCGAAGAGGCCTTCTTCACGCGACCGCTGCTGGTGTCGTCGGCTCGTTGCTGCCAACTGAGAAAAGCGTTTTAGCGGGTGATGCAAAACAGCAGAACAGCAGTCGTGCCAAATCTGTCTTGCACGTACATCTCAGTGGTGGTGCAAGCCAATTGGATATGCTTGACCCCAAGCCTGATGCGCCTGCTGAAGTGCGTGGGGAATTCAAGCCAATCGCTACTACGGTGCCAGGCATTGCTGTTTGTGAACACCTTCCAGGGCTTGCCAAACAGATGCAGCGGTGGGCGATCGTAAGAACGCTTGCACATCGAGAGCACAATCACTTGTTAGCGACCCACGTCGCGTTGACCGGACGTTCTACACCCATTCCGCGCGGCGGTACCGATTTGGATCGCGTTGAGTCGCGGAATGACTTTCCAAACTTTGCTGCCGCTCTTGATTTTATACGCCCGCGAACTG
>Ga0315315_10002279_pt1 | contig 17577 bp, 11 predicted proteins | sample M140m3416metaG_FD_203699 | JGI IMG/M metagenome (GOLD analysis project Ga0315315, IMG submission 203699) | Ammonia-oxidizing marine archaeal communities from Monterey Bay, California, United States - M1 40m 3416 | ecosystem: Environmental > Aquatic > Marine > Intertidal zone | place: USA... | reverse complement strand
AACAAACCTATACTGGAAAGCATCCTTCCTACAAAATTGTTTAGCATTTATGATTGACAAGGATGATATAAGCATTAAAGAATGCTTGCGCTGTGGGAGTATAGCCGAAGAAGTTATCAACACCGAACGCAATGAGCGTATAGGATGGTGGTGTATTACCTGTAATAACTTTGAAGACGCTATACTAAGAGAAAAATTATGGAGAAAAGATTTGGGGAAACTTAATGGAGCTAATAACGATTGATTTTGAAACCTATTACGATAAAGATATATCACTAAAGAAACTAACTACAGAGGAATACATACGCCATCCTGAATTTGAAGTTATTGGGATGTCTATAAAGGTCAACGATGGAGAAACACATTGGCTGTCGGGAGACTTCAATGATCTTAAAGAGTATGTATGTCGCTCCTACAACTGGAGCGAATGTGCTGTACTTGCTCATAATTGCATGTTCGATGGGGCTATTCTTCATTGGCTTTTTGGTATATCTCCTCGCGTATGGTTTGATACTCTCAGCATGTCTCGCGCTATCCACGGTGTCGAAGTTAGTGCAAGTCTCAAAAACCTAGCGGAACTGTACGGTATAGGAGAGAAGGGAGACGAGATATTAAACGCAGCGGGCAAGCATAGGTGTGACTTTACATCTGAGGAACTCGCACGATACGGAGACTACTGCGTAAACGACACGGAACTTACTTACAAGTTATTCAACCATTTCTTATTTAGCTTCCCCAAGAAAGAATTAAAGGTCATAGATATGACTTTAAGGATGTTTACCCATCCAATGTTGGAGCTAGATACTCCCAAGCTTACCAACCATCTTGAGTCTATCAAGGAAGAGAAAGAAGAACTTGTAGCACACATTAAAGAATTGGGTATAGACAAAGATGAACTAATGTCTAACCCTAAGTTTGCTAAAGCTCTTGAGTCGCTGGGCGTTAGTCCACCTACCAAAACAAGTCCCCGTACAGGAGAAGAAACATTCGCGTTCGCTAAGAGCGATGAAGCTTTTGTGGCTCTCCAAGACCATGAAGATACAAAAGTACAGACCTTAGTTGCCGCTAGGATTGGGCTTAAAAGCACACTTGAAGAAACACGTACCTCTAAGTTTATAGACATAGCAAGTAGAGGCACACTTCCTGTACCGATTAAATACTATGCTGCACACACAGGTAGGTGGGGCGGGTACGACAAAATCAACCTCCAAAACTTACCGAGCAGGGGGCAAAACGCTAAAGTTTTGAAGTCCTGTATCGTAGCTCCCGAAGGGTACACACTTATTGAATCGGATTCGGCACAAATCGAAGCGCGAGTATTGGCATGGCTTGCTGAACATCAGACCTTAGTGACAGCTTTCCAGAAAGGAGAGGATGTGTACAAGATAATGGCCTCTGATATTTATAATAAGCCTGTCAAAGATATATCTCCTGAACAACGTTTCATCGGTAAGACCACAATTTTGGGCGCAGGGTATTCGATGGGTTGGCAGAAATTCCAGAACCAACTTAAAAACTTTGGTGTAGAAGTAGAAGCTCAAGAAGCAAGACGGATAATAAAAGTATATAGAGATGCTAATAATGCTATCCCTGCTTTATGGAGGCAGGCACAAGCAGCCCTTGTAGGTATGTACCAAGGAGACACATATCAACTTGGAAAAGCTGGGGTAATTAGTGTTGTACCAGAACAGAATGCCATACGTTTACCATCAGGGTTATTAATGCGTTACGATAACCTCAAAGTAGAACAAGATGAGAACGGTATGCAGTTGGTGTACAGAACACGCAGAGGGTGGAATAAGATATACGGCGGTAAAGCTATAGAGAACATATGTCAGGGCATAGCACGATGTATCATGGCTGAGCAAATGCTTTTAATAGCAAAAAGGTACAAGGTGTTACTGACAGTGCATGATAGTGTGGTATGCTGTGTACCAGATAAGGAAGTTGATACTGCTGCATACTTTGTTGAAGAGTGTATGCAGTGGGTTCCTGTATGGGCCGAAGGACTACCTCTTACAGGAGATGTTCAGATAGGGAAGAACTACGGAGATTGCAAGGAATGGAAAAACCCGCATGGTCTTTTAGCAGTATAAAGAGTTTCGACCAATGCCCTAAAAAATACTACCATCTAAAGGTAGTCAAAGATTACGCGGAGCCTACTTCTCGTGCGATGACGTACGGCTCGGAATTTCATACTGCTGCTGAACACTATATAGACGGTACTGATTCTGAGCTTGACCCCCGCTTTACGTTTGCAAAAGACGTACTTGATCGGCTTAATGCTATGGAAGGTGAAAAGCTGTGTGAATATAGAATGGGCTTAACTGCTAATCTGGAGCCATGCGGGTTCTTTGACAAAGACGTATGGTGGAGAGGAGTAGCTGACCTTACTATACTAGATAAAGAAACAGGTACTGCTAAAGTAATAGACTACAAAACAGGCAAGTCAGCTAAGTACGCAGACAAAGGCCAACTAGAACTTATGGCCTTAGCAACATTTAAACATTTCCCTGAAGTACGCAAAGTAAAAGGTGGTTTACTATTTGTAATATGTAACGCCTTTATTAAAGATACATACACCATAGACCAAGAATCAGAATTGTGGAAAAAATGGTTAACTGAATACGCGAAGCTACAGAAAGCCTATGAAGTAGATGTATGGAACCCTAGACCAACAGGTTTATGTAGAGCGCATTGCGTGGTAACTGAATGTCCCCATAACGGTAGGAGATAACACATGCCTTATAAAAATCCCAAAGATCGAAAGAAACAAGTCAACAAACCTGTAGGAAGCAAACCGTTTAAAGCTAGAATGGAAAGACAAAAAGCAAGACGGGCGGTCGATAAAACAGGAGCTGATAAAAATAACAACGGTAAAGCTGACAGAAGAGAGGGTAAGGACGTAAGCCACAATAAAGCTCTTAGTAAAGGCGGCTCTAACAAGCAGGGATATCGAATTGAAAGCCGTAGTGCTAACCGTTCTCGCAACTACAAAAAGAAGAAGTAGATGCAGATTGTAGAAAATAAAGCTTTACTGCTGCGAGTACGTACTCCTGAGGCTATAACTACAGCTATACCTAAAAGCAAAGCACTACCAAACAATGAAGTGCTTGTGAAATGGGGTGTAGATGAGTCTCGCGTTTTAAAAAACTTAAATATTCGAGGTGTACCTTCACCTATTCTAGGGCAATACGAATGGGGTGGGCAGTATAAACCCTTTAAACATCAAAAGCTTACGTCTGCCTTTCTTACTTTAAACCAAAGAGCTTTTTGCTTTAACGAGCAAGGAACGGGTAAAACAGCTTCTGCTATATGGGCTTCTGATTTTCTTTTAAAACAAGGAGTTATAAACCGAGTTTTAATTATATGCCCCCTATCTATTATGGATTCTGCATGGCGTGCTGACCTATTCAAGTTCGCTATGCACCGTACTGTAGATATTGCTTATGGCCCTAAACGTAAACGTCAGGAGATCATAGCCAACGGAGCTGACTACGTCATCATAAATTACGATGGCGTTGAGATAATTAAAGACGAGATAGAAGAGGGTGGGTTTGATTTAATAATTGCTGATGAGGCTACGCACTATAAAAACGCTCAATCTAAAAGGTGGAAGACTCTTAACTCATTAATGGCCCCTTCTACATGGCTGTGGATGATGACAGGTACACCCGCCGCACAGTCTCCTGTAGATGCATACGGCCTAGCTAAACTCGTTAACCCGCGAAACGTACCTAGGTTTTTTAGTGCTTTTAGGGAAGTAGTTATGCACAAAGTTACCCAGTTTAAATGGGTTCCTAAAGATTCAGCTAAAGATACTGTATTTAATGCACTTCAACCAGCCATTAGATTTACTAAAGACCAATGCCTTGATCTACCCCCAATGACGTACACTAAACGCGAAGTTCAACTTACTCGCCAGCAACAAACTTATTATGATGTACTAAAACGTAAGATGGTAACTGTTGCAGCAGGGGAAGAAATAACAGCAGCTAATGCGGCTGTAAACATGAATAAACTTTTGCAGATATCTTGTGGGGCTGTGTATAGCGATTCTGGCGAGACAGTAGAGTTTGACATTAAAAACAGATACAAAGTGCTACGTGAAGTTATCAACGAGACAACACAAAAAGTATTAGTGTTCGTTCCTTTCAAACACGTTATCGAAATTCTGTCTGAAAAACTTATAGCAGACAATATCCCTACCGAAGTCATTAAAGGGGATGTGTCAGCAAGCCGCCGAACAGACATATTTAAAAGGTTTCAAGAAACTGATAATCCACAAGTGTTGGTAATACAACCACAAGCTGCGGCACATGGAGTGACACTTACAGCCGCAAATACGGTGGTATGGTGGGGGCCAGTACCTTCACTAGAAACTTACGCCCAAGCAAACGCTAGAGTTCATAGGTCGGGGCAGACGCACAAATGTACCGTTGTCCAGCTAGAAGGTTCTAACGTGGAGAAACGTGTATACACACTTCTTGATAGCAAAATAAACATACACACAAAAATAATAGACTTATATAAAGAATTGCTTGAATAGCACATAGTACATCACTATACTTAGCTTCTAAACACAGTGGGAGTGTATTATGGAAGCAACTGATATACCTGTCGATAAGGCAGTGCGTATGTACATTAAAGTACGCGAAACAAAACGAGAGTTAGCTCAACGTTTTAAAGAAGAAGAGGAAGCTCTCAACGAAGATTTAGATAAACTAGATGCGATTATACAGCAGCATTTAGTTAACAGTGGTAGTAAGAGTGGCACTACTATGGACGGTCATCAATTCTACCGTCAAGAGCGTAGACGCTACACTACAAGTGATTGGGTCGCCCTTAACAAAGTAATAATGGAGCATGAAGTTCCTGACTTGCTAGAGAAACGAATACACCAAGGGAACATGAAACAATTTTTAGAGGACAACCCTGACATATTACCCGCAGGGTTAAGATGCGATAGTCAATATACTGTAACTGTGAGGAGATCAAAAAAGTGAATGTATGTGAAGATAAATACGTACCTATAGAAGCTTTAGCAGGGCATCTGTCTTTAGCTGTTACTACTGTACGAAGTTGGGTACGCAGTGGGGTTATACCTAAAGAGAGCTATATAAAGGTAGGGAATACGTACCGCTTCTGTGTAGCCGAAGTAGTTACAGGGTTGAAGAACGGTAAAATTGAAGCTGACCTAATACCTAAACCAAGCGAAGAAGCATCAAAACAACTAGACTTGTTTTCTGATTACTACGAAGACGAGTAGACATGGACGAAGAAGGAAATGAAAAAGAGCTAGACCCTCTTTATCAGGGGTTGATTTCCCGTTTAAAAAGCAAACCGCCTGAGGTATCACTTGAGTTTACTAATCGTATTAGTATTCGAGACGGTGTGTTTACGTGTATAGAGGAAGAAAGTTCTAGCGTTAGAGGCACTGTCGTAGAAGGTGTTATTCTTACTGCGGCTCCTGTTTCTAGGACATACTACCCTAATACATATAACCCTGAGGCTCCTACTAAACCAATATGTTGGTCTAGCGACACGCGCAACTCTCGTCCTGACCAAGAGGTAGTAGAGAAACAAAGTAGTAACTGCCTGACATGCGAGAAAAATATAAAAGGGTCGGGGCAAGGTAACAGCAGGGCTTGTAGGTTTCACCAACGAGTAGCGTTTTGTTTTGTAGATAAAGAAAATTTTGTTCCTGAGGTTTACCAACTACAATTACCCGCTACAAGTGTGTTTGGCAAAGACCCGCATAAGATGTGTATGCAAGCATACTTAAAGCATCTTAACGCTAACAGCGCCCCGTTAGTTTCAGTAGTTACCAACATAAGTTTTGACAAAGCAAGCTCGTTACCTAAGCTTGTGTTTAACCCAGTTCGGCCTTTAACCGAAGAAGAACTAGCAGTAGCTGTGCAACTTAAAGATGATCCATCTACTCAGTCAGCACTTTTATTGTCTAGCAAATCTAAATCGCCCTTTGCAGTGCAGGAAGGGTTTATTTATGCAAACAGTGAGGATTTTAACAATGGCTAATACCCAGAATAAATTTCACATAATTAATAATGTGAAAGCACGTTACCCTAAAATGGATAGACCATATAGGTTTGATACATCAGCAGGGGAAAAAGGAAAGAGTGTCCCTTGTGCAGCGACAGACGATGGTGCTGCATACCAAGTCGATTTTGTAATGACTCCAGATCAAGCTAAAGATTTATATAAGGTTATGAATACCGAATATAAAAATTCACCTAAGCGTGATGCTGATTGGAACGAGAAGCTAGATCAACCGTTTAAGGAGCAAGAGGACGGTAGTTTTGTAGGCAAAGCTTCTATTAAGGCAGCGTACGATAGTGTCCCTACCAAAGCGCCTGACCAGTTCGACGCTAAAATTAATAAGCTTCCTGATGGGTTTCAACTAACCACAGGCAGTACAGTAAACATTGCAGTAGCAGTAATTCCTTACAAGGTTCCTTCATCTAAAGCTACAGGTGTAACTTTACGTCTACGCTCTGTACAGATACTTGACCTTGCAGAAATGGTTTCTGCTTCACCTTTTGAAGCTACTGAAGGGTTTGTAAATGCAGACGGTTTTTCTGCTACTCCAGTGACTAACGGGGCTGCACCTGCACCTACTAAACCTTCAGAAGAAGATGCAGATGAACTCTTTGCCGAACCGAAGGTCAAAACCCCTAAAGCAGAAATAATCCCTGCTACACCAGAGGCTAAAGAAGTTACTAGCCTATTAGATAAATGGGATGATGAATAACAACAAATGACGCACCAGTATAAGTGTAGGGGAAACCTTGCACTTATACCTAAGGGGATACTATGGAGACTAAAAAGTTTCTAAGTACGGTGCTGAGTGACCAAGGTTTTTATTGTGTATTAGGTATACGAACTAAAGATAACGTAACGGTTCAAAAATTTTACGACACTATAGACTCAGTAGTTGATTCGGCGCTTAACTTTGACAAAGAAGGGTACGATACGTACTTTGCTTTAAGTACGTTTGACCAACATTCCAGAAAAGCAGAGCATTCTTCTTTTTTAAGATCGTTCTTTTTAGATTTAGATTGTGGGGAAACCAAGCCTTATTTAACTCAGACAGATGCCGCTGAAGCGTTACGAGCATTTTGCGAGTCCTATGACTTACCAAAACCTACTGCTGTAGTTAATTCTGGCAGAGGGTTACATGTATATTGGGCTTTAGATAAAGATTGTTCTGCGGACGAATGGGTACCCGTAGCAGAAAAACTTAAAAGTGCGTGTGCCAAAAACGGTTTACATGCTGACCCTGTTGTTACTGCGGATGCCGCAAGAATACTTAGAGTACCGTACACTCATAACTTTAAAGCTTCGCCTCCTGCCGACGTACATTTGTGTGGCCCTTTAAACGGTATTACTTCTTTAGAAGTGTTTGCTGACAGGCTTGGCGGTGTGCCTGTTATTAACGTCAACAAAAATAAAAAGTTACTTGAAGAAGACAAAGAACGTATTGAAGCTTTTGAGAATACATACAACAAAAGTTTTAAGAAAATACTAGAAAAAACAGGTCAGGGAAGGGGATGCAATCAGATAAAAAATGCCATCGAAAACTCTTCTACATTATCTTATCCTGAGTGGGTAAGCACTTTATCTATAGCTAAACGTTGTAAAGAGGGGAAGCAAGCCGTCCATGCTATCTCTGAAAATTACCCCGACTATTCTTATGAGGAAACTGAAAAGGTAGTAGAGTCTCTTGACTACCCACATTTATGCGAAACTTTTGAAGCTAACAATCCTGAGTTTTGTAAAGGTTGTAGATACAAAGGAAAAATAAAGTCTCCTATTGTTTTAGGTATGGAGATTAGAGAAGCCACTGAAGAAGATAACGTTGTATATACTGATACTTCTTCTTTGGTTGACGACACAAATGCAGAGAGTCCCAGCCCGGCTTTAAATAACGTAGAGAAATACGTTATACCACAATACCCTGATCCTTATTTTAGAGGGGCTAGAGGGGGTATATATCTACGAAAGAAAGATAAAGATGGTGATCCTATTGAGGATCAAGTATACCGCCAAGATTTATACATGATAAAGCGATTGCGTGACCCTGTAAAAGGCCCGACGTACGTATTTAGGCATCATACAATAAGAGAGGGCGTGCGAGAATTTTCTATAGTTGGTACATCTTTATCATCCAAAGAAGAATTTCGTAAAGAAATGGGTATGAATGACATATTCCTCTTACCTACTGAGGTGGATAAGCTTATGAGATACGTAGCAAAATGGGTTAGACAGCTATTAGAAACTCACGATGAAATTCCTGCTAAGACTCAGTTTGGATGGACTGCTGACCAGAAATCTTTTGTGGTGGGGGACAAAGAAATTTTTGCTGATGACATTAAAGAAAACCCACCATCTACAGCAACGGCTCAGTATTTTAATTTCTTTGAGCCTAGAGGTACATTAGAAGGTTGGAAAAAAGTTACGACGTTTTACAACAAACCCAAGTTTGAAGTACATCAGTTTATGTTTGCGTTAGCTTTTGGCGCACCGCTAATGGAGTTTGTCCCTAATATTGCGGGGGGTATATACCACATAACGAGTGGCGACTCAGGATTTGGTAAGACTACAGGACAGTGGGGCGGCGCTACAGTATGGGGTAACCATAAGAAATTAGTTTTAGACGGTGACGATACAACTAACTCCATGTGGAACCGAGCAGAGGTGTACAAAAACCTACCTGTGTACGTAGATGAAATAACTAACGTACCCCCCAAGCCTATGAGTGACTTTGTATATAGAGTTACAGCAGGTAAACAACGGAATCGACAGACTACTAGGAACAACCAAGAAAGGTACAGGGGGGAAGAATGGAGTCTGCTTGTAGGAACTTCGGGGAACTCCAGTTTGTTAGAAAAGATTAGTACAGTTAAAGCCCAACCTAAAGGCGAAACTCAAAGAGTGCTTGAGCAACGTACTCCTCAACTTTTATTTTCATCTGATGAGGCTATAGCTTCGCGGGAGTTGAACGAGAATCTTGCTGAGAACTATGGTCATGCAGGGATATTATATATTCAGTACATACTTCAACGTAAGGATGAAGTAAAAACGTTACTGCAACGAACTACCGATAAGATTATTCGGGAAGCTAACCTTACCCCTCAAAACCGTATATGGGCAGCTAAGACCGGAGCAGTAATCACAGGCGTACGGATTGCTAAACACCTAGAGCTTATTGATTGGGATGTAGACAACTTACTCAAGTGGGTGATAGGAAGATTAAGGGGGCTGAGATTAGACATGAAAGAAATGGACATTAGTATTACGGAGATTATTGCTCAGTATTATAGCGAGAACATTAGGGGGGTACTACGCATAAAGAGTACCGACGATGCTCGTAAGGGAGAAGATGGTTTAGATATGCTTCTCACGGCAGAACAAATGCCTACTTATAATTGGGTAGCCAGACACGAATATGATGTAGGGCGTTTGTATTTGATGGTTAAACCGTTTAAACAATGGTGCGTTCAACAGCAGCTTAACTATAACGCTATGGTAGAACTTGCTACGAATGAACTTAAAGGCAAGAAAGAAAAGATACGTATGGGTAAAGGCACTACTATAACCTTACCCCCGATTACAGTGCTTTCAATTAATTGGGAAGACGAACACTTTAACAACAGAGCAGAAGCCCAACAAGACATGTTATCTATGGAAGAAGATGCGGATACGCTTTTCTGATTTATCTCCTGATGGGGTACGTATGGTTGTAGATTGGGATAAATTTTTATCAGGCACTTCTTTGTTTATCCCGTGTGTAAACACCAAAGAAGCTTACCAGCAAGTTTTAGAAGTAACTAAGCTAGGAAAACACGAAGTGGTAAGTAAAGTAATGGTTGAAAATGGTAAGTATGGTGTGCGTATATGGCGTGTAGTGTGATAAAATCTATACCGTAGTATCCTCTCTCCTTGGTCGGTGAGCGCCCCCACTTCGGTGGGGGTTTTTACTCTATACCCAAAGCTTCAAAATTTCTGCGGATTACTGATTGTCTATTACGTCGGGAGTAAGTAACCCCACCTGTCTCTGCCACTTCTCTTGTAGTGCGTCTGTGTTGACCTAAAGATCGCGCTATTGTCCTTGGAGTAATTCTGTAGTTTCTATGTCTCTTGTTAAACTCCTTCATATCTTCCCTTACTTCTCGCGTTCCCTCGCTATCACCTTCTCTCTCTGCTTGGTACAAATCATCTAAAAGTTTTGTTCTCCGTTCCTGAATGTTTCGCTCTTTACGTTTTTCTACTGCGTTTAGCTCAAGCTGTTTTGTGTATGAGGCAGGACTAAAACCTGTAAATTGTCCTATGATAGCTCGTAAATCTATTGATTCGGTTATGGGGTCACCTCTTAAAGTACGTGCGCCTTCTGTTGCATAACGATAAGATTTCATCCAACCAGAAGCAAAAGCGGGAAGCATTCTTTCCGTCCCTCTCCAGACTTCTCCATCTGCCACTAACTCCCCTCCCTGAATAATTTTACCGTAAGCTACTCCTACAGCAGGGCCACCTGCAAACTCAATTATTTTTTCTGTTAAAGTAGATAGCTCATTGGGTCTACTTCTATAAAGAAGGTTATTCATCCCGATACGAGGAGCTATATCTATATTAAATATGGCGTTTAGTGGGCCAGAGTACATCCCCTCTCCCAGAAAACGGGCTGTTATTGTTTCAGCATCGTCCTCTTCATCATCTAAAAATACGTTATATATCGCCATAGCCGCACCAAACATAGGTATCCCCTGCACTCCTGCAAACAGCGCACTAGCCCCGAATAACCCGTAAAGTTGTCTACGCGCTAGTCTTTTCTCCTCCGGAGAGTTTGCGCGTTTAAGGGTGTGGTAAGCTGTTCTAGCTTGCAGGTAATACATGGATATACCGAAACGTTTGTACATTAAAGCAATACTACCCAAGTTACTTTGAGCTACTTTAGGAGCAGTTTCTATCATGGCTCCACTATTAGTAAACTCTACTTCCTCTATAGCTTTATAAGCAGCCTCGTATAAATCTTTTTTTCTTAATTTAGTTATTCCTTTTTCTTTTAGCTCTTTTAACTTTTTATCTAACTGTAAATTAAACGAAGAAATAGCTGTTATTTGACGGTTGGCTCGTTCTCCTTGATGGAACATAGCGCCCATTGCAAAATTAAAAAGTTGCATACCTCCCCGCGCAGGGTTTTCTTGGTCGGTCATTTCTCCAATCGTAGACCTGTTAGCCTGACCTTGCCGTTCTAATACTTCAACTAACACTTCAAGATGTTTATATTTATCTGGCAAATTAGGATTGTTATATTTACCATTTGCATCTTTAGAAAAATCCCAATTTGTTAAATTCCACCCATCCCATACATCCATGTCTAACTCTTTACTTCCTACTCCAACACGTTTTCTTCTAGTAGGAGAGCCAAAATATAATGCCGTAGCATCTGCCATAGCAGCACTTGCTTCCTTTACTCCATACTTACCTGCTAATACGGGATACACTACAGTACCCAAGTTAGTGTTGTTAGCTACAACTGAAGAAACATTCATCCCTAACGTACCCCCAAACACTAAAGATTTTGTCCATTTAGTTATATCGTTAATGTTAGGGTTGTTAGCAAAAGCTATATAAGGTTGAAAATTTTCTTTGTATACAGCACGTACAGTATCGTCTTTACTGTCGTCAGCTTCTTGTGCTAATTTTCGATTAACTTTTTCTAGTGGTATTTCATATTCTAAATTTACTATTTGTTGAGCAAATGCAGGCATACGTTTATTGTACACACCGATTGCATCAGCTTCTGGCCCTAATACTTCAGCACGCGAACGAAACATTTGCAGTACATTTGTCTCTGGCATAGAGTCAAGCATTATTTCCATAATAGAATCTTGAATTTCTTTAGGGGCTTTTTGCGATTTTAAATTTTGTAAAATATCAAACGCTGCTCCTGTCTGCATGTTCTCTACAGATTTCGTATAACTTGATTCTTGATCGCTTGTTGTAATTGTAGAAAGATCAACTTTATCTTTAAACTCAGGATTGTTTTCTAACTCCCACATAAAACCTTGTCTGGTTACCGCTTTGTCAAACAACATTTTATAAGGTTCAGCATCTCCTTTTAATTTAAAAGTAAGCCAATGTTTGCCGTGGCGGTATAGTGGGAAGTAAGGTTCTATACGTTCTTTATTTTTTAATTTTTCAAATATTTTATCGCTAATAGTTTTACGTAACTTAGAATCTATATCAAATTCTTGTAAACGATCATCTACTGTATCCATTAGTCTGTCGTACATACTTCCATACGCATCTCTTAATTCTATATATGCATCACGACCTTCCTGACCAAACTCTTTACTGTTCCATAGCTTTTGGAATTCATCCCACTCTTTAAGTTTTTCTACATTCTTATTGCGTTTTTGAACTCCGCGAACGTTTTGCTTTCCATCTAAATTTTTACTTATCCAATCGTTACGTGCCTCGGCTGATGTAAAATGTTTTTCTTTGGCTTTGTAAATAACAGCACCACTATCGCGTTTCTTTCCAGTGCTTTCTTCCCAATAAGCCCAATAATCAGAATAAGTAGTTCGATCTTTACTTGGGTCTGTTTTTGACATTGTAGTTCTAATAACTAAATCATTAAGGATGTCAGCACGTTTAGTGCCTCGTTTAATTTTTTTAGCTATAGAAGCCCCTGTATCTTTTATTTCTGCTAATATCTTTGATCGTGCGCCTACCTTCTCTTGTATCGTTCTAAACAAAGACCAACCAGATGGTAACTCTTCTGTGTATAAATCCGCTAAAGCATTGAGAGGTAAAATTGTTTGGGCTTTCCGTATGGCTGAAGGTGTACCATCTTCTTTGAGCCATTTTTTAGTGACATCAATAGATTTTTTATAACCTTCTTTACTTAAATACCCTGTTCTGGATTGCGCCCCTAGTTGACGTAATTGAGCATTTACATCCATTGCTAAAATAGGAGCAGCCCTACTAGCAGGAGCAGGACTTATTATAGCTTCAATAAGCTGATCTATATTACTTGTGTTGGTAGGTTTCTCTACAAGAGGTCGTCCTAAAAGCCTATTCAATATATTCTGGAAAGCTCGTTTAACGGCTTCCCATACTGTCACCATCCTTCCTTTAGTAGACTTATAAGGAAGTAAGTTTAATTCTGATCTAAAACGTGGGTTAGATTGCGCTTCAGCTACAAATTCATCTAAGCTTTCACTTCCATAGGCGCTAGTCAATTCTGATTTAGCATATTCGTATGCTTTTTTAAGTTGACGTACAGCAGGGTTCGATGGCTCAGTAGCTATTACGTGTGAAGTTATAGCGTGACCTGCTTCATGCAAAAGAACATGAGAATTAACATCTGCATCAGGGTCAATCGTTATAGTGTTATTAGTAGGGTCAAAGTACCCGGCAAGTCCTTGTTGTTTTCCAAAACGTATTTTGGTAGTACCAATATTTTCTGCTATAGCTTTTGCCATTCGTGCTATTAAAGGGTTACTAGATTCGCTTAACAGTTCGTAAACTTTCTTTATGTCCCCTGCTTTAATAGCATTTTTAACTGGCGTAGCTACTTCTAAGGTACTGGCTATAACAGCATTTTTAGGAAGTGCTAATTCAGATCCTCCTAATGCTCCTATTATTTCATCTCTTTCTTGGTTACTAAATTCGTCAAAGTTTTCTATATCAAGTATGTCTGTGGTTTCAGGATTATTATTTAATAATTGATCCCATACTTCGCCTTGTTGTTTTTTTCCAATATTACTTAGACTAACTGTAGGGTCACTACCTCGAGCGCCTAGTAATACAGCGTCTGTAAAGTTACTGCTCCGTATAGCCTGAGCTATCCTCGACATCTTACCTTTTTTAGTCTCTTTTTTATCCGCTGTTTTAAGCTCTTTATTAGTTTGTTTTCTTGCCGCTTTTTCTTTTTTTCTAGCGGCTATAGTCTCTTTCGTTTTTTTAGAAGTAACTTTTACTTGTGCTTTTTTGCCTGTCTCGTATTGACGAGCGGCATCTTCTATTTGAGCGTCTAACGCTCCTATTGTTGGCGCACTAAGTTTGCCTCGTATAAATTTCTCTGCTGCTTTTGCATGTTTAATGCGACTTGTCAGTCCTAAATCATTAAGTTCTTTAGCTTTATAAACACCTTCGGGGCTATTTTTAGTCTTTCGGTCTAACGCTAAATCTCCTGCTATAGCACGAATAGCAGAGGCAGGATTCTTATAGTTCCTAAAATAAATTGTTGCCCCTTGTGCAGGAGTGGGGGATTTTGCAACTTGAGGTTTTTTCGTTGTGCGGTTTATTTTAGGAGGTTTGCTATTTTGATAACCTACGATAAGAGAGTTATTAATATCTTCTTCGGCAATAGGAAGTGCTTCAGTGTCTATATTGGAACGCCACTGTCCAAATCTGTCTTGTCCAAGCTTAGCTTCTTCATTAAATTCTTCATAAAGATTTGTTTGTGGGTCTTCCTCTAAAGATTTGGGGTCTACAGCTCCTTCTGCTTTTATAGCAGCGTCTTTTCTTTCTCTAGCTTCTTTGTCCCGTTTTTTAGCTTCTTCTCGTTGATCTATAACTGTTTGATTTTCCCCGACTTCTTTTGAAACATCTCCCGACTCGTATTGACGAGCGGCATCTTTTATTACAGATATACGTTCTCCGTCGCCTGTCAAGGCATCCGTCTCATTCGTGTCGTCTTTTTTTATGGTTGGTTGTTTACCGAATATGGAGGGGGGTACTGTCTTACCTTCGTCAGTAGTCGTATCAGTAGTTTCTAAATCTAAACTACCTTGTTGTGGCCCTTTGTTTAAAACTTCTGCTCCTGCCGTTAAAGATTCCCCAACCTCCTTGCCATCTACTCTAATTACATTCCCGTCATCATCTAACCGGATGTTAGACCCTTTACTTTGTGGCTCGTCAGCAGGTTGTTCAGCAGGAGTTAAATCTAAAGTACCTTGTGCAGCATCGCTTGTAGCAGGTTGGGTTCGTGCAGCTACAATAGCATCATAGGTAGCTTCGTCAGGAATGTTTAAACTTTCAAGCGTAGTGCGTTCTTTTTGTAGTTCTTCAAGGGGTATACTAAACGCAGCAGGATACTGTTGTTGAAGTTCTTCAGCCGATGGTGTTTCAAAAAGCCCTAGTTGTTCTTCGATAGTACCAGTAGGTGCGGCTCCCGCAGGTAAATCATCAAACAGGTCTTGCTGTTCAGTAGGTGAAGCAACTGGAGGAGTGCCGCCTTCAGGAGTTTCTGTTTCTGTTTCTGTGCTTGTGTCATCCACTGAAACACTAGGAGGAGTTCTAGTGCGGCCCGGAATTGCTAGTTCTAGTAACCCTTGGATGATGCCACCCACTCCTGCACCTATACCAAATGACTCTCCAGTACCTGCAAACGTACCTGTTTCAGGGTCATACAAATCTTGAGCAATCATGTTCTGAGCAATTTCAGCGGCTGCTTCTTGCGCTCCTTCGCCTGTTCCTGCTGAAGCTACACGGCCTAATCTTTTTAATGCGGTTTGGGCAACTTCTTCTCCTGCTTTAGCTTGAGTTCTTAAAGCTTTGACAACTTTAGCTGCACCAAAAGGAACTGCTATTTCACTTAAACCTACAGGCAACCCACGTAAGGCAGCTTGATTTATTTGTTCTTGAGTAGCTCCTGCATCTCTAGCTCGCTGTGCTGCTGCTCCTGCTCCTGCCGATCCTGCTAATGCTGATCCTTTTGCTAAAGCACCTAACCCACCAAAGCCTGTAGCTAAAAAAGGTAAAGTAGAACCTAAACCTTCAGAAAGTTTTCTTGTAAGGCTATCTTCGTATCCATACTTAGCGGCAAAAGGAGATTGAAGGGTTTTAGTACCCGCTCGAATAAGATCAACAAAGGCTTCTTCGTTATTACCATCAGCTAATAAAGTAGCAATACCTTCTGCACCTAAACCTAATAACCCTAACCCCCCTGAAGCAATACCTTTAGGTATTTCCCCTACACGCCCTGCACCTTTTTCGCCAAACCCAAATATAGTTTTTTCAGGAGGGGGTGGGGGAGCCATAATATCTATACCCTGCTGCTGATACTGCCACATAGTAGGGGCTATAGACGTAGCTTGTTCGGGACTTATCCCCTTAGGAATATAAAACTGTATTGACTCTCCGTTATCAAGGGGGACTTTAGCGTAAGGCATTGTACTTCCCTAAGACGAATATGGTGTTGATTGAATTTGAGCAATTCCAGAAGCAGTTACCCCTTGTCCAGAACCTAAACTACTACCCCCCGTAGCTGACCTTACCGCATCATTCATAGCTCTAGCTTGTTTTACTCCTATCTGGTCTACTAGAGCTTGTTTTGCAGGGCCATTTGGCATTCCATCTAGGGCTTCCAGCAAATCTTGATATTCTTGTCCATTTCTCCATTCAATCATTTGGTCTACTACGCCGTTCCATTCGGCTGTATCTAAAGCCTGTCGGTAGCGAAATAAAGCTGTTTGTAAGTTAGCATCTATTTCACGTAAAGAAGCAAATTGACCAAACCGTAGTTGATCGTAAGCTTGTGTACCTTGAGCAAAACCACGTAAGGCTCCAGAAGCTGAAGTTGCCCCACCACCTGCGGTAGCTCCTGCTATAAACCTATCCCAATCAGGGCCGCGCATAGCAGGTTCTGAAGGTGGTGTAGTATCAGCACTTTCTCCTTCTCCTTCTCCTTCTCCTTCTCCTTCTCCTGCCATCAGTTCAGTAGGGATGCCAGTAATACCTTCTACCATTAACTTATCCATTTCAGGACTTAATGCAGGAGGGTTAGTCTCACCTACTCCTGTAAATAAACCTAATATTTGGTTTTCTATGGACTCCCCTTCCCCTGTAGGATATTCCTCCTTACCAAGGTTTGCCATTTCTGTGTAACGTTCGTTAGTAGGATCAAATGGATCAGAGGACATAGGCGCAGATTCAGTAAGCCTACCTACGTTTCCTGCTGAATCCACAACTCCCCCACTAGCTTCTATTTCTTCCATAGAAGGTTGAGGAGCTAAAGTATCTCCTAACACCTCAAGCACTCCTTGCCCTACTCCTGCTAAAATATCTCCTTGATTGGCTGCTACATTTCCTGAAATAGAAGGTAATGTAAAAACATCGGATTCGGTTCTATCTCCTACGTCACTGGCAACTATCTCTTCAGATGTACGGGCGCGATCTGTCCCTTCTAACATACTAGGGTCATACTGAAACCCGCTTTCCATTCTACCCATAGCTCCTAAAACAGAATCTCTTACACTTGGGTCGTCTAAATTTATGGGTTGGTCGGCAGGAATGCCTATAGTTTCAGATACAAAATCTATATAAGACTCGGTATCGTTTTCGTTAGCAGGAGCGAAAGTAGCAATTAACTCTCTAATAGTACTTATACCTTTAAGTTCAGGGTAATTATCTAGCAACTTATCGGCAGCACGAACCCCAGAATATAAACTATCAAAATCTACAAAACCTTCTGTCGAACCAGTTTGTCCTTCCCAACCTTGATCATAATCCCGTATGTTAAAGGGATTGTTCTGCCCTACTAAA
>Ga0315315_10002278_pt1 | contig 17578 bp, 20 predicted proteins | sample M140m3416metaG_FD_203699 | JGI IMG/M metagenome (GOLD analysis project Ga0315315, IMG submission 203699) | Ammonia-oxidizing marine archaeal communities from Monterey Bay, California, United States - M1 40m 3416 | ecosystem: Environmental > Aquatic > Marine > Intertidal zone | place: USA... | reverse complement strand
TGTAAGCTTTAAATTACATTTGCAATCGTTTTAAATTTGGCCCGTTCGTCTATCGGCTAGGACGCCAGGTTTTCATCCTGGTAAGAGGGGTTCGATTCCCCTACGGGCTACTAAATTAATATTATGGCTAATCATAAATCAGCGTTAAAAAGAATTAGAAGAAATGAAGTTGTCAAAGTTAGAAACAAAGCTCAACACAAAGCTACTAGAAACGCTATAAAAAAATTGAAAGATTTAAAAACAAAAAAGGCAGCAATTAAATTTTTACCGTCTGTTATTTCTATGTTAGATAAATTAGTTAAGAACAACATAATTCATTCAAATAAATCAGCTAATCTAAAATCTAAGCTTTCAAAACACGTAGCTTCTTTATAAATAAGCTATTCTAGGAATTCATTGATATAAGAAATTCTTCGTTATTTAGAGATTTTTTTACTCTATCATTAATAAATTCCATTGCTTCTACAGGATTCATATCAGCAAGGTATTTTCTCATTATCCACATTCTCTGAATAGTATTTTCATTCAATAATAAATCATCTCTTCTTGTTCCTGATGAAACCAGATCAATTGCTGGATAGATTCTTCTATTGGAGATTCTTCTGTCCAACTGAAGTTCCATATTTCCAGTTCCTTTAAACTCTTCAAAAATTACTTCATCCATTTTAGATCCAGTTTCTGTTAAAGCTGTAGCAATTATTGATAGAGATCCGCCGCCCTCAATATTTCTAGCTGCTCCAAAAAATCTTTTTGGTTTATGAAGGGCATTAGCATCTACACCTCCACTTAAAATTTTACCAGAGGCTGGTTGAACAGTATTGTAAGCTCTTGCAAGTCTTGTTATTGAATCAAGTAAGATAACAACATCATGCCCACATTCCACTAATCTCTTAGCTTTTTCTAAAACAATATTAGCTACTTTTACGTGTCTATCTGCTGGTTCATCAAATGTAGATGCAACGACTTCACCTTTAACATTTCTTTGCATGTCTGTCACTTCTTCAGGTCTTTCGTCAATTAGCAATATAATTTGATAAACTTCCGGATGATTAGCTGCAATTGCGTTAGCAACATCTTTTAACAGCATGGTCTTACCAGTTTTGGGTTGGGACACGATCATTCCTCTTTGTCCTTTTCCAATTGGCGAAAAAAGATCCATAATTCTTGTAGAAATTGTATTGCTTTTGTCAGCAAGATTAAATTTTTCGTTGGGAAATAGTGGAGTTAGATGTTCAAATGAAACTCTGTCTCTTACAACGTTTGGACTTAAACCATTTATTTTAGAAACTTTAATTAAGGGAAAATATTTTTCCCCTTCCTTGGGTGGTCTTACATGACCAAGAACAGTATCTCCAGTTTTAAGTCCAAATAACCGGACTTGAGATTGTGATACATAAATGTCGTCAGGAGAGGTTAAATAATTATAGTCAGAAGATCTTAGAAATCCGTATCCTTCCTGCATAATATCCAAAACTCCTTCACTTTCAATAATTCCGTCAAATTCAAAATCTGGTTCTTTATATCTATTTCTAATATCTTTATTATGATTTTTCTCTTTTTTAATAAATTTATTTCCATTATTCTTAATATCCTGGACAGTAACTTCTTTTTTTAGATTTTCCTTAGCTTTTTTAATTTCAATTTTAGTTTCTTTTTTTGTATCAACGTTATCAATGGTTTTATCCTCGGACAGTTTTGGATTTACAGCATAATGATCAATTATTTTGTATGCCAAATCCATTTTTTTTAAAGTGCTAAACTTTTTAATTCCAAGTTGTGAAGCAATTTCCTGAAGTTCAGTAATTTTTTTTTCTTTTAGAGCAGATATTTCAAACATTTATGTTATTTAATTAATGAATTTTATTTGGAGTAACTTAATTTAGTTATATAATTGAGGGGATTATTCTTAAGAATAATACAAATATACAATTATTTATTAAATCAATTTAAAATTATATTTTTATAATAAAATTTAATGATACAGAGAATTCATACAATCTATCTTTTTTTATTAACGCTGATAAATTTGGTGTTGTCATTAGTTGATATTGAAAAGAACTCATTTATTAATTTAAAATTTTTAAATTTTAATATCAATGATTTTTACTTTTTTGAAATCGTTACGTTAAGTTTTTTTTTAAATATAATGTTGTATAAAAATTTAAGAATCCAATTGAATTTTTTAAGAATTTTATCTCTCTTAACATTAATTTTATTTTTTAGTTCTATAGCTCAGTTCGGTGGAAAATATAATTCTTTAATAGTCTATGAAATTTTATATTTTTTTATATCTTTTTTATTTATTTATTTTTCCTTAAAATCAATAAAAAAAGACCAAAAAATAATCTCTGGAACAAACAGAATTAGATAATCTATTGTTGTTATAAATTATTGTTTTTTTTTATCATCAATCTCAATTATATTCATATTTTCAATCTTATCGCCATCAATTTGAAATTTAATCATGGTTCTTTTTTTATGAAATCCATACTTGCCAGCTGCACCTGGATTTATACATAGTACTTCATTATTTTTATCATATTCTAACTTTAGAATATGAGAGTGACCATGTACTAATATTTTTGGTCTTTCTTTTTTTAATAAATCTTTAGTTTTTTTATTGTAATATGGTGGTTTTCCTGCAATGTGAATAATACATATTTTTACTTTTTCGCAATAAAAAATTTCAATTTCTTTTAACTCACTTCTCAGTATATGATCATCAATGTTTCCGTAAACGGCCTTAGTTTTTTTTAATTTTTTTAATTTTTCTAAAACTTCAAGTTTTCCAATATCTCCAGCATGCCAAATTTCGTCTGAAAACTTTACATGTCTCAATATTCTTTTGTCAATATAACCGTGAGTGTCTGATAATATTAAAATTTTTTTCAAATATTTTTTTTGATTTTCTTATTAAGGTATATTTGATTGTTAAACAAATGTAATATTTCTGTTGCGATATTTATTAAAATTATCTTTTGATGGTGCCAATTACCACGGTTGGCAAATTCAGCCTAATTCTGTTTCAGTTCAAGAGACTATAGAAAAATGCATTTCAACGATCTTGAACACTAAAATAAACATTATAGGTGCCGGACGAACTGATAGTGGTGTTCATGCTTCTTTTTTTTGTGCACATTTTGATTGTGATTTAGAAATAAATAATAAATCTGATTTTATTTTTAAATCAAATTCTTTTTTACCAAAGGATATTTCAATAACTGATATTTATAAAGTAAATAATGATTTTCATGCTAGATTTGATGCACTAAGCAGGACCTACGAATATAGAATACACACAAAAAAAAATCCTTTTTTGGTTAAAAGTTCATATTATCTAAAAAAAAAGATAGATTATAATAAAATGAACTTAGCATCCTTAAAACTTTTTAATTATAATAATTTTAAATGTTTTTCAAAATCAAATACTGATGTTCATACATTCGAATGTGATATTAAAAGCGCTTGTTGGAAAAATAAAGAAAACTACTGGGTTTTCGAAATATCTGCAAATCGTTTTTTAAGAAACATGGTGAGAGCAATTGTTGGAACTTTAATTGAAATAGGTGAAGGTAAATATCAAATTGAACATTTGGACAAAGTTATTAAAAGTAAAAAAAGAAAATTTGCTGGTTTCTCAGTGCCTGCACATGGCTTGTATTTAACCAATATAGTTTATCCCAAAAATTCATTAATGAATGACTAAAAAATCAAATATACTAGATTTACAACTTTTAAAAAGACTATTGAGCTATGTCTTTAATTATAAATCTACATTTATTTTTGTTGCAGTAGCAGCTGTACTAATTTCTCTTTTTTCTACTGTAACCCCTTATCTTATTAAAATTGCAGTTGATGATTATTTGTCGTTAGGAAAATTTGATGATTTTATGTACATAATATTTTTTATGCTCATTAATCTTCTCCTCACTGTTATATTTATGTTTCTGTTTAGTTTTTATGCTAATCTTCTTGGACAAAATGTTATTTATGATTTAAGAGTCAAACTGTTTAAACACATTTTAGATTTTAAAATGTCATATTTTGATAAATCTTCTGTTGGAAGATTAGTTACCAGAGCCGTAAATGATATGGAAACCATAGCTAGTATTTTTAGTCAAGGACTTTTTATGATTGTTGCAGACTTATTGCAAATGTTTATTGTTATTGTGGTCATGCTTGTTTTAAGTTGGAAACTTAGTTTAACAATTTTTATAATTCTTCCATTTATTTTGTATGCCACTAGAAGATTTCAAAAGTCTATGAAAATTGCTTTTAATGAGGTAAGGAGTGAAGTTTCAAATTTAAATTCTTTTGTGCAAGAGAGGTTGACTGGAATGAAAATTGTTCAACTTTTTAATAGGCAGGAACTTGAATTTAAAAATTTCCAAAATATTAACGAGAAACATAAAAATGCATGGCTCAAAACTGTTTGGTACAACTCTATTTTTTTTCCAATTGCCGAATTGTCTACATCCATCACTGTCGGACTTATTGTATGGTACGGGGGTTTAAATATTATTTTACAAAATTCAGAAATCACTTTGGGGATTATATTTCTTTTTATTCAACTCTCACAAATGTTGTTTCGGCCCTTGAGACAAATAGCCGATAAGTTTAATACTCTTCAAATGGGTATGGTCGCAGCAAATAGAGTTTTTAAAATATTAGATACCGAAAGTAAAATATTAAACAATGGAAAATTATCTGCTGAATTTGTAAAGGGTAATGTAAATTTTAAGAATGTAAGATTTCATTATAATATTGGTGAGGAAGTAATAAAAGACATTTCTTTTGATGTAAAGAGTGGAGAAAAAATTGCAATTGTTGGAGCAACAGGATCAGGAAAAACTACTATTATAAATTTGTTAACACGTTTTTATGATAGTCAGAGAGGACTTATTGAAATAGACGGCACAGACATAAGAAAAATTGATATATTCTCTTTAAGATCTAAAATAGCGCTTGTGTTACAAGATGTGTTTTTATTTGCGGATTCTTTACTAAATAATATTACGCTTTGGGATAAAACAATTTCATTTGATCAAGTAGTTAATTCTGCAAAAAAAATAGGAATTCACGATTTTATCATGTCACTCCCAAATGGTTATAACTACAATGTTAAAGAAAGAGGAGTCATGTTATCACATGGGCAACGACAATTAATTTCGTTTCTGAGAGCTTATTTAAAAAACCCCTCAATTCTAGTTTTAGATGAAGCAACCTCCTCCATAGATTCAAATTCAGAGGAATTAATTCAAAAAGCTATTTTTAAAATAACTCAGAAGAAAACATCATTTATTATTGCACATAGATTATCAACAATTTTAGATTCCGACAGAATATTAGTTATGGATAATGGAAAATTAGTTGAATCAGGTTCACATGAAGATTTATTGAAAAAAACTAACGGCTATTACAAAAATTTATATGAAATACAATTTAAAAAAAACGAACTTAAACAAGTTCTGCTTCAATCATAGTTTTTAACTGATCAATATTTTTGTATTCAAAAATCTCTCCATTTTTTACAAAAGTAATTTGACTATTTTCTTCAGAAATAACGATTGCAATTGCGTCTGTTTTTTCGGTAATACCAAATGCAGCCCGGTGCCTTAAACCAAGTCTTGAATCAATATTTTTATTTTCTGAAACAGGAAGTACAACTCTAGCTGCAGTAATAAAATTTCCATCAAGAATCACAGCTCCGTCGTGCAAAGGACTGTTTTTATAAAAAATACTTTCAATTATTGGAGAGGAAATCTCTAAATACAAATTGTCGCCTGTGTTTCTTATAAAATCCAAGCTATTATTTCTTTCAATGATAAATAATGCTCCAGTCTTACTTTTAACTAATTTTTCACATCCTTTAAAAAACTCATCAATATCCATTTCATTGCTTTCTCTTGCAGCCTTAAATATATTTATGTATTTAAAATATAGTTTATTGTTTGTGAGGTTGTTAGATCCAAGCATTAATAAAAATTTTCTAATTTCTTGCTGAAATACTACGATTAGTGCAAAAACTCCAACGCTGATAAATTGACCTAATAAATTACTTAAAATATTCATTTCTAAAATATCAGTTAATTTCCAAATCAAATAAATTATAACGATTCCTACAACTATATTTATAGCAGCTGTTCCTTTTACCAATTTATATAAGTAGTAAAGTAAAATTGCTACTAGAATTACGTCAATTACATCAACTAGCTCTGGTACTAAAAAATCAATCTTGTCCAAATTTTAGAATTTCTATAAAAGTAATTAAAAATGATTTAAGTATTTCCTTTTAATATGTTTGTTAATTTAACAACTTCTTTAGCTTCTTTAACATCATGAACTCGAAGTATGTTTGCGCCAGATAAAATAGAAATGGTGTGAATGCATGTAGTACCATTTAATGCCTTGTTCGGCTCGATTTCAAGAGGTTTATAAATCATCGATTTTCTGGAAACACCTACTAAAATGGGACAGTCAAGCTCCTTAAAATGTTCCAAATTATTTAAAATTTCATAATTATGATTTAAAGTTTTACCAAATCCAAATCCTGGATCAATAATTATATCCATTATCCCATTTTGTCTCGCTAAAAAAATTTTTTTTGAAAGATTTGTTACAACTTCATTTACAACATTTTTGTAAGTAGGTTGATTTTGCATATTGCTTGGATTTCCTTTCATGTGCATTATAATGTATGGAACTTTCAATTCTGAAACACATTTGTACATGTTAGAATCAATTTCACCACCTGAAATATCATTAACAATTGAGGCTCCAAGATTAACAGCTTTTTTTGCAACTTGACTTCTGAAGGTATCTATTGAAACGATAGTTTTATCAAATTCCTTTTTGATTAATTTAATTACTGGAATAACTCTTTCAATTTCATCACTTAACTTTACTTCTTTGGCCCCTGGTCTGGAGCTATATCCACCAACGTCAATTATATCAGCACCTTCATTTATCATTTTTTCAACTTGACATAAAATTTCTTTTTCTGAGTTATATTTTCCACCATCAAAAAAAGAATCAGGGGTTATGTTTAAAACACCCATAATTCTTGGTGTAGTCAAGTTTAATAATTTACCTCCTATGTTAATTGTCATTATATTATTTGTTTTTTAATAACTTTTACTAAAGTAATTTATCTATTTAAATTTTTTCAACGAAATTTACATTAAAAAAAATTGAGTATCAAAACATCAAGTCAATACGATAAAGTAACTACATTGTGTAGAAATCTTTTTTTAAATAAAATGAAAGATTATGGAAGTGCATGGAGAATTCTTAGATTACCTTCTCTTACAGATCAAATTTTTATTAAGGCTCAAAGAATAAGAAGTCTTCAAACAAATAAAACCAGAAAAGTCGATGAAGGTCAAGTTTCAGAGTTTATTGGAATAATTAATTATTCAATAATGTCATTAATTCAAATTGAAAAAGGTGTTGTTGAATCTCCAGATTTAGATTTTAAAAGTGCTATAAATTTATATGATAATCATTTTTCTGAAACAAAAAAGTTGATGGAAAATAAAAACCATGATTATGGAGAAGCATGGAGAGATATGAGAGTTAGTTCTCTAACAGACCTAATAATTCAAAAAATATTGAGAATTAAGCAAATCGAAAATAATAATGGAAAAACATTAGTTAGTGAAGGAATCGATGCAAATTATCAAGACATAATCAATTATTCTGTTTTTGCTCTTATTCATTTAGAATAAAAATAATTTTAATATGTTTTGGATTTTTAAGAAACTTTCTAATATGTTTTTGACTCTTTTTGGAGTAATAACTATCATCTTTTTTCTTTTTAACGTATTACCAGGTGATCCTGCACAAATGATGTTAGATCAAAACGAAAATACGGAACAACTTGAAATGCTAAAAAAAAAATATGGTTTCGATAAACCAGTTTTTATTCAATATTTGTACTATTTAAATGATTTGTCACCAATATCGATTCATTTTAATGACCCTAGTCATTTAACACACATTAAAAAGGATAAATACAATTTTATTAAATTTTTATCTTTTGAAAATTCAGATGTTATAATAAAAACTCCGTATTTAAGGGAATCATATCAAAAAAATGGAATGCCAGTAATTGAAATTATAAAAAATACCTTCCCCAACACTGCTGTCCTTGCTTTATCCTCAATAACAATAGCGATAATAATCGGAATGCTATTGGGTATTTTATCTGCTTTAAACAAAAATAATTTCATAGATTATATAATTCAATTTTTAAGTACGTTAGGAATGAGTGTGCCATCCTTTTTTAGCGCAATTTTATTTGCATGGTTTTTTGGTTATGTTTTAAACGATTATACTGGTTTAAATATGACAGGTAGTTTATATGAATTGGATGATTATGGTGAAAATTTGAGTATTAATTTAAAAAATTTAATTCTTCCTTCAATTGTTTTAGGAATTAGACCTGTAGCAGTTATTTCACAAATGATGCGAAACTCACTTTTAAAAGTTTTAAATCAAAATTACATAAGAACGGCCTATTCCAAGGGATTGACTAAATTTCAAGTAATAAAAAACCATGCTATTAAAAACTCTTTAAATCCAGTTGTTACCGCTTTATCGGGCTGGTTTGCTAGTATGTTAGCTGGATCTGTTTTTGTCGAATATATTTTTGGATGGAATGGACTAGGAAAGGAAATAGTAGATTCTTTAAATAACTTAGACGTTCCAGTATTAATAGGTGGGGTTTTGACCATAGCATTTATATTTATTTTGATTAATATATTTGTTGATATTATTTATGGATGGTTAGACCCTAAAGTAAAATTTGAATAAATATGAGAAAAAGAATTGTAGCAGGAAATTGGAAAATGAATAATGATTTTAATAAAACTAATACTTTGTTAAATGAGTTAAAAGAGCTTAAATCTTATCAAGATGTTTCTGTTATGGTTTCGCCTCCTTATCCTTTTTTAAAAACTTCTGCTGATTTGCTAAAGAACTCTCACATTGAAATAATATCACAAAACGTACATCAAAAAAATAATGGTGCTTACACTGGAGAGGTGTCTGTTGAAATGTTAAAAAGCATTGGAATACAAAGAGCTTTGATTGGGCATTCTGAAAGAAGAGCTTTTTTTAATGAAACTGATGAGATTTTATTTGAAAAAGTAGATTTCTCATTAAATAATAATTTAAATGTTATTTTTTGTTTCGGAGAAGAGTTGATAGATAGGAAAGCAGGTCATCATTTTAATGTGGTTGAGAAACAGCTTAATAACACAGTTTTGAAAATTAATAAAGATTATTGGAAAAAAATTATCTTGGCCTATGAGCCAGTCTGGGCCATAGGAACAGGGGAAACCGCTTCCCCTGAACAAGCACAAGAAATGCATGAATTTGTTAGGAATTGTGTTTATAAACGTTATGGTAAAACTATTTCTGAAAATGTATCTATCCTTTATGGTGGTAGTGTTAAACCTTCAAACGCAAAAGAAATTTTTAATAAAAAAGACGTTGATGGTGGTCTTGTAGGTGGAGCTTCTCTGTCCTCAAAAGATTTTAATCTAATTATTCAAGCCAATAGCTCATTTTAATTTTTTGTAAATTAGTGTGTATATGAGCACTAAAGAAAAAATATCTGAAAAAGAAATAACCCTGACAGACTCAGCTCACGAAAATGAAATTATCCTTTATAATGACGATATTAATACCTTTGATCACGTTATAAAAACACTCATTATAGTATGTGATCATACTGCAGAACAAGCCGAGCAATGTTCATTAATTGTTCATTACAAAGGAAAGTGTAGTGTTAAGTCCGGGTCTATTTCAGATTTAAAGCCTAGGTGTATTAAACTTCTTCAAGCTGGATTAAGTGCTGAAATTATATAAGTTATTATTATATATTTGCGAAAAAATATAATTTACATCTATGAAACATTCGATCTATTTAATGATTTTAATTTTTAGTCAATATGCTTTAACTCAAAACTTTAAACAAATGAAGGAAACTGTTTATCAATTTGAACTTACCGATTTATATGGTAAAAAATTCAATATGTCTAGTTTAAAAGGAAAAAAAATAATGATAGTTAATACAGCTTCTAAATGCGGACTTACCTATCAGTATGAGATTTTAGAAAAACTTTACAAGGAATATAAGGATAAAGATTTTGTTATTGTTGGATTTCCATCCAACAATTTTTTATGGCAAGAGCCTGGATCAAATGAGGAAATAGCAAAATTTTGTTTGGAAAACTATGGTGTTTCTTTTCCAATGATGGAAAAAATTTCTGTAAGAGGTTCTTCCATGCATCCAATATATAAGTTTTTGACAGAAAAAGATAGAAACGGTTATAAAGATTCATCTGTAAAATGGAATTTTCAAAAATATTTAATTGATGAGGATGGATTTTTAGTTAAGATTGTATCCCCAAAGGTAAAACCTGATGATCCAGTTGTTTTGAATTGGATTAACAGTTAATAATAATGAAAAGTAAAAAAGGAATTAACACACGTTGCATTCACGATGGGGAATTAAATGACGATAAATATAAAGGTGCCATCTCCCCAATTTATCTGAGTACAGCATATGATTATCTTGAAGTCAAGGAAAATAAATATCCAAGATATTTTAATACACCTAATCAAATTGCGCTTTCTAAAAAAATTGCTTCTCTGGAAAATTGTGAAAAAGCATTGGTTTTAGGATCAGGGATTGCAGCAATTTATTCTTCAATGTTTTCGTTTTTAAGATCTGGAGATCATGTTGTTTTTCAATCTTCACTTTATGGAGGAACTATAAATTTGATTTTAACAGAATTTAAAAAGTTTAATATTGAATATACACTTGTTGAATCTTTAGAAATTGAGGATTTCCAAAAGGAAATTAAGAAAAATACTAAAATAATTTACGTAGAAACCCCAAGTAATCCATTATTGCAACTGGTTGATTTACAAGAAATATCTAATTTGGCAAAAGAATATAATTTAATATCAATAGTTGATAACACTTTTGCTAGCCCAATTAATCAAAATCCTTCAAACTTTGGAATAGATATTATAGTACATAGTGCTACAAAATACCTTGGGGGTCATAGTGATATCCTAGCAGGAACTATCTCCTCGTCTAAGAAAATCATAAATAAAATATTAGAATCCTCAATAAATTATGGTGGTAATTTAAGTGAGCATGCTGTATGGCTCTTGGAAAGGAGCATTAAAACTCTTTCTTTGAGAGTAAATGCACAAAATAAAAATGCCGAAAATATTGCAAATTTTTTAATTAATTATTCAAAGGTAAAATCAGTCTATTATCCCGGTTTACAGACACATCCACAACATAATCTAGCAAAAAAACAAATGAATGGTTTTGGAGCTATGCTTTCCTTTTCATTGAGGGATGAAGAAAAATCTAATAAGTTTACACGTTTTTTAAAAATCATTAAACCAGCTATTAGTTTAGGAGGCGTAGAATCCACAATAACTAGTCCAGCATTAACATCTCATTCTAAAATTTCCAAAAAGGAAAGGTTAAAATTAGGAATTTCTGAGGGTTTGTTAAGGTTGTCAGTTGGAATTGAAGATTATAAAGATTTAGAAAATGATTTGGTTCAAGCATTTGAAAAGATATGAAAGAAATAAAATTAGACATACTTGCTTTTGGTGCACACCCTGATGATGTAGAGTTAGGTTGTGGGGGAACAATCGCAAAAGAAATTTCAATTGGCAAAAAAGTTGGTATAATAGACCTAACACGAGGTGAGTTAGGTACTAGAGGGAATGTAATGACTAGAAATTCTGAATCCGAAAAAGCCTCAAAAATTTTAGGTATTTCACTTCGCGAAAATTTAAATTTTAAAGATGGGTTTTTTTCAAATGATTCTACTCATCAAATGGAAGTAATTAAATGTATTAGGAAATATAAACCTGAAATTGTGATTTGTAATGCTCAAAATGACAGACATATAGATCATCCAAAAGGAGCAAGGTTAGTAAGTGATTCTTGTTTTTTAAGCGGATTAAGTAAAATAAAAACTGTAGTAAATGATTTCGATCAATCAGCTTGGAGACCTAAAGCAGTTTATCATTACATTCAATGGAATAATTCAAAACCTGATTTTCTAGTCGATATCTCTGGATTTGTTGATACAAAGTTAAAAGCTATTAAAGCTTACAAATCCCAATTTTTTGATTTAAAAAGTAAAGAACCAGAAACATTAATTAGCAAAGTGAATTTTTTGAATGATGTAATAAATCGATCGGCTGACTTAGGAAGATTAATTGGAGTAGATAGTGCGGAAGGTTTTACTACCAATAGAGTTATTGCAATAAATAATTTAAACGATATTAAATAAAAGTTTTATTTATAAAACTATTCTATTAAATTTGTTGGCTTGTTAAATGGTGGTTGTAGCTCAGTTGGTTAGAGCGCCTGATTGTGGTTCAGGAGGTCGTCGGTTCGAGACCGATCTTCCACCCAAAAATAGAAATTAGATTTTCGAGATTTTATATTTAAGAGTTGGTTAATAAATAAGTTTATGAAAAAAAGTATTTTGTTGATTCTTTCGTTCTTTATAGTTTCTTGTTCCTCTGATAGTTATGATGAAATTGTCGATCCTACAGGTAACTTTTTAGATGTTTATAATGGAGTTATTTGGAAAACTACTAGTCTCTCAAATCCCGATGACAATCAGTGGTTTGTTTTTAGCCCAAAAAGTATGATAACTTATGAAAATGAATCAGGTTGCACTAAAGTTACTGATTTGTGGGGTGTTGCAAATGGAGAAGGAGAAACAAAATCAGTTCTAGAAAATTCAATAAATTTGTTGAAAATCGAAATTAAATCTGGAAGTAATAGTTTTATTTATACATTAACCGTTTCTGAAAATGGTGATGTTTTATCTAGCAAAGACTCAATGGGTACAAAAGAAATATCTAACAGAGTTTCTGAACCTTGTAAGTAATCCTAGAAACTTAACATATCTTTTAATCTAGTGATAAATTTTTTTATGAATAAATTTAAATTAACACAGATATAATTTAAACTGTTTGACCTTTACTAAAAAAGCTTGAGAAATATTATTTTATTATTAATTACCATCTCTTTTCATTCTATTCAAAGTCAAGAAAAAAAAGTATTTCCTAAATATAATATGCAAGAGGGCTATTTTGTTTTTGATTTTTTATCAATTAATATGCCAGATAACAGTGAAAATAATATGGGTCTATCAGGTATTCATTATAATCTAAAATTTGATAAATTTTACACAGGTTTGGGTTTTTATGGCTCTGTTATGGGTGAACGGGGAGGTTTTTTTACTTTGGGTTTGAATACTGGTTTCGAAACTTTTCTCACTAAAAATTTATTTTTAAATTCTGGAATTCATTTTGGAGGTGGAGGTGGTGCTGGAGCACCAGATGGAGGAGGTGCATTTATTTTACCTAAATTAAATATTGGTTTAAAATTTAAAAAATTTTCATTGTCAACAGGGTACAGTTACATTAATTTTTTTGATGGTGGTAAAATAGAAAATCATCAAGTACATTTAGAATTACAACTACCTTTCAATTTTTACTCTTCAACTTATAAGAACGCAGAAAAAGAATTCTTATTTTCAGATTTAAAAAAATCTAAATGGAATAAAAAACATAGAAAAATGTCTTTTATGTTTAATATTGATAACTTCCAAATCAACGGGATGTCTAAATATCGTGGAAAAACGTTTTCTTTAGTTGGTTTTGAAATAAATTCCTACCTTAATAATTATTGGCTTTATTTTGCTAAGTTTGATGGGGCTTTTCAAGGAATTCCCTCAGGTTATATGAACATAATTTTGGGGATCGGACATCATTTTACTTTTAATAAAAACAATAATAACATTATTGTAAAGTTTGGCATTGGGTCTGGTGGAGGTGGTGGAATTGATTCTAAAGGTGGTTTTTTAGTTTATCCTGATATTTCTTTGGAACAGAAATTAACCACCAATACTTTCATTTCTATTAATAAAGGTTATTTAATGAATCCAGATTCATCCTTTGAAACATCTACATTTGGAGTAGGTATTAAGTATTATTCAGAGATAAATAAATTAGATGATAATAGTAAAATAACTTTCAAAGGGTTTGAATTTATTATTAAACAAGATGCGTATTTTAATGTTGAACGTTATACCAATAAAACGGAAAATCTATATCAAATTTCGTTTCAAATAAATTATAAAATCAATAACCGTATTTATTTAGCTGGTCAAACTTCATTTGCAAATTTTGGAAATGCAGGAGCTTATGCTGAAGGCACAGTAGGTTTAGGTTTTTTGAGTAATTATTTTATGAAAGACAAAATTCAAATATTTGCACAAAGTTTAATTGGTGGAGCAGGTGGGGGAAACATTGCTACTGGCCAAGGTTTAATAATCAAACCCAGTATAGGCGCTAACTATGAAATGAATTCAAAAATAGCTTTTAGAACTTCTTTAGGAATGGCTAGGGCTACAAATGAATCAATGGATAGTCCTATATTTAGCTTGGGTTTATGCTACCAGTTATCACTTTTAAAATAGAAATTTTAAAATCTAATTTTCTTCTAAATTAAATTCAAATTCACGTCCTCGCATTTTTAGTTTCATCTTTTTATCGCTAAAACTAACTTCAATTCCTGCCATTTCTTGTTTGAAAGTGTTTGAAGATGTAGCATCCATTATTAATGGTTGGTCCATAGATACAGGATTTAAAGCCAGTTTGCCATTAACAGTCAACACCTTAAACTTCATTGGCATCATTTCTGAACTATAAAGACCGTGATATTTTTCTAGCTCTTTTTCAGAAAGATTGATTGATATCTTTATCGGTTTAGGATCAACTACTAATCTTTCTTCTCTGTTAGCAATATTCCATGCTGTATAAAAAATGAGTTTTGTTCTAAGTTCCAGTAAGTCAAATTCAATTTTATCGACAGTGTCAGTTGGTTTGTGATAATCTTCGTGTGTGCCAGAAAAATAAAAAATTACTGGAATACCATTTTTTGCAAAATTATAATGATCACTTCTATAATAAAATCTGTTTGGGTCATCTTTATCATTAAATCTATAATCCAATGTCATATTTATTGTCTCTTGATTTGTCTGTTCTGACAAATTGTGAAGGTCTTTACTATCATGATCAGATCCAATTAAATAAATATAATCTCTATTTTTAGCTTTTCTAGTAGGATCAATTCTACCAATCATATCAATATTTAAATTGACTATTGTATTTTCAAGAGGATATATCGGATCATCATCTGTATAATATTTAGATCCAAGCAAGCCTTTTTCTTCACCAGTTACGTGCAGAAAAATGATAGATCTTTTAGGTCTTTTCCCTCTTTTTACCGCCTTTTTAAAAGCTTCTGCTATTTCCAAAACAGCAACTGTTCCAGAACCATCATCATCAGCTCCGTTGTAAATTTCTCCATCTTTAGTTCCTACATGATCTAGGTGAGCAGAAATAACAACATATTCATTTGGTTTAGTTGATCCTTCAATAATTGCTATTACATTTTCACTCTCAACTTTTTTGGAATTATTTCTACCACCTCTTGAACTGATATTTAATGTTATTGGTTGGAAGTAATCCATATCTGGATCTCCAGGCTTCACATTAATAGATTTGTAATAATTTCTAAGATATTCAACAGCCTTTTTTTGACCTGGTGCACCAGTATCTCTCCCCTCAAATTCGTCGGAAGAATATATTGTCAAATGTTGTGTTAAATCTTTAGCAGTAATTGATTTTGCAAATTTTTTCGCTTTTGAAAACTGTGAAAAATTAAAATTTAAGAAAATTACAGAAATTAAGCAGAGTGATAGAAGGTTTTTCATAAATATGTATTTAAAAAGCAAGATATGAATTATACCCTTAAACTGTTCGAATTAATATAATTAATTAGGAAATTTTTTCTAAAATACTATCCCAAAGTTTAATTCTCATTTTTAGTGCATTTTCAGATGCTACGATTGCTTCTTCCCATTTAATTGGATCGTTTTCACACAAATCTTGAACCATCTTCAGGGCCATGGGACCGTGTTCGTCTGCATCAAGCTCGATATGTCTTTCCAAATAATAAATCAGAAGTTCAGCTTTAATTTCTTTTTCAGCAGAAAGTTTTTTGACAATTTCTATAAACATATCAGGAATTAAATCCTCTCTTCCAAACGTAAACACACTAGCTATTACATGATTTTTATTTGATTTAATAATATCAAAAGTAAAATTCATAAATTCTTTTAACGATTCACTAATTTTTATTTTTTCAACACTTTTTTCAAAAGATTTAGAAAGTTTAATTTCTTCAATAAATTTCTCAATTAAAGTAGTTTTGGCTCCCAACAATTTCATTGATTCTAAATACAATTCAAAGTGACTTTTTGGATTATTATTTAAGTCTACATCACTTTCTTCAGCCAGAACAATTTCGTTAACTAATTTTCCTGAGAAGTTATTTGGATTAGGTGTCCACGGAACCTCAACACACGTTAAATTACGCTGTAATGCTTTAATTAGAGACATGAAATCCCAAACAGCAAAAACATGGTCTTCCATAAAAGTTATGAGTTTTTCTTTACTATTTAATTCTTCATACAGTGGATGTGATATAAGTTTAGATCTCGTTGTTTTTAAATTGTTTTCTAGCTTTGTAATTGATGACATATTTTTTAATTTGACCGCAAAACTAATTTATTTATTTTATTTTTTATAGCTTGACGAACAAAAGTATTACAAACTCATTTAAAGATGCATTTAGATATTTTAATAACTTATGTTTTTTCCTCATTTTTATTAACTATCAGTCCAGGTCCTGACATTCTTTATATAATTTCTCAAAGTATAACTAGAGGTAAAAAAACAGCAATTATTACATCATTTGGATTGACAACTGGGCTTTTGTTTCATACTTTTTTTGTGATTTTTGGTTTAAGTTTTTTTATTAAAGAAAATGAAAATATTTTTCTCTTTTTGAAGATAATAGGCTTTTTCTATTTTCTTTATTTAGCACTAATGGTTTTTTTAAATAGAAAAAACAAAATAAAACTAGAATTAAATAAAACCAAGAGTTTTAATTCTTTTAAAAAGGGTTTATTAATGAACTTAATTAATCCAAAAGTCAGTATTTTTTTCATCGCTTTTTTTCCCGGATTTGTTTTTAATGAAAATTTAAATGTTGAATTTCAATTTTTAATTTTAGGTTTAATATTTTGGTTTCAAGCCAATCTTATTTTTATTGCTGTTTCTATTTTTTCAAATAAAATAAAAAATCTGATTTCCAGTAATAACTTTTTTTTTAGAAAAAAATACATTGTAGAGATTTGCATTTATGTTTTTATTGGACTTTGGATATTAAAATAATAAAAGTCCTAAATTTATAATATGTCTAAAATAAAAGTTGTTGAATGTCCCAGAGATGCAATGCAAGGCATTAAGTCTTGGATTCCCTCCAAAGATAAAGTTGATTACATTCAATCTTTACTCTCTGTTGGTTTTGATATTTTAGACTTTGGAAGTTTTGTGTCACCTCGGGCTATTCCTCAACTTAAAGATACAGATTATGTTATAAAAA
>Ga0315315_10002277_pt1 | contig 17579 bp, 12 predicted proteins | sample M140m3416metaG_FD_203699 | JGI IMG/M metagenome (GOLD analysis project Ga0315315, IMG submission 203699) | Ammonia-oxidizing marine archaeal communities from Monterey Bay, California, United States - M1 40m 3416 | ecosystem: Environmental > Aquatic > Marine > Intertidal zone | place: USA... | reverse complement strand
TGAAGTAACGCTTTCTGCATTCTGCGATTTCTCAGCCCCTTCGTGACTGTGACAGGTTTCCCGGTCATTGGATCACGGCCTGTGTGATACATGCAGGCTGCAATGTCGAAAGGGCTGGGGATAAAATCTTGGACCTGGTCAGGTCGGTACCCATTCCTTTTCAAGAAAAGAGCCAAGTCAATCATTTCACTAAGCCCGCTCCCAGGATGACTCGCAATAAAGTAGGGAACTGTGTATTGACGTTTGCCTACTCGTCGACTTGCCGCACGGAAAGCTTTGTCAAACTCAACGTAGTCAGTTGCCGGAGGCTTTTTCATGAGGTCGAGTACATCTGGGTCGGTGTGCTCTGGTGCAACTTTTAGATGCCCGCCCACATGGTGTTCGGCCAATTCCCGCAGATACTCAGGGTCGCGACGCGCTAAATCCATTCGAACACCGCTCGCGACGAGCACCCGTTTTACGCCGGGAATCTCTCGGGTTTCCCGCATGACTTCTTTCAGAGGCCCATGATCAGTCCCAAGAAGTTTGCAAACTGTGGGATGGACGCACGATAGTCTGCGGCACTTCGCCTCAACATCTGGCCGAATACAACGCATTTTGTACATGTTGGCTGTTGGGCCACCAATGTCGGAAACCGTGCCTTTGAAATCAGGCTGGTTTGCGAGTTGTTTTACCTCAGAAAGAATTGACTGCTTTGAACGACTCTGAATAATTCGACCTTCATGGGCTGTAATGGAGCAAAATGTACAGCCTCCAAAGCAGCCTCGCATGATTTGAACACTGTTTTCAACAACTTCAAATGCTGGGATTCTTTTTGTGCCATATCGTGGATGAGGGCGACGAGTGAATGGTAGTGCGTAGACACGATCCATCTCATGTTCTTCAAGCGGCAGAGCCGGAGGATTAATGACTACGGCTTCTCGCCCGTGTCGCTGTACAAGCCTTTTGGCGTTATGAGGATTTGTCTCAAGATGACTTATTCGAGTCATCTCACAAAATGCGTCATTGTCAACCTTGGTTACTTCATACGCCGGAAGTTCACGAGTGCCTTCATCGATAGAAAATGACTCACTTGCTCCAAGGCGATAGGCAACTCCTCGGATAGTTCTCATCTCTTGAACTGTTTTTCCATCGGCAAAACCCTTTGCGATATCAAGGATTGTTCGTTCGCCCATGCCAAAGGCAAGCATGTCGGCTTTTGAATCGAGGAGAATCGAGCGGCGCACCGTGTCGCTCCAGTAGTCGTAATGAGCGATCCGCCTTAAGCTCGCTTCCACTCCACCGGCAACAATGGGAACACCAGGGAATGCCTCTCGTGAACGTTGACAATACGCTAAGGTTGCTCTGTCAGGGCGCAGTCCAATTTCACCATCTGGTGAATAGGCGTCATCATTTCGGACTTTACGGTTTGCCGTGTAATGATTAATCATCGAGTCCATGTTGCCAGCAGAGATGGCAAAGAAGAGATTTGGTCGACCGAACTGTCTCCAATCATGGCAATTTTGCCAGTTTGGTTGAGCGAGTACGGCAACACGAAACCCCTCCGATTCCAAGAGTCTGGCAAGGAGGCCGTTGGCAAAGCTAGGATGGTCTACGTAGGCGTCTCCTGTAACAAAAACGATGTCCACGCTATCCCATCCCCTGGCAATGACATCTTTTGGGTGCATTGGCAGTGGCGGAGCTGCTGGCGTATTTGTTTGAATAATTGGTAAATTCATTGATGCAGGTAGCCTTGTTGGCGTCGATTGGCTGTACTGAAGTGTACCCTGCTAGAACGGGTTAAGGTTTGACAGTCTCAGGCTGATATATTTGTAGAGACGTCAGACAAGATTTTTTGTCTCAAAGGTGTTTTTTGACGAGTGGAACGATTGCATGCTTCAATTAGCTCCCAAAGTTGTACTTGTTTTATTGACAGTACTGGTTCTGCAGGCAGTTGATGGTTCTGAGCAAGACGAACGTGTGTCGCGAGCAATTGCTCAACTCGGTGCAAGTCAATATGCCGATCGAGAAACTGCCTCAAGGCAGCTCGCTGTAATGGGTGTAATCGCTGTCGATCAGCTGGTGCATGCAGCCCGAGGAAATGACTCAGAGGTCGCTGCACGAGCAGTTGATGCTCTTCGAGCAATGCTTCAGCAGGATGATTCTCAGTTATCAAATAAAGCTGAAGCTGCCCTTGAATCAATCGCAGAGCAAGGGAGCCTGGCGGTGGCTCAGCAGGCAGAAGTAGCTCTCGATTTTTTTGATGTTGCGCAAGCTGTTTCTGCGCGAAAGAAGCTTGAAGAACTCGGAGCAATATTTAGTGATGCCGGTCCTTCCGGACTGCGTATTGAAATTGCTGAAGACTGGAAGGGTGACAGTCGCTCGTTGAAATTAGTAACACGGCTACAAAAAGTTGTTCACATCAGTTTGTTTGGCCTTCAACTTACACAAAGAGATGCCGTAACCCTTGGGAGGTTACGGGGTGTCGATCGTCTTGATCTATTCGGTGTTGGTCTTTCAGACGATGCGATCAAGCAGTTAAAGCAACGGCTCAAAGAGACTGAAATTGATATTCGAAAAGGTGGTAAGTTAGGCATTGCCGGAATGCCTTTGCAGGGCCAGTGCGTCATTGCAGGTATTCAGCCAGGTTCTTCAGCAGAGAAAGCAGGATTGTTGCCGCAAGATGTCATTACGGAAATCAACGGAACGGCAATCAGTGACTTTGGAGCCTGTACTCGCATTATTGGTGAACATAAACCAGGTGAAGAAATTTCTGTGGTTATTGAACGGATGAAACCGGACGGATCAATGGGTCAATTTCGGAAGGTTGTCGTGTTGGGAGGGTGGTAGGTAGCCATCCTCAGCAAAAATATTGAGTGAGCAGGTGAGGACATTGCATTGAATAAACCAGCAGAAGGCCTTCGTGGCAAGCAGAATGACGTTACTGAAGAGGTTGATGTTCGGTGGCATGCAGCCACAATTAGTCGGAAGCAACGTGAAAGCAGTGCAGGTCACCGGGGCTGTGTCATTTGGTTTACCGGCTTATCAGGATCGGGAAAAAGCACCCTTGCTAACGAAGTTGACAAGCAGCTACATGCTCGTGGCCATCGCAGTTTCATTCTCGACGGAGATAATGTGCGTCATGGTCTGAATGCATCTCCCAACCTTCTTGAAACAATTCACGGTCAGCCTTTCGCGAAGCGATTTGGCCTCGGTTTTGGAGCAGAAGACCGCAGGGAGAATATTCGTCGGGTTGGGGCAGTTGCAGAACTCTTTACTCAGGCTGGAATCATCACGCTCACGGCATTTATTAGCCCCTATCGTAGTGATCGTGAAGCAGTACGAAAAATGTTACCAGATGCAGACTTTATCGAGGTATATGTCAAAGCTCCATTAGACATCTGTGAAAGCCGTGATCCAAAAGGACTTTACAAAAAAGCTCGTGCTGGTGAAATCACTGGATTCACGGGTATCGATGACCCTTATGAAGAGCCAGAAAAGGCAGAAATTACTGTTGAATCTACTGTAAATAGTCCACAGGTGCTCGCCCAACAAGTTCTTGTTTGGCTCGAACGTGCTGAAGTTATTCCAGTACGTTAATTAGGTTCACTATCACTCAGGTGTTGGACCTATGAGTTCAACAATATTCCCATCTGGATCTTTCACGCACGTCAGAGACATTCCGGGAACAAGATTCTCAGGAAGAGTGACGGGAGACTTTGCAAGAGGTTCTACACCAAGTTGCTTCAGTCGACTGAGTAATACCGATGTGTCTGCAACAATGATTGTAAGATAGCGAAATCCAGTATGAGAGTGAATAAAGGCAGTGTCACCGGATCGTGGTGATGTTCCAGCAATCTGCATCAGTTTGAGCTTTGTCGCAGTTTTATCATTTCCCAAAACAAGTACTCGGACATCAAGCGGTTTGTTGTCAGTGAGACCAGCGGCTTTGGCAAGATCAGAATCTACCTGAAAGCCCTCTTTCTGCTGAAAGCCGATGCCCTCGGTATAAAACGCAACAGAGGCATCAATGTCGTTTACCACCATGCCGATATCAATCGTTGTTTTTGGGAATGAAATAGTAGATTCGGCAGCGAACCCAAGCCCGGTAGTAATAGCGAATGAGAAAGCAGCAAGTATGCGAAACATTGAAAACTCCATCGTTGTGTCTGAATATTTCACTATAAAGTAACCTGCAATTTCTAATGTACAACCTTTATGGGCGGGGACGTTTCGGAGAAAAACTGCAACGAATCTCGTTTTGAAGGTCGATCAAACGTTCGTCCCCTGGCCGGATTGCTAATGCTTGATCTACTATATTCGCAGCTTTTTCCAACTGCCCAATCTGTATGTAAGTGTTCGCAAGTTTACGGTAAAGCCACACTTTCTTTGGAGTTTGAAGGACGTCGTACTCGTATAAACGAATTGCCTCTTCGAGTTTCCCAGATCGCAGTAGCTCACTTGCAGCAGTTGCAAATGATCCGCCCCATGGATTTTTTTTGCCTTTCTCCTCAAACCATGAAATTGCAGTATCAACTCCCTTGCTGCAAACCAATTGATACAGTCGCTGGTCTTGCGAGCGAGGCGGATTCTGAGGAATTTCATATGGTTGCTCTGTGACAACATGAATAATCTCTGTGTTCATACGGTTTAAAGTAAGCCACACGCCGTTCGATCCCGGTGGATCACCCTGATTGCACAAAAGAGCTACAAAAGCATTTCTGCTGGGTATTCTGGTCACAAGTGCACGAAAGCCACTGATTGCACCACCATGATTCATAACACGGGTTTTTTCCTGAGTCGTTGGATGCATGACGTTATAGATTCGCCAGCCGTAGCCATAGTTACTGTGTTGTCGTCCACCTGCGGCCTGAGATTCAGGAACTGAAGTATTTGGCGTGAACATCAGATCACGGAGATTTTTCTTGAGCAGCTTGTTCGTAGTGAGCGCTCGATCCCATGCGAATAAATCATCAACGGTCGAATAGATAGCCCCCGCTGCACCGGGAGCAGGATTCATTTCGATATAGGGTGCATTTTGAACCCGAAAAGGCCCATGTGTGTATCCGGAGGCCCGTTTGCTAAGCAGTTTGTGAGGGTCGTCATATCCAGTATTTGTCATGCCGAGTGGTTGTGTGATCCGTTCACGTACATTCTGCTCATAGGATTTTTTTGTTACTTTTTCAATAATACGACCAAGAATCACATACCCGGCGTTACTGTAGCTATAAAGTTCTCCAGGTTTATGCGTAAGGTCACCACTGCAGAACCGCTTGATGAACTCGTCTTTTTCAAACAAAAGACGAGCAGTTGTATTGCGATAGTCAAAGGAACTTGTGAAATCAGGAATCCCGGACTGATGTGCTAATAGGTGATGGATAGTAATTCGTTCTCCATTATCTTGCCGATACGACGGGAGATGGTTTGTGATCGAGTCATTTAGGTTCAGTTCTCCATCCTGTATGAGTTGCATGATAACCATGCTGCAGAACTGTTTGCTTACAGAAGCGAGACGAAATTTTGTCTCGATTGAGTTTGGTATTTCCCATTCTCGGTTTGCCAGGCCAAATGCTTTCCGATAAATCACTTGACTGTTTTCAGCAACGAGGACTGCACCGGAGAAGAAACTATTCCTCGCCATTGCATCACAAATTTCATGCAGAGCTTTTTGTTTGTCCTTTGTGGAACGTGCGGGCCTACTCGTAATCGGTTCTTCGGGAGTCGCTGAGACAATTCGGGGACCGCCTGCTAATGAGATGATCCCAGCCACCAAAACAAGAGTCTTTAAGAGCCTTTGGACAGACCGGTGCATCACAAATCCCACGGTTACGATCTCATACAAGTCAAGGAGACTATGTAAAGAAATTCTTACTAGTGATACCGTGATAAATCATGGAACCATTTTTCTCAGGATGGCAAATGATATAAGCAAAGATGTTTTTAGTCTATGAAGCCCGAAAGTTCTTCGCTGCGAGCAGGCGCTTGAAGTTTACGAACTGCCTTGGCTTCGATTTGTCGGATACGCTCTCTGGTTACCTTGAAGATATGCCCAACTTCTTCCAGTGTGTAGCTATAGCCATCACCGAGACCGTACCGAAGCTTAATGATTTCTCGCTCACGATACGAAAGGCTTTTCAGTACTTTTGAAATACGATTGCGAAGCATTTCTTGGGCAGCACCAACAGCGGGGTTCTCTGCGCCAGTGTCAGGAAGGAGGTCGCCGAAGTGACTGTCTTCACTGTTGCCAACAGGCCTATCCAGACTGATTGGGTAACGACTCATTGCTGTTACACGACGAGTCTCATCAACCGGTGTTCCGGCTCGAGCCGCTATTTCTTCAATGGTTGGTTCGCGACCATATTCCTGCAGAAGTTGACGAGCCACATTCCGGACACGGCTCATCGTTTCAACCATGTGGACAGGAATTCGAATAGTACGGCTCTGGTCCGCTACGGCTCTTGTAATTGCCTGTCGAATCCACCACGTGGCATATGTGCAGAATTTAAAACCACGCCGATATTCAAACTTGTCAACGGCACGCATCAAGCCAGCATTTCCCTCTTGAATCAAGTCGAGAAACGAAAGACCACGATTCCGATATTTTTTCGCTATCGATACAACAAGCCGCAGATTGCCTTCGGAAAGCCCTCTTTTCGCACGTTGGTAGCGAGCAAAAATTTCATTTATTTCCTTCATGCGCCGCTTCAGGCTGCGAGGTGTTTCCTGGCATGCTTTAAGAATTGCTCGGTATTCATCGACAAGGTTTTGCCTGTTCGATGCTGGCTGTTTGGTTCTCTTGTGGGCATCTATCTTGATTTTGAGCTCTCTCAGACGACGGATAAATCCATTGAGAGTTGGAATCATGGTTTCTATACGTTGGGTACGCAGGCCGAGTTCTTCAATCAAGCGAACACAGCGTTTGCGTCGGCGTCCTAATCGACCCCATGCTTTCCGCCGTTCGGTTGTTCGGGAACGCTTCGAAAGAGCTATGCGGTAATCGGCTTTATTCTGACCAATCAGCACCTCAAGCGTCTGAAGATTATGAGGGAGACGTCCAAGAATTTGTTCTTTTTCTAAACGATCAGTTACCGAAACCTGTACTGTTCGATCAAAAGGAAGTTCACCCCGGTGGACACGACTCAGCACCTTGTAGGCGTTCAGACATACGTATTCACATTCCAGAAGTTTTGCACGAAACTGCGCTCGAGTTGTTTCAATCTGTCGAGCAAGATAGATTTCCTGAGCTCTGGTAAGAAGAGGAATTTCTCCCATTTGTGTCAGGTACATACGGACGGGATCGTCTGACCAGTTTTCTATTTGCTCGGCAAGTGCATCTTCAGCCTCATTTTCATCGACTGCTCCACCGGCTTTAGCAGGTGCAGAGGACTGGCCGGAAGCGCCAATTTGATTGCCATCGTCCGGAGTACTCAAATCCGATTCTGTAGTGCCATGGTCAAGAATTGCTTCTGCTTCTTCAGCCTCAGCAACCTTATCACCAAGTTCCTCAACCTCTCTGGGGCGGGCAACAACATCATCTTCAAGTTCGTCCAAGAGCGAATCGTACAAGTCAGAACTCCTTTAATTTCCAACAACTGAAAAACGGAAGGTAACCAAATCCTAGTTGTCATTTCACGAGATACCAGACGGTAGCTCAAGAAACAGATGGAATGAATGGGCTAATGGGAATAAAACGGTGAAAGGTACAAAAATCGACGGGAAATAAATAGCGGTGTCGTAAGGTCAAAATCAAAAGATTTACAGGAAACATTTTATCGTGTTGAGCGTGGGTTTGAGGGCATTATTTCGGTGGGTAAGTCTTTTGTTTCGACCTTCCCTGAACATCATTCGCGTGGTGGACAGTGTGATTCAAGTGGCGAACAAGTCTAGTGGGAAAAAAAACTCAATTTTCTGAAGATTGGAAGAGTTGGGTGGATGGGGCAAAAGAAAGGCAGTTTCACGCCTAGATCAGGCGTGAAAACAAGGTCTGGAGGGGCATGGTTCGTTCAAAGTGATGTCTTCCGTGGGTTGGTTGATCTTTCTGGCGAACGTCTCGTTGCTCGCGAAGAAGGGTAGTGAAGGGTTGCCAAGACGGGGTTTTGGAGGTCTGATTGACTCCGTAGACAACTGATTATGCAGTCCCAAAGATTGAAAAGCGAGTTTTTCTTATGGCAAACCGCGCACAAAATAGCGGTCGTGCGACGAGCGGTGGTAAAACAGTAGGACAGTGGTGAATCTTCGGGCGAATTCAAAGGGTTCTCGACCGTGAAAGAATATCAATTAACCTGTCAATGTGGTGAAATAATTCCCGTTCGTGCCGGGCAAGCTGGTGGGGAGATTCTCTGTGGTGGGTGTGGTAATTGCCTTGTGGTGCCGAAATTCGGGGCATTATCGAGGCTTCCACTGTTCGAAGAACCTGACGTTGGTGCTTCCCCAGCGTGGAATAGATCGAAGGGCCTTGTTCTTCTTGGATTTCTCGGATTTCTCGTATTTATGGCAGCAGGGGTCTGGCTTCGTTTACCAACACAATCACCTGTCCAAGCCGCAGCCATTCGTAAGCGAGTGACCGAAAAAACGAATGCTGAGATCTATGATGCGTGGAAAAACCACTTTTCTAAAGCAACAGTAGCGCGCCCCCAGTGGGGTGTTGAAAAACAATATGCTCAGCAGACATATTTGAAGCAGGGGGCTTCCTGGGTGCTTTTATTCTTGAGCGGAGTTGGAGCCGTATGTGGACTTATCGGTATTTCCGGACTCGTCCGTTCATCCCGATGAACGATCGTTCACCTGGCTGATTATCTTGACTGTTGAGGGCGTGAAGCAGATCGCTGCTGTCTCGGCTCATTCTGCTTAGCCTGCCTGCTACTCGGGTTCTCTTCCGATGTTTCTGTGCCATCTCGAAACTCTCGCCATTCCTGCCCTACGGCACTAAGGCCCGCTGAAATTTTCGGGAAAAACGATCGTAGAAGGGGCTCTTTTAATGTCTCTTTATTCGATTCACGAGACGCTACCTGGTTTGAATCTTCCCTTTTTGGGCTTCGTTGCGAGCGTGGTGCACTTCCTGCTGTGGCCTGCAGTTGCCGGGCTTGAGATGGAGCAGACGCTTTTGGTGCCGGACGATTTTGAAGCACAGTCTGTTGCGACGGTTCCGTTCGTGCCGCTGTTGTCTTTGGCAGTCGCTGAACATTATTGCCTTGGACGGGGGGGGCTGCTTTGGCTGGACGAGCAGGTGGCGTCACTTGCTGTGGCATAGTAAAAGCCTGATCAACCTGAACTGCAATTCGCTCCGGAACAACGAGATATCTCATTGTCTGTGAGTTTGCTTTTGTTGGTGCCGACCGTCCTTTAGTAGATGTATCTGGTGCAACGGTTGGTGCAAGCTTTGGTGGCAAGGCGGCAACAGAAGTCTTTTGAGGGACATCTTTCGTGGCGTTCTTTCGAGTTTCTGCTTCAGCAAGAATCGACTGAGTTATGTCTACTGGTTCTACCGATGGTGGAGCGAGAGTCGGCTTCTTCGAAGCACGGGTCTCAGTGTCTAAAACATTCCCACTACTGGTACGTGCGGAAACTAGGTTAGATTGTCGAGAAACAGTGGCATCAGATGCTGTTGCAAGGGGCTGCTCGGGGGTGGCTTTTTGCGTGACGGCATTCTCTTCCTCAGTCGGCGTCGAGAGAAGGTCTGCTTCTGTTAATGCAACTTCTGATACGACTTCATCTTTTTTATCACCGACATCAGCTGTTTGAGTCAAGGGACTGTCATGAGGCTGGATAACTGGTGTTGCAGCAAGTTGCTCTTTTGTCGTTTCGGAAGGAATGTTTTCTACGGGATTTTTAATTCCAACACTTTTTGCTTCGACCACTTCAGCCGACTCCATGGCTATATCTGCAGAAGCAGATGGAAGTTCTTGACGGAGTGAATCTGTGATGTGATCCGCTTCGTCTGAAACTGTTTGTTCGGAGCGTACGCGATCGTCTTCTGTACGCTCATCTTCTTCTTTTTGAAGTGGTTCAGGAAGTGTGCCTTGAATACCTTTCGATTGATCTGAAGCCGGGGTTGCCTCGATGGATACGAAGTCTTCAGTCAATACATTTTTTTGAACCTTTGGTTGACTGCCAGACTCTAGTTGTTTCGTTGCCGGCACCTGCGTTTTTAAATCTTTTGCAGCATGCTCTGTCATCTGTTTTTGTGCAGAGGCGAGTGTCGCTGGAATTGGCGGTGTGGCATTGTAGGGAATAAAAGCAGGAGCAGTTGTTCTCTGTGGTTGGTTTGACCTTTGTGTTACTTGCGTTACAGATGCAATTTGCTGCTGTCGGTCGGAGGTGTTTTTTGCAATTTGAAGAGAAAGGATGGGCTGTCCCTCACGGAGAGGGTGACGAAGAACCACTCCGTCAAATGTTGCGTCAGACCGTAATGCAGTTGTCGGAAGCATGGCAACCGGCCAATCACGGAGAGCTACGTCATAGATTGTGACAGGCGAACCTTTTGGCAGCGATCGAAGAGCAACGAAAATAGATTCGCTTTCTACTTGGGGCACGTTTTGAGCAATGTGGACATCCAAAGCACGATTAACACCAACTGCAGCAGCTGCACCGGCGAGGAAAGCAGCAGCAAAAACGGTGCTCGCTTTGGGTCGCTGAAGCGTTTTATTCGCGGGTTTTTTCGTGCCGTTGCTACTCATTGCTTTGCCTTGTGGGCCGTGAAGTTTTTGTTCACCAGAACGCTTGGAATACAAGGTCAGTCAAAGAGACACATCTCATATGGGGCTCTGACTGACGAAATAAAAAGCTGCTTGTAAATTGACATCGGCATAAATGTCACGTTCGAACCAATCCACCAGAAAGAAAGCCCGTTGGACCTCCAAAACTACCTATTTTGTCAGTTTCGAGAGTCGATCACTGAGCTTTCAGAAAACATAGGGTCAACTGTTCGTGACATCGATCGTATGGCTAGTAGCCGGCGTCCTTCATGTCGACCTTGAGGGTCACGAAAGAAAGCATCGCCCAGTCCGGATGAGGGAGGGCCAGCAGACGAAAGAACGAGTGTCCCGTCTGCAGGTAGGTGTAGTTTTAATTCCAGCTTGTTCATAACGGTTTTACGTTGACCGGCTTCGAGACGAAAGGCGCCGTCATCTCCAGTCCAGTTGCGTTCAATAGGTCCGTGACGAATGAGTGGGATGAGTTCGATCTCGATCCCTCCGTCAGCGGATGGTGTCGCTCGGACATCAAATATTGCACTGGCGTCTCTGTAGGTTTGGCCCGACACAGTATCGACAGTTGACCGACTGTCATGTTCTAAGAGGATGAGTTCTTCAAGGCGTGGAGTCGAAACGATTTCATTTGTGCGACCGGGAAGTGTTTGAATCACACGTTTTACAACGGTTCTGTCGGTCGCTAACGGACTGTCGTCAGCTTCGCCTTGAGTAGTATCAAAAGTAGTGGAAAATCGTTTAGCTAGTGTGGTGGGGATATCACCGCGGATAACACCAGCACGTATGCCGTTTCCATTGAGCCGATGGCGAAGGCTTGTTGGTAAACATTGTTCATCAATAACTTGCCATAGTTCATCACCAAGTTCGATATCTTCTTCAGCATAGCGCAAGAAGGTGAACTCAAGAGGGATAGTTTCAAGATGACTGCTAGAAGCCGAAAAATCTGAAACACCACTGAATTTCCCCTCAATATCTTCAGTTGTTACTGTTGTGAGAAAACTGTTAACAAACGGTGTTTGGCAACCACAGGTAGCTAGAAATATAAATACGAAAGTAGTCAGAAGTTGTAGATAGACAACGGAAGTGTGACTCCGAGTATCCATGACGCGTCCGACAGCAAGAGATTGAGGGAAGGAAACAGTTGGGGAGAAGAGAATAGGAAGAAAAACTGTTTGAGGTCAACCTAAATCTTTTCCTATTACACGCAGTGCATTACGGAAAAATGTTAAGCCAGCACCATCAGCATGAGGGTCAAGTCGGCCCGCCCAGGCTGGGTGCTGTGTCGCTTCAATGAAGCGTTCTGGGTGTGGCATAAGGCCGAAGATTCGGCCTGTCGTGTCACACATGCCGGCTACATTTTGCTCGGATCCATTTGGGTTGGTCTGCTGCCCATTTCCGTTCTTGGCATAGTGAAGTACAAATTGGCCACGTGAGTCGAGTTGTTGGAGGAATGTTTTGTCAGCAGTGGTGAAGCGTCCTTCGGCATGGGCAACAGGTAATTCAAAGTGGTCCAGACCACGAAGAAAAACACAGTTCCCCGGGGTAGCCTGTAATTGTACCCAACAATCAATGAATCTCCCGGAGGTATTTCGTGTAAGGGTGGCGGGTTGTTTGTCAGAGGTAGACTCGGGGGTGAGTAGTCCCGTTTGCAAGAGTACTTGGAATCCATTGCAAATTCCGAGAATGAGTCCACCTCTCTCATGAAAGCGACGGAGTGTATCACCAAGACGTTCGGTCAATTCAAGCGCTAATATTCTTCCGCTGGCAATATCATCACCATATGAAAAGCCACCAGGGATACAAAAGATTTGGAAATCATCCAGAAGAGAAGGGGATTGGGCGAGTGCCTGAACATGTATGCGTTTCGTATGACCACCGGCACGTTCAAAGGCGTAAGCGGTTTCTTGGTCACAATTCGTACCAGGTCCACGAAGAATGAGAGCGCGAGGGGAAAGCATGCAGTTTTTCCTTAGGACTTGCCGTGTGTTTGAGCAGTACTTTGCTCCCGCCATGCGGTTGCAAGTTTGTGAACCAATGTTTGGGTAACAACTGAATCTTCACCACAGCGAATTGTAAGCAAACTGTCGCTTGTGACGGTTCCAATCCACGACCACGTGCTCCCGTGAAGTATTCTGTCCACTTCAGACGCGTTCTCTTCTTTGACTTCTATCAAGAATCGTCCTGGAGTTTCAGCACATGCAACGCGAAGTAAACTCATGAGTTCATCGGGTTTTGCTAAGTTGCCAGTATCATCGAGTGGTACCTTTTCCAGGTTTATGTCGGCGCCTAAGCCACCGCCTATAGCCATTTCAGCAAGAGCTACCCCAAGCCCTCCATCAGATAGATCGTGACACGATGCGATGAGTCGTTGCTGGTTTAGGTCGTAGATGCTCTTGAAAGTGTTCTGGCAATTCTTGAAATCTACTTTGGGAATTTCACCTCCCGTTGTTCGGCCAATAACAGCAAGTTGGCTACCGCCAAGTTCTGTTGTTGAAATCCCAACAAGAGCAATTCGATTGCCTGCTCTTTTAAAATCTGACGAAACGCACAAGCTCACGTCATTTATCTGACCGATTGCTGTGGCAAGCAATGTTGGTGGTATTGATTGCTCTTTGACGACACCCGCATTGTCTTTCCACGTGAAGACATTGTTGAGGCTATCTTTACCACTTACAAATGGAGCTTTCAGAGTCACGGCTGCCTCATAACAACCACGGCATGCTTCCACCAGTGTCCCAAGTGAATCTGGTCGACGGCAGTCACCCCAGCAGAAATTATCAAGCAATGCAATTCGCTCTGGGTCAGCCCCGGATGCAATGCAGTTTGAAACAGCTTCCACGATACCACCAACAGCCATCTCAAACGGATCAATTGTTCCAAGGTGGTGCCGAAGCCCAATGCCTATCAGAATGCCTCTTGGTCGGCCCAATACTCCGCGTATCACTGTAGCGTCAGCTGGCCCCCCCATTGGTCCCAGTAATGGCTTGAGAACACTTTTCCCCTGAACTTCGTGATCGTATTGCCGAATGATCCATTCCTTACTCGCTACATCTTCGGACCGAAGTAACTCAAGTAAAACCGTTTCAAAGTTTTCATCTTCTAGTGACCAACAAACGGGGAGATGTTGTGGTGGTGTAAATATGGATTGGAGACGCTCTCTTGGCCGGCCCTCGTGAAGAAAGTGACAATTGAGGTCACCAACACGTTCACCATCCCACCGAAGGGCGAGTTGACCATTCCCTGTAAATGTACCGATAGGAGTTGCTTCAACGCCTTCTAGTCTGGCAACCTCCGCGAGACGGGGCCATTCTGAAGGAGAGACAGCAAGTACCATCCGTTCTTGCGCTTCTGAAATCCAGACCTCGGTGGCTGAAAGACCATCGTACTTCAAAGGTACCTTTTCCAGATCTACTTCGGCACCTAGTTCAGCCCCCATTTCTCCGACAGCACTCGATAGCCCTCCTGCCCCACAATCTGTAATGGCATGAAAAAGATGTTCTTCAGACGCAGCCAACACGAAATCCGTGACTGTTTTTTCGTGAATAGCATGACCGATTTGCACTGATCCGCCCGATTGATTTTCACTCTCACTTGAAAGCTCAATGCTAGAAAACGTTGCACCGTGGATACCATCACGGCCTGTTCTGCCACCAGCAACAACGACGAGATCACCAGGTTCAACACGACCATCCGCAGAATCACGGGGCATGAGCCCCACTGTGCCACAGAAAACGAGAGGATTTCCAAGGTAACCAGGGTGAAATGCTACAGCCCCAGCAATGGTTGGGATGCCCATTCGGTTGCCGTAATCTCGTACACCGGCAACAACTCCGTGAAGTAATTTTGTTGGTGGAATAACACCAGGTGGTATTGTTTTCGCTGGTGTGTTCAATGGAGCTACACAGAAGACATCTAAATTTGCAAGTGGCTTTGCACCATGCCCGGTGCCAAGCACATCACGGATCACACCTCCCAGACCGGTTGCAGCACCTCCGTACGGTTCAATAGCAGAAGGATGATTATGGGTCTCGACTTTGACACAGATGTCGTGATCACCATCAAAGCGAACAACGCCAGAATTATCACTGAATACACTTACACACCAGTCGTCTGACCCAAGCTGCTTCCGAATGGCTTCCGTTGATGCAAAAACGGTCTCTTTGAGTAAGTTGTCATAGCGAGACTCACCATCAGGCCCGATATGATCTATAGGACTCCCAAGAGTTTTGTGGCAACAATGCTCACTCCATGTCTGGGCGATTGTTTCGAGCTCTATCTCGAATGGTTCTCGGCCGAGGCTATTAAAGTGTTCTCGTACTGCGTGCAATTCTTTTGCTGTGAGAGCAAGGCACTGTTGGCGGCTCAGTTCTTCAAGTTCGGAATCATTCAGTCCATTGAGTCGCACATACTTACGCTTCAGTTCCCACCTGCTGCCACCACTCAGCCTGGAAAGCGTAAGTGGGCCGATAATAACTTCATGAATGGCTTCGCTCGCAAGTCGTTTCCACGCAATCTCTGCAACTTGTTCTGATGTCATGCATTCTGCGGGCACCCAGTATTTCTTAAGACTTCGCACTGCGGTGGCATTCACTCCAAGCAGTGCCATGGCTTCTTTGGCGCTCTCTGCGGCAGGATCAGTCACGCCTGGTTTTGGGAGGACATGTAAAATGAGATTATTAGCCTCTTGTGCGCTGGGCGGCGTTGAAACTAATTCCGCATCTCCGACTTTTGCCACCCTGCAGACTTCTGTTACCGGATCTGTAAAGAGCCGTGCTCCTATTCTTCGAACCTCGTTGAAGTCCATGTTTCCTTCAATAAGCCAACCATTGGCAGCATGAGCTGAATGGATGTCAAAACCGAGATCGTTTGCAGCAGTAACGAGGTCTTGAGCAGTAGCATCATGCTGACGGTCGTGTACATCAACTTCCCAGAGCATCACGGCTTTCCTTAGCGAGAGTTAATAATTTGATGAGCGTGGGCCGGTCGCCTTCTTCGATTGCGTGTCGCAACTGATCAGATACTTCCGTGAATTTTTCAATTTCTGCGGTGACTGCCTTGGCGTTATCGAGCAATATGTCAGCCCACAAGTCAGGGTCACCAGCTGCTATTCGGGTGGTGTCTCGCCAGCCTCCAGCAGTGAAACGATGAGCTTCACGGGGTGTTGCCGTAGCCAGTGCGGCAGCAACTATATGGGGTGCGTGGCTCGCGGAGGCAAGGAGTTGGTCGTGTTCCGATGGTGAAAGGAAACATGCCTGGGCACCAATTTGTTGCCAAAAAGCAGAAATGGCTTCAATGTCTCCTTTCGGAGTAAACTCCACTGGAGTAAGAACCGTTAGTTTGCCTTCAAAAAGCGTTGGGTCTGCCGCTTGTGGACCACGTTGGTGACTTCCTGCAAGAGGATGGCTCCCAACAAATCGGCCTTTGCGAGAGGATCGACGCTGCTCCCAGCGTCCAACAATCGACTGTTTTGTGCTGCCAGCATCTGTGATAGGTGTACCAGGGCGAACACATGCATCGATCTCTTCCAGTTGATTTCCAATAACACTCACCCGAGTAGCCACCAGTACAAAGTCAGCATCAGCCACGCCCTCGCGGATATTTGTGGTACTTTCGGTTATGGCTCCGAGTTCTTTAGCGGCCGCTAAAGAACTCTCGGACCGACCGACACCTATAATTTTTTTGGCGGCTCCTCGTTTGGTGAGAGCAAGGCCAGCTGATCCTCCAATAAGGCCAACTCCGACGATCGTGACCGTGTCCCATTGGGCAGTCATAATGAAAAGTAGATTTGTGCAAAAATGTCGTGGGGGCAGTAATTCAATTCATTTACTCAGTAAATGCCCTATGGGTTTTACCAGATGTGCACCTACTTGTGAGCAGGGGACGTCTGTTTGTCGACATTCTAACCCCTTACGGCGAAAATAAAGCATGCGTAGTTTACCCCAAAAAGCGGCAGGACGACTTGTGAGCCGACAACTGCCAGCCCGGTTGCAGGCAGATTTGCTCGGACGATTGGCAATAACACTTCGGGCCGGTATTGATTTGAGGAAAGCTTGGGAAAATGAAGTCAAGCGAATGCCCGCTCGCTGGCAATCAAACCTGTCTCATGGAACTCGTAGTATTGATAATGGAGAAATGCTTTCTGACGCGCTTGCTCATACAGGCTTATTCCCTCCACTAGTTGTAGGAATGGTAGCTGTCGGTGATCAAACCGGTAAGGATGTCGAAACACTGAAAGAGCTATCTCGCGTAATCAATCATAGAGTAGAAACTTTATCGCGTCTTCGTTCGAGTCTCATCGTACCGGCAGTGCAATTCGTGCTCGCGCTGGCAGTTGTTGGGTTACTTATTCTCATTAGTGGAATGATTGAATTGGAGCGAGGAAAATCACTTGATTTTATTGGTCTCGGTCTCGTTGGTATGTCGGGTCTCAAGATGTACGGCGTATTTCTGTTTTCCCTGTCCGTTGTTTTGATATCTGTCTTTCGATCAGTCCTTGTCGGATGGAGATCACATGGATTGATCCGTGGATTCATTACTCGTCTACCCCTTATTGGACGAGCGGCTCGAGATGGGGAAGCAGCTGCCTGGAGTCAGGCCGCATCGTTGGCCGCAGGTGTCGGACTTGATGCGGGCAGGCTTGTTTCACTTGGTGGTTCGGTAGCCCAAGGTCTGGCAATTGACCCGCACTGGGTAAATGAAAGGCTACTTTCTGGAGATACGCTAGCCGAAGCACTCCACGCCGCTCATCGTTTTCCACCTGAATTAGTTGAAGGTTTGGCAATTGGTGAAGAATCTGGAACAGTTTCAGAGGTTCTTGGGAGACTGAGTGAACAATTTGCCGATAATTCAAGAAAGGGGTTTGAGGCTGCAGCAAAAGCGGCTGGAGGAGGCGTC
>Ga0315315_10002276_pt1 | contig 17580 bp, 16 predicted proteins | sample M140m3416metaG_FD_203699 | JGI IMG/M metagenome (GOLD analysis project Ga0315315, IMG submission 203699) | Ammonia-oxidizing marine archaeal communities from Monterey Bay, California, United States - M1 40m 3416 | ecosystem: Environmental > Aquatic > Marine > Intertidal zone | place: USA... | reverse complement strand
ATCACAGCGGCTTGGCATCACAGCGGCTTGGCATCACAGCGGCTTGGCATCACAGCGGCTTGGCATCACAGCGGCTTGGCATCACAGCGGCTTGGCATCACAGCGGCTTGGCATCACAGCGGCTTGGCATCACAGCGGCTTGGTGACCATGTTGTGCTGCTGTGGATTCGGCCACCCTGCGGCTGACTCGTGGTTGCTGGAATTGGGCCGCAGTTTCGCCGTTGATTGTCAAGCATTTGGGGAATTTTGAACCTGCGGATCGGTCCCCGATGATGGGAGGTTCAGCGTGATCGGCGCGAGGATTTTCCACCTTTGGTGGGTAGGTCATAAGCCGCGGCCCCGAGCTAGTCATCTTTAGGGGGAGTTTTGTGGAATTGGGAAACTGCGGTCGCGAGCGGTTTTTTTCGCGTAATGAGTAGGCCGATTAGTCGTTGAAACGGCAGTTGCTAACTGGGAGGATTTCATGCCTGTCTACTTATTTTCAGTTCATGCCTACGAAAAGTGATGATTCAAACGTCAAAAAAAAGAAACTGTCAGTTGGGTTCAGGTGGAGTTCGGTGGCCAAATCTATCCGGTGCCGCGTAGCTGAATGCGTCGGGGCGGAGCAGGGGGGGAGTCCTGAATATCAGGGGCCCTCGGCAGTTGAGCCGGAATGTCAACATGATGCATCGGTGCGGACCGCAACCGCGATCGTGTTGCCAATGAACTTTCTCCAGAGTGCGGGAAGCAATCTCCGCTGCCGATCCAAATAGGGAATGTCAAACACACAAAAGGTGGAGTTCAATAGAAACGCAGTGATGGCAGGGCATCACCCAGTTTCTTCTTGGCTTCCGCTGAGAATTGTCCTTTTGAAAGCGTGAGACTCTTGAGGTTGGGTAGGCTTTCAAGATTGGCAAGGCCAGCCTCTGTGACTTTGGTTTCTTTGAGGTTAAGTGCCTCAATGGTTTTGAGCTCGCAAAGCTTGTTGATTCCAATGTCTGTTATTTGGGTTCCCTCCAGCGACAGTCGCCGAAGCTTTGGTAAGGTCATTAAGGACTCGATGCCGGCGTCCGTCAGATCGCTGTTGACAAGGCTGATTGATTCGATCGTGCTGGTTCCCTCGGCAAACACTAATTCCTCGTCAACATTCTTGGTGTCATTCATCATGAGTGTCGGGATTCCAGACCAACGTGCTTGTGCGGCCAACGATGTGTCAGTGTTGGAAAAAAACAGATACTGTATCTTTTCCAGGGGGGCTAACGCGAGCAACGCCTCGTTGGTGATGGATGTACCCTCAAGATTCAGATAAGCGAGTTCGCGGTATCCTTTCAGTACGTCTGCAATCTTGTCGGTGACTTGGGTGTTTTTTAGCTGGAGGTCTGTGATTTTTTGGTTGTCCCGAAGACTCTCGATCGCTGCATCTGTGATTTTGGTGTCATTGAGGCGTAGTGAGTCGAGGTCTTTCAGTTTCGCGAGATGAGCGATGCCAGCGTCGGTGACCGAGGTTCCGTTGAGTACCAACGCCTGTAGTTGTTTCATCTCGGAAAGTGATTTCAACGCTTCGTCTGTGATGTCCGTATTTTCGAGGTTCAGTACCTTCAGACTTTTGAATGTTTGAATTGCTGGGATAGCTTCATCTGTGATTTTTGTGTTAGCCAGTTCCAGTTGGGTTAGGTCGGACAATTGCTGCAGTTCGTCAAGAGCGCCGTCGGTGATGTCAGTGCCATTCAACGCCAACATCTGAAGGCTTTTGAGTTTGGATACGTGTGACATGCCTGCATCAGTTGCTTGGGCGTTGTCGAGCGTCAATGTCCGAATGCTTGGCATGTCGGAAAGAAGACCTAGTGTCTGGTCATTGGTGTACTTGTTAAGCGAAAGTGTGACAGTCTCGCCTTGTCGGTTTTTGTGATTCCGTTCGACCACTTCGTCAGGAAGGCCACCGCAACCAGTGGTGAGCGTAAGGAGTGTAAGTAAAAGAGCTGGTTTAATTCTGGGTGATCTAAACATCGTTGGGCAGAATGAAAGGAACAATAAAGAGAGGCGGTGTGAGTGATGTCTGAGCGTCATTGCTGAAGGCAAGTGATACACATATTGTCGATCTTCTGCTTGCAATTTGCCAGAGCAAAGCGGGATGATTGGGTGTGCAGGACAACGCTTGTAGTGGGAGGAGTCAAGTTGTTTTGTAGGGGAAAATGATGGGTCTGACGTTGCGTGGCTGTTGTTGTGTGAACAATACGTTGTGTGCATTACTGCCGTCTGACACTTGGCTTTTGGTGTTTTACGAATTTCAACACCTTTTAGGTCGCTTTTTCAGGTGTAAAAAATGGTCAGGGCCCCGTAAATCTCAGCAGGCTAGATGGTGTTAGCGATCTGCGATGGATGTGCTTTGCTCACGAGATCGTGTTATTCTAGGGGGCGGCGAGCCGTTGCGGTTGTGGGAACGCCTGGGCATCTCGCATTGGGATATGTCGCAAAACGGTAAAAAATTTTCATTTTACGAGGGTGTTGTTGTGTTGAAGGCCAAGCTGAATCGAAGGCAGTTGCTGCAGGGTTCCACTGTCACAGCAACTGCACTTGCGATGGGAACGTCCACGCTTGGCTTGGAGCCTCAGGGCGACGATCTCGAGTGGCACAACGTGGAGCAATGGGGGGTTGAAGGCAAGGGATGGGAAGCGGAACAGACAGAGAAATACTTTGACCGCCTGCCCGAAAGAGCCAAGGGTGAGGTTCGCAGTCCCGTTTGGAGCTTAAGTAGGCACTCCGCCGGGATGTTGGCACGGTTTCGGACCAATGCGAACAAGATATGGGTAGATTACAAGCTGACCTCCAGCAAGCTGGCGTTGCCGCATATGCCTGCGACCGGCGTCAGTGGCGTCGACTTGTACGCGACGGACGAGGCAGGGCAGTCTCGCTGGGTCGCGGTCAGTCGACCGACAAGCCAAAATGTGAAAACCCAGTTGGTGGGTAATCTGTTGCCAGGCGAACGAGATTACACCGTTTACCTCCCGCTTTATAATGGAACGGAGTTTCTACGCGTCGGGGTACCGAAGGGTGCGGCTTTCGAGCCTATCGCACCTCGTACCAAAAAACCTATTGTTTTTTATGGAACATCGATCACGCATGGGGCTTGTGCCTCGAGGCCCGGTATGCCGCATCCGGCCATCTTGGGTCGACGTTTCGACCGACCCGTGATCAATCTCGGGTTTTCTGGTAACGGAAAAATGGAAAAAGAGGTTGGCAATTTTCTCGCGGAACTTGATCCGGTCGTTTACGTAATTGATTGTTTACCGAACATGGTCGGGCGCGAGGTAGCGGCTCGTGCCGAGCCATTGGTTCGGCAGTTACGCAAAGCACGGCCCAAGACGCCTATCTTGTTGGTGGAAGACAGGACGTATGCTAACGCCGGCTTTGTGAGTGGTTCACAAAAGCGGCATGATGAAAGTCGTGGTGCGTTGCGTTCAGCTTATGAACGCCTCGTCGCCGAGGGCTTCGAGCAGATCGGCTATGTGAAGGGGGAGTCACTGCTGGGGGAGGATCGTGATGATACTACGGATGGATCCCATCCCAGTGATCTCGGCTTCTACCGACACGCCAATGCGATGGAAGGTGCGCTTCGGAAACTGGGCTGCTAACGTTTCTTTTTTGACTATCTGACTCTCTGTTGAAACCGATAGTTGCCGCGGTTCATTCATGCTTGTGAACGATGGGCAACCGTGTTGCCGAAACAAGCGTTCATCAACCGGGGTGGGCTTTCCAGCAGGTCAGGGCTAATCGTTAGGAACGGTGATTCTTGCTTCAATATCTACTTGCCGCGTTACTGTGTTTTACAGATTGACAGTGACTTACAGATTGACGGACCGTTTGCACGGGCGTGGCCATTTGAAAAGAAATCCGAGATCTACGTTGCCCGCACCAGCGATCGAATTCTGAAGTGGATATGACTGACGCATTAGCCAAGGTTGTGATTCAGCAAGGGGCCGGCGTTGAAGTGGGTGGACGTGGGATTCCTGTTTCAAAGCTCGATGGTCACTTCTTGGTATTGCCTTTTAGGATCCAGATTGCCCGCGGCTAACGAGTTGGGCACAAACTGGCAGGTAGACTTGTCGGTGCGGGGGCACGTTCAAAAAAAGAATCAAGCGGGTAGCAGTAAACGATTGGCAGTCAGGACAGCAATACAATCCGACGCGTCCTACGCCTGATCACAGAAAGTTGTTTGTCGGTTGATTGTGACCTGTTGTGGCTTGCGTTATCTTGTCCAAGAGCCCACAACTGAGGGTTGAGGCTACAGGTGTGCCAGGCTGTATCGCCTTATATCCAGCCCAATTGATGTTTGGGCCACGCCATTTTTTACGCAGGATATCTGTAGCGTACGTTTGCAGGTGTTGCGGTGGCAAATCCGGGGTGTCTGGCACTCATGTCAGAAGTTCGGTCTGTTCGTTACCTTTTGTTGAATACGAGATCGCGATGAATAAGTTGATGTTGTCGATATTGTTTGGATCGGTGTCGGTAGTTCTTGGGTGTTTTCCTTCGCCCAGTGCGGATAGCTCAAGTGCAAAACCAAAGGCATCGACCACTCCGGGAGTTACGGCAGAAGAGGCGACTCCGCGTGAGACCATTGGGAAGACAACACAGAACGTTCTGGCATTGAAAGATGCTTTGGAAAAGGGGGGCGTGTTGGCGACCAAAGAAGTTGGTACCTCAAATCCACTTCTTGCCAGCGCAGCAGCGTATCGGAATTCCGTCGCAACGATCGGTGCGATGGCCGTTGATAAAGCGATCCAGATACGAAACGCACAGAGCATTCGTGAGCCGCAACCGTTGACTCACGAGGTGTTCATGAAGGAGATCATCAAGAAGGGAAAGAGCGACGGAATTCGACTGGCAATGCTGCCTTACTATCAGGAGTATGCTTGGGATCAGAAGACTCAAAAGCTGGTGGTGGTTGATTTTCCAGCCAGAAAAGAAGAACGTGAAAAGCAGCGTTAACAACCATGCTCAGCAAGACGCCAACCCTAAACGGGTTGACCTCACACGCGGCTGAAGTAGGTCGATTACTCAAGCTGAAGCGAGTTGGAACTATGCCGACTTGAAGCTATGTCGAGTGGAGTCAGCCGAGTGGAGTCAGCCGAGTGGAGTCAGTCGACGTGAGAGAACGTTAGGATTGCTTTTCGCGTGATCTGGGCATCGCTCATCGGCTTGCGGCATAAGAGATCTGCAAGGTCGTCCACCGGTTTCTTTGCCTGTTGCACGAGTGTCGCGGCAGCCTGCTCTAACATCGCGACGGAAGGAACGGCTCCGCTTGGTGAACTCGCGATCCGAACCGACCCGATATCGTTACCGTCTGTTGGCAGTGCGATCGAGGAGTCCCAGTCCAGAGGAGAGTTTCTGGGGACAGCGAAAAATCCGAGGGCGTTAAGGTGAATCACTTCGCCGGGAGAGTGTCTCTTTACATTCTCGAATGCAACACTTTCCTCGGTGGGCTCTTCTGCGAACCGTTCAATCCTGACATGGCGTATGTCCAAAACAGTGCTGCGTGATTCAAGTTTCCGGGTGACATAAAACCCATTGGGTACGTCAATGTTACGAAGGGCGCGACAAGATCCCAATGTGAGTGCATTGGCCTCTTCCTGTGAATATTCCTGTACGGGTGCGACAGCGATCAAGATCCAGCCTGAATCTTCACGCAAAAGATCGCAGGCGAGCTCGAACACTGACTTCACGTCTGAATGTAAACGACATGACTCAGCTTCCCATGCATTGGCAGCGCTCAGGTGGAGTCCTGCTTCAAGAATTTCCTCTGCTCTTGTCTTGCTACGAGGGCGATGTGTGCTGAACCTCAGAGTAGCTTGGGGTTTCTCGTTCTCATCTATCTTCGGATCTCTTTGTCGCGCACCGTTGCGCAATGATCAGTGCTAGGTTGTTTGGAATCAAGCTCCGGCTTGAGAATTTAAATAGGCTGCTTACGGGGTGAAGCGGTCATGGTGATTGTGTCGAAATTGCACCTATTAGGGCTCAAAACAGTGAGTGGTAGAAGGTAAAAGCGAAACGCGGGAAGTCCCTGTCGTTGAGTTCTCGGCTGAATTTTGCAATGCACAGGAGCGTAATAAGGCATGTCAGGGTAGAGAGTGCAATGAAGAGAAGCCCGCGTTCTGCTAATTGCTGGGTGTCTCGTATGGAAGCTTTGTGAGTGTTACGGACGCATGTCGGGTGACCAGTGGAAGTGCTCGGCAGAGTTTTTGTTCGTGGCTGAACTGTGGTCACCACAGAACGAAAGAGACGGAATCAAGTTTTGTTTAGCCGTGCCATGCTTCGTTGTGGGCTGTAGGAATTACTGATCTCAAGGATGAGGCATTGTTTTGCTTCTTGACGGGAGCCCATGGAGATAGAAAAATCCGACCTGTTATTTTAATTTAAGAGCGTTGTGAGGAATTCTCGACACATTTCAACGTGCACAGCATGATGCTGCAAAAGTTACTGCATTCAGAGCTGTCCACCTTGCCTTGAATGTTCGGCTTCAAAGCGTATTGGCGAAGCTCATCGCAGTGAGACTGGCACCAGGTTTTGCTTCTGCCGAGGTGTGTTTGATGATCGTGAGAGTGGTGGATTGCGGGTCGGAGACTCAATGGATATCGGGATAGACAGTCCCTTGGGGAGTTCAAAACGCAGGTGTTGGCCAAGTGCACGGACATGAGCCTGTAGCAGAAATGCAGGGGGCATTTTGCAGCTCACAACAACGCGTACCTGCTCTGAGTGTAATGAGTTTGATGCAAGGCGAAGTCAGCGTGAGCATCAGGGATGCCCGCAACCACAGTCAAATTCGCGAAGGTCAGTGGCGTCCAAACCAATGGTTACGTTCGACCCTGGTTCATTTTTTGGCTTTGCGAGTTCAAAACCGGCCTCGAATGCCGCAACAATCAGAGCACCGTTGGAGATTTGTTGTCCGGCCCAGTTTTCGACCACATGTTTGACCCAGAAACTGCTGAATTGTGGTGGGTTCGCGACGGTGGCCTTGCTAAGCCATTGGTGGCACAGATCAATCTGCTTCTGCGAAATGGCTGCATCTTCGTTTTCAGCCAAACCATGATCAAGGATTCCACTTGCGACAATCTTCAATGAACGGTTGTCGTTGGTGATGACTGTGTGGCTCACTGGATTTGGTGCATTCAGAAGGGGAGGGAAACACGATGCGGGCGTTGTAGTCAAATCCTAGCGATCATTCGCTTGGTTCAAGAGGGCCGCGAGCAGCAGTTGTGTGGATATTTTTTTAAAACGACGTGTTCTTGGCTTTTAAAATACCTATTTCATCGCGGCGTTGAATCAGTTGGGCGATGATACTGATCGAAATTTCGGCTGCGGTATGGTTTCCGATTGGAAGGCCGATTGGGCACACAAAGCTCTGCTGTTTTTGGGTTGAGATGCCGGCTGCGGTGAGCTCTCGTTTCAGCACCTTGGCTTTTTGATGACTTCCAATCACGCCGATGTAGGGTGCATTGCGGGTGGACAGTATCTCTGCAAGAACGGGCAAGTCCACGGCGTGGCCCCTGCTGATGAGTACGAAAAACGTATTCGTCGGAAACTCAGTAACAAGGCTGGCTGGATCGTCGGTGGTGAGTTTGTTCAGTTTGGGATGGTCCGCGATTTTTTCGATCCACTGAGTGCATGGGTCGATGCAGGTTACACGACAATGGAGTTGGGTCAGCATCGGTATCAGCACTTGGCCGACATTCCCAGCACCGAAAACAGCAAGATTCCACTCGCCTTTGTTGTGGATTTCGAAGAGAAGTTTGGCTTCCCCGTCACACGTCATCCCGATGTCTGTTCGCAAGTTCCATGTGACGAACTTGCAGGTGGTGCCGTGATGCGTTTTGAGAGCCTCTTGTGCATACTCGATGGCAACGGCTTCAATTTTTCCTCCCCCAAGGGTTCCCCAGTCAAGGCCCTCGGCGGTGATCAAGGCTTTCACGCCATCGACTCGTCGTGCACTGTTGTCAATGTCGATTACGGTGACAGTGACAAACGGGGTATCAAGCTCGATCAGTTTGCTGAGTTTTCGGCTATGTTGGACGACATCGAATGTCATCAGACTAACACTCTCCTGTTGGGAACCTCTTTTACGTATCTTCACTCGACGCAATCTTATGAGATCCTGCCGGCACTTGGAAGAAGTCGGCATACGGGAGCCAAAAACGACTGCGGGCGTCAACAAAACATGCGGCGTTTGACCAAATCTTGAGGATGCGAGCTGACAGCGTTCGGTGGACCGCGTAATACTCTTTGTTGGCAGAGGTGATGAATATGTCGTGAACTGTGTCTGAAACAGGTTTGTGAAGACGGCACATGACCGTCGTCAAACGTCGGCTGGATCCTCACGACAACCCCCCCCTTCCTTGTTTCATTGTGAGCTTGTTGTAGGCTACCGCCTCGCGTTAGCGAGTTGGAGTGATTAAAAGTGATAAATTCAAAACCAGAGTCGAGCGAAGAGGCTCTTTTCTCTTGCTTCAAACTGGAAGAGTGTGCTTCTAACCGGAACAGAATGATGAGTGACCCTTTGCCCGAGGTAGGATGCTTTGGCAATGCTCGAGAAATGGGCCGCCAGCAGGGTGAGGCTTTGCGGGGGAATATCCGCGGAGCGATTGCGGAAATAGGCACGTTGGAGGCATTCCGGCTGATGAAGCCGCGTTGGATGCCAATGCGGTTGTTTCGGCAGATGGCGGAGCGTAAGGCACATCGGTTCATGAAAGGTGCGTTTCGTACCGCTGGCGGTGATTTTGAACAGCGGTTTTTGGGTATCTGTGAGGGAGCAAAATTGCCCGAACCGAAGCTTGCGTTGTGCTGTCTGTTGGAAGCGGTCATGAGTGATTTGACTGGTAGCAGCCAAACGCAACCTAGCGGACTTCAGGCTGGCTGCTCGGCGATCGCAGTCACTGGTCCTGCCTCCCAGGACGGGAATGCGCGCGTGATGCACAATTTTGATCATGTCCCTGTGGTTCAGCAGTTCTTTGTCGTTCGGCGTTCCAATCCAACTGGAAAGCTGAGGTCCGTCGAATTCACTTTCTCGCCTCTGTTGGGCGCGGTGGATGGTGTGAACGAAGCCGGCTTGGGTGTGGCATGCAATTATGCTTACGTCACTGATCAACTTTCTCCGGCCCCAACGATCACCATGTTGATCGCTCGTATCCTTGCAGAAGCAACGACCGTCAATGAGGCAATTGAACTCATTGCCGGGCTGCCGCGCGCAGGCGGTGGGCTGTTGATGTTGGCGGATGCTGCAGGCGCGGTCACATCACTTGAATTGTCGAATAGCCGCGTCCATGCTCGCGCTGCTGATGAGGGTTTCGTGTTCCATACAAATCGGTTGCAATGTCGGCCGATGGCGGCCTTGGAAATCATTCCCAATGCGCATTACGACCACCGTGCGCCTGCTCTGTTGCGTGGACGGCGGGTCCACGAGTCTGCTGATTTGCGCGCAGAGGCCATTCAAGGTGCTGTCGCTGGCAGACTACCGCTGTCGCTGGACGACATGCACCAAATTTTGTCGGGGCATGCACATGGCGATTCGTGCAATAGCGTGTGCATGCACGGCGATTACTGGTCAACCACGGCATGCACTCAGCTGTTGCCCAAAGAAAGAAAGCTACGAGTAGCCTTTGAAAATACATGTCAAGCGACGTTGCAGGAGTTTGATGTGTGAGTTCAAAGATTCTGGGCGAAGTCTGTTTCGCTGATCCAAGTCTGTGTCGCTGATCCAAGTCTGTGTCGCTGATCCAAGTCTGTGTCGCTGATCCAGCGTGACGCCGCAAGGATCGTGTCTTGCGGGGTCGGGGCATTTTGCGGGGCTAAGGGCCCTATCGTGCAGGCTTCCCGCCGGTCGCGATGGCAATGACGGCAGGGTGTCATCATGGGCACGCGACTTGTATTGTCGCGTTGGGGCGTTTGTTGTTGATGCAGTTTGGACGCATTCTGTCTGTGTCCACTGGGCGGTGCCTAAGTCGCATGCTGATAACAGTTTGCGGATCGGCGTGGGGAGGTCAGCTGGCTGATGAAACACGTGGTTTCCCAGGAATTGGGCGTCTTTTTTGGGAAGCTGTGGACAAGCAGTGACAATGCGGAGTGTCGAAGTTGCAGGAACAGAACGCGAGCGGGCGGAAAAGGTAGTCATAGTGAATGTCTCAAGGGTTCTTGTGTGTGGTGCAACGGGTTATGTGGGCGGCCGCTTGGTTCCTCGCTTACTCGAAGAGGGGTTGGAGGTTCGCTGCTTGGTCCGTAGCCCCGAGAAAATGGCGGACTTCCGGTTTCACGATCACCCTAATTTGAAGATCATCGAAGGGTCGCTAGATGACCTGGATCGAATCAAGGAAGCGGCAGCGGAAGTTGATGTTGCGTATTACCTCGTGCACGCCATGATCAGCGCGGGGGACGATTATGATTCACGTGATCGGGAATTGGCAACGAACTTTCTCGAGGGATTGGCTGGGTCGGGGTGTCAACGCATTATCTATTTGGGTGGATTGGGAGAGATGGGGCCAGACCTCAGTAAGCACCTGCGCAGCCGCCGGGCAGTGGCCGAGATACTTCAGTCCAGTGCGATTCCCACAACAGTCTTCCGCGCGGCAATGATCATAGGATCTGGTTCTGCATCTTTTGAGATTCTGCGTTATCTGGTTGACCGCTTGCCGATCATGATCACACCAAAGTGGGTCAAGGTTGAGACACAGCCGATCGCAATCCGCGACGTGTTGAGATATCTGGTCCAATGTCTGGAAGTGCCAGCTACGGTCGGGCGTGTGATCGATATTGGGGGAGCGGATATTCTTACCTACCGTGAGATGATGCAAGTGATGGCGGTTGCCAACGGGTTGCCGAGGCGGCTGATCTTGCCCGTTCCCGTTCTCACGCCACGATTGAGTTCAGGGTGGATTTCCTGGGTCACACCTGTGAATGCAAGTATCGCGAGACCCTTGGCCGAAGGTTTGAGGAACCGCACTGTTTGTCGTAACAATGCAGCATCAGAGTTGATGCCCGGGGTGTTGATGGGCGTTGAATCGGCGATCCACGCGGCTCTCGGTAAATTAGCGTTGGGTGAGATTGAGACGCGTTGGTCGACTGCGGGTGAAATGCCTGGTGATCCCGCATGGTCAGGCGGCACTACCTTTCGCGATGAACGGGCGACCCAGGTCAATGCTTCGGCAGCCGATGCGTTTCAAGCGATATGCCGGATCGGCGGACAGTATGGCTATTGGGGCGCCGATTGGTTGTGGTCGCTTCGGGGCTGGATGGACAAGTTTGTCGGTGGTCCCGGACTTCGTCGCGGAAGACGGCATCCGACAGAACTCAGGTATGGAGAAGCAGTCGATTTCTGGCGGGTCAATGGTTATCACGCCGGCGAGTTGTTGCGGCTGCGTGCCGAGATGAAATTGCCAGGAGAGGCTGAGTTGGAATTTCAAGTTGAGGCGATGCCCGGTCGTCGTTGCCGAGTGACTCAAACCGCTCGATTCAGACCCCGTGGTCTCTTTGGACTCGCCTACTGGTATTCGGTGTTACCGCTTCACAGCTTTGTGTTTCCCACGATGCTCTCCGGAATCAAAAGAGACGCCGAAGCATTGGAGAAAGAAAAAGACCATGCGGTGCCGGATGATGAGGCGGGGCACGAGACCAAAGAGCAGGGCTCACAGGTTTGATTTACCAATCCATGGTTTGGGTGCTGCGTGGTCTTTGATGCTACTGGATTTGCATCTGCAAGCCTGAAGGAATCTACCTTTCGGGACCCGACACCGCGGTAGTGTAGGCATAGCAATTGGTCCAGAATGAATGGTCAGGCTACAGAAATCGTCGGGTGATTTGACTGGGGCGTGTCCTGCAGGAAGTGTACGGAGTGCAGACTGGTAAGTGCGATCCAATTTCGAGCAAGCTGTCAGCTCAGATTTCAGCAGGGGATCATGCAGGGAAAACCGATCTTGCGGCAAATGAGGGGACACGCCGTTTGGATCCTCTGTTGCGTGCCCAGTGTGACTGGTGAAAGTGTTCGCTGTGCATTACAAAACTATTCACAGAATGAGTTCAGCCGCGGCAAGGTGCTGGTGTTTTGGTGTTTTGTTCTCATTCCCGTCCCCACTCTGGAATTTCTGCCTTCTAGCACGACAGGATTTACTCATGTCCCAAGCAACTCCCGCGACGAACCAATCTTTCTATGATCGCATCAGCCATGCCTATGATCTGATATCGGATGCTGGAGAGCATAAGGCACGTGAAAGAGGTGAGCAGGCTCTGGACGTTCAGGCGGGAGAGCGTGTACTCGAAATCGGTTACGGAACCGGAAACACGATGATTCATCTTGCGGCAGCGGTTGGCGACTCAGGAACTGTTGCCGGGATTGACGTTTCTACCGGCATGCAGAGCGTCGCGACAAAAAAATTGACGGCCAAGGGTTTTGCGGATCGAATCGATCTTTGTGTCGGAGACGCACGAAAGTTGCCTTATGAAGACAGCAGTTTTGACGCGGTTTTCGCAAGTTTTACGTTGGAACTGTTCCCGCTTGATGATATTCCTGCGGTGTTGACTGAGGTTGCTCGTGTGTTGAAACCAGGCGGACGTTTAGGAGTGGTGTCCATGGCGACGGTGCTGGACGGCGAGAAGCCGAGCGGCTTGGAAAAAACTTATGTCTGGATGCATGAGCATTTTCCACACATTGTTGACTGTCAGCCTATTGATGTCGTCAACCTCATTGAAAAAGCTGGTTTGAGTATTCAGCAGACAGTTGAAATGGCGATCTGGACCATGCCCGTGCGATGTGTCGTTGCGACTGTTTCTTGAAAGGGGTGGGGGGGAGCCTGCACTGCAAACTATCGCAAGTCACCGTTGGTGACATGCGATTTGCCAATACATCGGTGCAGCGAGCTAACGTTGCCGTTCAGCCCTCGGTGTTAGTTAGGTGTTAGGTGCGGTTTTCTTGAGTGCCGTGCCACTGAGGGTCTGTAGTCGGGATCGAATCACCAACTGCCATGATTCTGGTTGCTGGAAACACCAGGCGGCGGGCTGGTGTTTGATTGGTCTGATTAGGAGGATTTCTTCATCGTGCACACCGTTACCTCGTAGTCCCAACCACCGCGACGGATGGCAGGGTTCCACAGTTCGGTGGTGACGTAGTTGACGAAATCAGCTTCGTCTGGTGGTGTTGGAAATTCATCCGGGCCACGATCGCACATCATGAAGCGAGCGAGCTTTTCTGTTTCCTCGTAGCTGTTGGTGTGAACGGTCGCTGAAAGTTGCTCCACTTTGAATTCGAAGCCTGAGAACTTGTCGGCCCGCATGGTAATCTGACGCATGAGATCGAATCTTTGAGCACCAAACCGTTCCAACATCAAGTTACACCCGGAATCACCGCCCTTGAGAATGATCACCAGTTGTCCTTCTGGGCTCTGGAATTCGAGTAGACGACGTAGGATGTGCGGCCAGTCTTCGTCGGGCAGGTGGTACAGAACGTGCGCCAGCAGCGCGTAGTCAATCGGAACCGGGGGGCGGGCAGTCAGTAAGTCTCCTGCTAATACTTGCACGTCAGGTAGTTTCTTTTTCAGAATCTGTCGCATCGCAGGCGATGGCTCAATCGCGAAGATGGGCGAGCAAGGTTGAACCAGGAGTTGGGTCAAGTCGCCGGTGCCAGCTCCCCAATCAGCTGCGACTGACTGAATCGGCAGCTGCTGGAGTTGCTGCGTCAGTAATGGGAGTAAGACAGCCCTTTCCGTACTGCAGCGGAGCAGGCAGGCAAAGGCGTCGCTGTATTCTTTGCTATCCCATTCGAAGCGGCGGAATATTGGCATGTTTCTGTTTTCTGGCAGCGACTTGTAAGGGAAAGATATGTGACTTGCTTGGGGCAGCCTTATCCACAGGCATCGATGGGACATCAATGCCCTTACATTGTGCATCTGGTCTCATTGTTCATGCAACTGCCGCAAGAATGAATCCTCTATTCTCATTGCAGGGGACTTTCACCGCTTTTTTGCAAGATTTCAATGCCCCCTATCGGCGTCATTGATTCCCTTTGTGATGCTCAAGGGGCAACCTCTGGCAATTGCTCACGGATCAAAAATTGGGAGCCTTGATTCCGCTGGATTGTAGTGACGGGCGGGTGGGGCTGGCGCGCCGATTGCGTAATCCCAACCAGCAGGCAAGCCACCGCGTTGGCTTGGGTTCGTTGGATGAAACGCAAGCGATTAGCCAAAGGGAGAATGCGCATGTTCAAGATGGGTGAATGGTTTCGAGGCTCGTTGAGGATGTTATTCAACGTGGTTTCATCGTGTTTTGTTGGGCTGTGCTTTGTTGGGCTGTGCTTTGTTGGGCTGTGCTTTGTTGGGCTGTGCTTCTATAGCGGTGCATTGATCGGGGCAGAGCCTTCGGTTGGGCAGATGTCCGGCACTGATGCGCAGGTAGGTCAATCGAGTGAACAAGGGCAGTGTGAAACCCAGCAGGTGGGGCGGGTTGTATTGGGCCCTTCATGCATCACTGCTATGGCTTACTGTGTCAGTGATGATCTGATTTATGCTGTGGACGGCAGTTGCGATGGACTGATCATCATCGATGAGACGCTGCGGTTGCGGATCCATGTTGGTCCACTTGGGTTTCCTGCGGTCTGTGGGCTGACGTTCGACCGTGAGGGGCAGATGTTCGCCGTTGAAGGGCAGGGTGATCAGTTGTTGAAGGTTGATCGCACGACGGGGAAGACCGTGAGCGTTGGACCGCTGGGATTTAGAAGCGTGCAATCGTTGGCATGCGATCGCTTCAACCGACTTTATGGGGTCGATACGGCGACAGACCAGTTAGTACGCATTGATAAGCACACAGGCCACGCCACTGCAGTCGCGTCCCTCAATGTGCCGAGCATTTTTAGTCTCGCTTTTGTACAGGGCAAAGAGCTGTATGGTGTCGATATCGCAAGCAATCTTCTGTACCAGATCGATGTGCAGACAGGTGCTTGCGTTCGATTGAGTCCAACGCGGGAAGTCTGCTGTGAGACGCACGGATTGGCTGCTTGTCGTGATGGCCGTTTGTTGGCCTATGCAATCAGGCAAGGTGCATTGTGTGAACTGAATTTGAACCAAGGGACGGTCGTTAATAAGGTTCAGATCAGAAAGCAATCTGTTTCGCGGTTCGTCACTCAGGCGATCCCCGACGCGTTGCCAGCACGTATTCTTTGGGGCCTGTCATTGCTCGCCATGCTGGTTGCCATGTGTATTCAGTGCGGCCGAATTGGTGCACAGTATGTTAGCGACGCATGGCAGCAAACGTGCGATGTGTTCGCGAAACAGCGGGCCCCAAGTTGACGAGCAGAAGGCGTCTCCAATCACCGGTTTGGAAACAGCATCAACCTCACTAGGAAGTCCTCGGGGCAAAGCCACTTTTCTGCATCCATAGCATGGGCTTGTTCGAGTGGGACTGCAGAGGTGACGCTGAACCAGAACTATGCTCGCCCCAAAGCATGCGGGCTGGAAGACCACGCCACTGCGAATTCGGATTGAGCATGGAAGTGGAGCTAACCAGAACCACCGATGTGATTAACGTGAGATAGGCTGTTTGTCGAATCCAAACACCAAGTGGCTGGCGTACTTTGAGCCACTGGGCTGGAAGGGTGACTTGAAATTGCTGGCAGGCCTGAGCCGCGTTTGGCTGTCGGGTGTCAGCCTGATTCGAATCGGGAGCTTTCTCGGACGCTTGCCGTGCCTGTTGGGATACGGAAGGTTGCTTCACGAGCTGAATTGAAGGGGCCAGGAAATTCCAGGCACCGAACAGCATCGCTGCACAAAGTCCAATCAGCGAAGAAGAAACAATCGCTTGCGGTGGGTAAGGGCCGGGTTGCGGATCACCGATCGAGACTGGGGGGCTCGCATGCAATGCAAGCAAATTCTCTTGCCGTTGTTGTTCTGCCTGCACGGCGTGTTCGGCCTGCCGTTGAAAGTCGAGCCAATAGGCTTGCTGCTGTTTCAATCGTGCAGCCTGCTGAGCTGCTACCTCGCGTTTTCTTGCGTGGTCGGGATAATAGGACACCGGAAGGATTCGTTTTAACTCTTCCGTTACCTCAGGTGTTGTGCGCTCTGCATACAGGCTTCCCAGCTCTGCGTTCCATTTGTTGATCGCGGTTCGGGAGTTCGAAGCGGGATTGGACCATCGCTGTAGCTTCTGTGTAAGATTTGCTAGCTTGGGGTCGTCCGCGGTGAGTTGGTAAGTTTGAAGGCTTCCATCGTTGCGGCGGACTTCCACCTCGCGGACCGCTGGCCCGGGTGGCCACAGCAAAAGTGCCAAGACCGCGGCTGAGAGGAGAACAAGGAAGAAGTCATGGGCTGCCATTTGGCGAGATTTGGCAATCATGTCTTACTCCGCGAGTTGCTACGTTGAGCCGTCCGTTCTGGTCATTTATCGGATATTATCGCTCTTTTCGACCAGTCCATTTCCACGAGTTTGTTCTCATGTTCCACATCAAGATTTGCGGTGTTCGAGAGATTGCCGATATTAAGGCGGTTTTCGAGAGTGGGGCGGATGCGATTGGTTTGAATTTTTATCCACCTAGCTGTCGCTTCATTGATCCGGAAAAAGCTTTGGCAGCAGGGCTTGCAAGCAAAGCAGGCGAACTGAGCCTTACTCGGATCGGCGTCTTCGTGAACTCGACAGTTGAGACCATGCTGCGGGCGTCAGAACGATTGCAACTGGAGGCGGTGCAACTACATGGTGACGAGCCAACCGGCGTCGTTAGCAGGCTGCAGGAAGAAGGAGTCACCAAGGTTATCAGAGCAATCAAGTTGCCGGTGGGGCCATTGACGATACAAACCATTGAAAATCAGGTGAATCCTTGGGCCTCGCTCGGAACTCATTTGCTGCTTGATGCCGATGGAGGCAAGAGCCACGGAGGCACGGGGAAGACGCTTGACTGGGATACGGTCCGAGAGTGGTCAGACCAGCACGGGGATATTTCCTGGACACTGGCCGGTGGTTTGCATCCCGACAATGTTGCAACGGCGATCGCGAAAAGTGGTGCCGCCAGCGTTGATACCGCGAGCGGCGTGGAAGCAGATCGCGGAACGAAGTCTGGCGGATTGATCACCCAGTTTTCAAAAAACGCGCGGGCCGAGTTGCAGTTGTCCTGATGGCTTCGCATGTTGCAGGAAGTAAAGGGACGCTTGGCCCAGTCGATTATTGACTAGCGTCCTCGTTTTTTTCATGAAACTGATGCCAAATTGTCGCAGAATCAGTGGTTCGAGTGGGGGAGAGCATCCACGGCGTCAGGGGCAAGGATTCAAGGGATGGTGGCGAGGTTGTGGGGATTTGAATCGGCGTGGTCTTCATTTTCGTTGGGAAAACATCGCCGCTTGAGGGTAGATTACCCCCTGCGAAAACCTTGAAACCCGTTTATCATGGGAGTGGTGAGAGAGGGCAGCTATCGCTGTTTCATTCATGCTCACACCATCCCCACAGGGCGTTCGGGGGATTGTGAACCAGCGGGAGTCCCCGTGTTGGGTTCTTGGCCCCACGGGCGCGCCATGTTCATTCACAACTTTTGAGAAAGAGAAAAAACGTGTCGCAAGTCGCAACAGACAGGCTTCCCTACAAAGTCAAAGA
>Ga0315315_10002275_pt1 | contig 17596 bp, 13 predicted proteins | sample M140m3416metaG_FD_203699 | JGI IMG/M metagenome (GOLD analysis project Ga0315315, IMG submission 203699) | Ammonia-oxidizing marine archaeal communities from Monterey Bay, California, United States - M1 40m 3416 | ecosystem: Environmental > Aquatic > Marine > Intertidal zone | place: USA... | reverse complement strand
TTTCCACAGTCAACCTCGGCGATCAATTCCATTTCAGGAGGATTTAATGATCCGAATTCGGGCAACTGCCCCATCACAGATTGCATCGCACTGAGAATCGATTCTTTTCTTGCTACCCATTGGGTTGCTGTCCTTGCGATACGTGCTTGGCCGTCAGCAGTGGGCGACCAGAGCAGTGCGTCACGCTCTTGATCTTGGCCTTTTTCTATTAGGCCATTGCTCTCCTGCTTCTGTGTGCTGTTTGTTTCTGTTTTTCTTGCCGGATCCTTGATTGCGGTGTTGGGCGGCGCATTGAGTCGTAACACAGAAAGAATTGCTCGGTGGTCCGAGGCAACTGATTCTTTGAGAACTTCCGTCTTGAGTACGGTCCACCGGTTTCGTGGCCTGTAGAGAATAAAGTCGATTTGTCGTGTCGGTTCTGCCACTGGAACGGTGGGTAGATCTGGACCCGCAATGCTCCACTTTTCTTGTAGAGTTTCCAATGTCTTGCTGCCACGGACATCGTTGAAGTCGCCCGCGATGAGACTGGGTGTGTTTGGGTCTGCAATTGCTAGTTCATTGACTTGGCGAGCCGAGGCGACACGCTCGGAGTTATTAGGGCGATGGTCAAAATGAGTAGCACTGAAGTTGATTTTCTTTGCTTGTTTACCCACGTTTTGCCAAAGTAATGTTGAGCTAAGCAGACCTCGCTGTTCACCCTTGTTGTGGTTGGGAAGTAAGGAGTGGTTATTTGATTCGATCTCAAATCGGCTCAGGATCGCATTGCCATAAGATCCACCTTGCAGAGGGATGTTCTCAGCGAAAAGAACTTTCATGCCAGTCAGTTTGCCAAGCTCGGTGGGCTGGTCCTTGGAGCCACTTCGACGAGCACGCTGATCAACTTCCTGAAGGGATACGACATCAGGATTCACCGATTGGATCACTTTCGCGATACGACTGAGGTCCAGTTTTCCGTCTGTTCCTGCAGCGTGGTGAATGTTGTAGCTGAGAACTCTCAAAACATCGTTCTGTGATTTGCTCTGTGATTTGTTTTGTGACGTGGCCTGCTGCGCTGCTTCATTCTGTTCAGGTGCATCAGACAGGACAGTGCTGGGAGCGGATGAGAACATCAACCACACTGAGGAGGCGATGATCAAGACGATTTTTGATTGGGGGAAGTCTGAGATCATTTACTTGTAGTGACAATGAAGCACGCAACAAATAGACAAGCGTGTGTTACTAACATGCCTGTGGTGATGCGTTTGAATTTGGAATGAAGTCCGAGGGTTGCAGTGCCGCATCCAAGTGCCGTAATGATGCAACCACCGGCCGGAAACCATGCCAAGGCAACGATTGCGAATCCTAGCAGCATCGTAGCCGCGACCACCCCACCGATGGCTGTGTACTGAAGAGGCCCCAAGTCGTGCAAAGCAATCGGGGGGAACTGTTGTCTTTTTTTCCCGCTCGGGGCGGCCGCGAATGGTGAGCCAACTCGGTCGGGTGTCTCATCGACAACCCGAGCCATGACAGGAGCTTCATCATTGACGTTCTCATTAACCAGAATCTCCTCGTTGCCGGCAGGATCTGGTTCCTGGATCGGATTTGTCAGAGACGAGTTTGGCTTGTCTTCGTCCGGTCCTGATTGCGGCGAATTGTCCATCAGTGAAATTGTTGCCTGTGGTTATGAACGAAGTAACAAGGGATGGGGAAGTTTCAGAGACGAAAACAGGTTCGAGTGAGCCCGGTTGCGAGTCAGATTTATCATTGCCATCAAGGCCGCCCGCAGTTTATTCTGGGGGTGCCTCGCACCTTAATCTTAGTCGATTTTTGGTCAAACCGTTCGGTTTATGTCCACTCACCAAGAGCCTATCAAGGCGATAGGTGGCTAAGTTCCTGCCTTGGCGTGCCCGTTACCGGTATGCAAGGCTGGTGTTGGTTGGTTTTGGTCGACTGCGTACCCTTGGGTTCTTGAACCAAATGGGCTACCGGTACCGTACAAATCACGACGCGCAACTTGGAATACAACTCGAATAACAGATGAAAATAACAGGAAATCTTTTGCGGGACATGAAATCGAATTTTGTTTTAGCGGGTGTGTGTGCGGTAATGCTTTGCGGTTGGATGGCGGCTCAAGCTGAAGACTCGAGACAGCCTAAGCCTCTTGAGCCAGATGTTGCGGAGGCTTCCTCGGAAGGTGTTGAGTCAATGGCAGGGATTCGAATCCCGACAGATTGGGAAATTCAGTTGTATGCGGCTGAGCCTGATCTTGCCAATGTCGTTGCGTTTGATATCGACAACCGAGGTCGCGTCTATGTTTGTGAGACATTCCGCCAGAATCGGGGAGTGACAGACAATCGCGCTCACGACGACGAATGGGTGAAAGCCGACTTGGCTGCACAAACTGTGCAAGATCGTATCGACTATCACAAACGATTGCTGGGCGACGCGGCCGTTACCTACGCACAACATGACGATCGAATACGTCGCCTCGAGGATTCAGATGGTGATGGAAAAGCTGATAGCAGTTATGTCTTGGCTAACGGATTCAATCGTCTCGAAGAGGGAACTGGTGCGGGAATCCTGGTTCGAGGGTCTGATATCTACTACACCTGTATCCCGAAGCTTTGGAAACTGGTCGATCAGGATGACAATGGAGTTGCGGACGAGAGAGTCGTTTTGTCAGACGGCTACGGAGTACGTGTAGCATTCCGCGGTCATGACATGCATGGTCTCGTTTTAGGACCTGATGGTCGTTTGTATTTCAGCATCGGTGATCGTGGATATCACGTCACCACCGATGATGGGCGGGTCTTGGCTGATCCTGAATCAGGAGCTGTGTTTCGTTGTGAGTTGGACGGATCCGGGCTTGAGGTATTTGCCACCGGTCTCCGGAATCCCCAGGAACTTGCATTTAACGATGTCGGGGATTTGTTTTCGGTTGACAACAACAGTGATAGTGGAGATCAGGCGAGAGTGGTGCATATTCTCGAAGGTGGCGATTCGGGTTGGCGTATGCATTATCAGTACTTGCCTGATCGAGGCCCTTTCAATCGGGACCGGATTTGGGAACCGCTTCATGAGGAACAACCAGCGTATATTGTTCCTCCCATTGTGAATTTGACTGATGGGCCAAGTGGTTTCGCGTTTTATCCAGGTACTGGTTTCGGTGATGCACTGAAAGATAATTTTCTCATTTGTGATTTTCGCGGAGGTCCTGCGAACAGTGGAATTCGTAGCTTTACATTGGCCCCGAAAGGAGCCTGTTATCGCCTTGCAAGCGATAGTGATCCCATCTGGTCTGTGTTGGCGACCGATCTCGCGTTTGGGCCCGATGGAGCCCTTTACATCAGCGATTGGGTTGACGGTTGGGATGGCTTGGGCAAGGGACGAATGTACCGTGTAACAGATCCCAGTCATCGCGAAACTCCGATTGTGAAAGAAGTGCAGCGGTTGCTCGGATCGGACTGGTCCAGACATACGATTGAAGCACTCACGGATTATCTCGCTCATCCTGATCGCCGTATCCGTTTCGAGGCCCAGTGGGAACTGGCTCGACGTCACGAATTGGATACGTTACTGGCTTTGGCGATCAATGCGGAACTTGATTCGGTGGGGCGTTTGCACGCTCTGTGGGGTACCGACCAGATTCTTAGGAAGGATCCGGAAGTCCGCGAAGCATCGTTGCAAAAGTTGCGTCCGCTACTGCAGGACAAAGATGAGATTTTGCGAGCCGCTGCAGCCAAGGTTGCAGGGGAACGTCTGGATTCCGGAGCAATCGCACGTCTGCGTGAGCTATTGAGTGACCCCTCACCACGTGTTCAATATTTTTCCATCTTGGCTCTCGCACAGTTAAGAGACGTTGATGCATTTCCTGAGGTCGTGGGACGGTTGGTGTCTGCGGAGAACAAGGATGCTGCCCTGCGGCATGCTGGGGTGATGTATTTGGTGAGCCTGCGTGATCCAACGAAAATCGCGACCTTGCGAAAGCACCCTAGCGAATCAGTCCGCCGTGCTGCTGTGGTGGCATTGAGACGGCTGAAAATGAAGGAAACTTCGTTGTTTCTCGATGATGAGAGTGACTTGGTAGTGATGGAGGCCGCGAGGGCTATTCACGATGAACCGATCCCATCGGCTATGAATGCGTTGGCAGACATGGTGGGCACTTCCGATGGCTCAAAGGAGTTGTTGCGTCGTGTATTGAATGCCAACTACCGACTCGGGACAGCCGATTCTGCGGCGAAATTGGCAGCTTTTGCGGGTCGGGAGTCAGCGGTCCCAGAAATGCGGATTGAAGCATTGGAGATGCTGGGGAATTGGGCACAACCCGACCCTCGCGATCGTGTTCTGAATGCCCACCGGCCTCTGGCGGAACGTGAGGTATTGGTCGCAAAGAAAGCCCTCGAGCCGTATGTCGATTCTCTGATCACAGCACCCGAGTCAGTTCGTGAAGCAGCGATTGAGGTTGCTTCGAAATTAGGGATTTCGGGAATCGCGCCGGTCTTGGTGGATCGGATTACCAATGCAAGTCTTTCGCCAGCAACACGTGCGGTATCCTTGGCTGCCCTGAATCGCTTGAATCCAAAGCGTGCTGTGGCCTTGGCAAAGCAGGTCAAATTGAAGCCCGTTACCGCGTTACTGCCTCAAGCATTGAAGGTGCTCGCACAACACGATTCAGAAGCTTCACTGCCGCGTTTCATCGAGGCTACCGAGAGCCGGAATCTGAAAGTAAGGCAATTGGCTTGGGATATTTTGGCCGAATTTAATGGGCCCGATGCTGTGGCGACGATTGAAGCCGGTGTCAGATCTTATTTGGCTGGCACTCTTTCACCGGATGTTCACCTGAACGTGGTTGAGGCGGCAGATGGAAAGGTAAGTCCGGACTTGCAAGCTGCGTTGGCGGAATACGCCAAAGTCACTGCGGAACAGGATCCATTGGCGCCATGGCTGGTGGCATTGGAGGGAGGAGATTCGAAAAAAGGTCGAACAAGTTTCTTCGAGAACACAAAACTGTCATGTTTGCGATGCCATAAGATTGATCGGGCGGGAGGTGCAGTGGGGCCTGAACTCACTCGCATCGGAGGTCAAAAAGATCGAAGGTACTTGTTGGAGTCTATCTGTTTGCCAGATGCCCAAATTGCCAAAAACTTCGAAACTGCTGTCATCGCCAACGATCTTGGTCAGGTTTTTACTGGCATTGTAAAATCAGAGAATGAGGAGTTCGTTGAGCTGATTCAAAATGATGGCGGGCAAGTGCGGATCTTGCTTGATGAGATCGTAGCCAGACGCAAGGGAATTTCTTCCATGCCAGCAGATCTGACAAAGCTGATGTCTAAACGCGAATTGCGGGACCTCGTGGCATATCTTGTGAGTCTGAAGGCGAGTAAACGCAACGCCAACGAGGTTGAATGATTCAGGTTGTTCGTGTTGTGACGCTGTGATTCACACCTTTCGCCGAGAACCGTTTTGCGCGTGCATTGTGCTGTGTCAAGCGTGGCTTGCCTTTCATGCCCCTTTCATGGCTTGCCCGCCATCTTCGAACTGACTGACCTGCGGTGGGACTCTTGTTGGATTGCTTTGTTGCTGAAACATGAGGCCAGGCAATCTGAAATGATTTTTTGCTTCGTCGTTTTTCATGACCTACATTCCATTAACCGGCCAAGGTTCTGTGTGCGATTTGCATCGCATGAGTGGGCATGACAGATGTGGCTGGTGTGCGTTTTTAGTTGTCTGGTATCGAATCTGTATTCGATCCACGAACGTAGTTACAGCCAGCCCACAGCTTTTCAAACTATGACCTGCCACCAACTCGCTGAGCGTATTGCCGGTTTGCGACCGGAATTTTCTCCTGTCGAAGTCGCTCGCCTGACTTTGATGATTCTTGCTCGAAGCAATGACGAGCGTCTTTTGACGGATGATGATGCGTTGTACGCTGAATGGCGTAACGCCACATTCCGACTGGAAGCAGCGTCAGATCAACATGCTGCTGTCGCCATTGAACTTGAACGCCTGCAATCAGATAGCCGGGTCGAGTTCAGTGAAGAGCAGTTGTGGGTTCTGCTGCGGGCCGTGAAAGTTCAGAGCCAGTTGTTGGAAATCTATACGGAACAGCCTCAGCTCGTTTGATCAGCGCTCTTTCAATTGCTGAACAGCCTGCCGGGCTCGAGCAAGAAAAGCATTCTTTGGCTCACCAGTCTCTAAGAAGATTGGCGATCCAATGGTGATGCAGCTGAGCAAGGGAACCGGCAGGACTTCTCCACGCGGTAGGATTCGATTGACGTTGTCAATGTAGACAGGGACCAATTCGAGGTCGGGTCGTTTCTTCGCCATGTAGAACAACCCACTTTTGAATTTCCCCATCTCATCATCGCCAGCAGATCTACCACCCTCGGGGAACATGATTAGTGAATACACATCACCCATTTGCTGCAGCATGATATCGATGGGGCTCTTGTGGACTTTGATCTCCTTGCGATCTACAAGCAGGGCATTGAAGCTTTCTGCCATGTGGGGCTTAAGCCAACCTTTCGACCAGTAGTCCTTGGCTGCAACTGGACGTGTGATTCTTCGGAGTTCACGTGGCAATGCTGACCACAGCACGACAGCGTCGAGGTGGCTTGTGTGATTGGCAAAGTAGATGCGTTGGCAGGTGTCTGGTTGGCAATCAATCCAACGCACCGTGAATCCGCTGAAAAGCTTCGCCAGCAGAACGATAACATGACTCGTGAATGTCATTTGATAGATCTAATGTCAATGTCGTTCTGCAACGTGCCTGTAGCGTGAAAATCCCGCGTGTGTGTGCTCAAGGTCTTATTCATCCGATGATATTGTCTCCAGCATTTTCCTGTTGGCGGATGGTCACCGGCCAGCCAGCAAATTGATTTCCAGGTTTTCCATCCGCGGCATCGATCAAGAAACGGAAACAGTCGATCTGGTACGTTTTTTCCTCAGTGTCGACCGTTACAAGCCCAAAGCCACTGCCTTTTTGGTGCGCCTTCTCGTAGCGATTTTTCTTTGTGCCTACCTCGGGATTTCCGACTGCGTAAACGTAAATCATGTTGCCGAAACCGTCGAGGTATTCACCGGTATTTTCTAATCCATGGGTAGGGCGTTTTTGGTGCGGCATGCCAACTTCATCTGGACGCCACCAGCGTGGGTACCCTGCGGCGATAGCTGGTGTGCAAAATGACCACATGCTGTCCCGCTGTTTGTCGACTCCATATTGCGATAAGGAGGTCAGGTGTTGATCGCCATTGATATGAAGTGCCTTTGATTCACGAAGGATATCAATGGCATGATCTCGTGGTGTTTGTGGCCAGCCTCCTGAGTCGAGGTCAGCTTTCAGATAACCATCATATTTTCCATGGTGGGTTGCCACTCCTGCGAAAACAGTCTGGCTTAGTAAAATCTTCATCTTGTGGCCGCGCCAATCTTTCCCCCACTTTTCTAAGAAGGATTCTTGACGCGAGCCAAGCAGCTGAAGGCCTTGTTTGTCCAGCACAGAGGTCTGGAAATTTGGGTCTTTGACATGATCGGCGCGGCCACTGCCGGTGTCGACATGCTGGGGGCCACTTTTGAATTGCCGATCGCCGAGGATAGCAAAGCCCACATCGCCATAAACCATGTCACCGTAGTACACGCTGATGCCTTGCTGAACAGGTGTGGGATCATGGAAATCCGGATGATGCGCCGTATTGGTCCTATGTACAACGTTGACCATGCGGGCTGGTTCTCTGTATCCGCCATTGGATGAAGCACCACCAGTTTGGACATCCATTGGGGCTCCGCCTTCCCCCCAAATGTTACCCTGGAAAACATCATGATCGTCTGCAATGCAGATCGTTGGTCGGTCACGCATCGCTTCCCTGAACGACCATCCAAACATGTAGTATTTCCGCAGATAGTTCAGGATTGCGGGTTCAGCTGGATCACGGATCAGTCCATAGCCGCCGTGGCTTTCGTAGAGCTGATCACCGGAAAAATAAATCAGATCTGGGTCAAGCCTGACAATGTTTTCAGCTACAGGTTCATACGGGAATCCGTAGTGATTCTGGCATGTCAGTGCTCCTATTCTCAGGGGTCTGCCTGATGGATTGGCTTTGATCATGCCACTCCAGCTGGACTCGTCCTCGGTCCCGTCTGTTTTCAGTTCCCGGTACAGCAATCGGTAGGGGGTGGCAGTCTTCTCGTTCCAATTGGGAACTCGGAATGTCGCAGTCCAAGCATCAGTGTCTAACGCTGCATCACCAAGGGATTTCCAATGACCATCGACCTTAACCTGCAGTTCAACGTTCTGGTTATCCTGCTTTCCGAGCGGTCCGGTGAGTGCACTGATCTTAAGTACGAAACCTTCATCGCTACGTGAGTCACTTAAGGAATACATTGACCATAGGATCGGACCGAATTGCCTCGATTCCTCAATGGTAAATGCGTTTCCAGTGGCTGACCAATCCTTGAACCGGTATCGTCCGCCTTGGCCTTTTTTCAGTTTTGCGTCGAAGTTGTTGACCAGCGAGATGTTTCCAAGGACCGCTTTGGACTGAACTTTTGCGGTCAGTTGATCAAGTTTTTTTCCGGCGGGTGTTTCAGCAATGAGGGTGAGTTCAACTTGAGTACCCAGTCCACGAGCTGTCAGTGTTAGCGTGGTTTCATCACTCAGATCGATAGGTTTGCTGCCGACGTTGCGAGCCAGTACGAGCTTGCCTTCGAGAACTCCAGCATTGATTCCACCGTTTGCAAAGCAGTTGCTGCGATATTCGTTCAGTTCGCTCTTGGTACCGATTCGAAAACCTGCACCTGCGTCCTTCCGTTGGCCACCGATTTTCTGCAACGTGACACGCATGTCCGCTGAACCGGTTGGGTCAGTCCATTGATGCGTGATGAGGTGCAAATTGCGATTTCCCCCGGTGGTTTGGCACTCTGCCGCTCCGTCTCGTATTCGCCAGTCTTCCATCGGATTTGCCCAGATCCGGGGATCCAGCCAGACGCGATCGTGAGTTTTGGACCACGATACAGTGGCATTTAGATCCGGAGAATTCGCCAACGGATTGGCGTCACTGGTCAGCGTCTGGTCGTCACCACGTACTGTTCGTGATAGGCCCAAGCACGCTCCTCCGAGAGCGAGTAATTTCAGGGCGATGCGTCGGGTGAGAGACTTCATCAAAAGATCCTTCTGATTGTTGATCGAATTCTATTTTGCTTGGTACTGCCGAACAAATTCAACTCTAAAGCTCGATGCCTGATTGTCCATCCCAGCGGACGAAGCCTTCGATTGCAGCATACTCAGCGAGGCCGATTTCATCGTATCTTCTCGCTGTATCGGCGTTGCGTTGTTCGGCTCGTTGCCAGAATTCCCGCACATCGGATCCGGGGAACAACGCGCGGTCTTTTTGGGATTCGTGTTTGAAGATAGCAGCTCGCTTTCTTGCAACTTCGGTTGGGCTCAGCGGCACAGCCATCTCGATCTGGTGAGGAGGCCATTCTTGCCATGCCCCACGGTACAGCCATATGGCACAGCTTTCATACCAAGCATCCTGTTCGCACTGCTTGCAGGCTTGCAGGATTGCTGACAGACAGGTGCGGTGCGTTCCATGCGGATCAGAAAGGTCGCCCGCGGCGTAGACTTGGTGTGGTTGGATTTCGCGAAGCAGCTCCGATGTGATATTGATATCGGCGGATGATATTGGACTCTTTTTAACACGGCCAGTTTGGTAGAACGGCAGGTTCAGGAAATGTAGGTGTTCGTCTTTGACCCCACAACAGCGTGCGCCTTCGCGTGCTTCACCACGCCGAATCAAACCTTTGATTCGCTGCACTTGATCGCTGTCGACCTGGCCCGGTTGTTTCTTCCGCAGAACCTCATCGATGTGGGATTCCAACTCTGCGAGGCCCGCAGCGTGGATTTCAAACTCGCTGCAAAATTCTTCGACGAACTCGGCAAACCGAATCGCATCTTCATCAAAGACTGCGATATTTCCTGAAGTTTGATAGGCGATGTGAACCTCATGCCCCTGTTCCACCAGACGGATCAAAGTTCCACCCATCGAAATGACATCATCGTCTGGATGTGGTGAGAATACGATGATGCGTTTTGGAAAGATGTCGTCACGATGACCCGGGCGATCACCAACTTGTTTGGCATGCTCTGGTTTGCCACCAGGCCAACCGGTGATTGTCGACTGCATGTGACGAAAGACTCGCAGGTTTATGTCGTATGCATTTCCATGAGCTGCCAGCAAGTCCTGCAATCCCTGCTCGTTGTAGTCCGCATCTGTGAGCTTGAGAACAGCTTTGCCCAGTTCTTGTGATAGATCGATTACCGCTCGTCTGATGGTCTCGGAATCCCAATTGACCTCACCCAGAAGCCATGGAGCTTGGGAGCGAGTCAGGCTTGAAGCAGCAGACTCATCGAGCAGAAATCGCGTGTCTGGGTGGTCTTGCAGGAAGGTGGCTGGGATTGTCGTGTTAGCGTAGCCTTCGACGGTCTTGGCTACGATGTCCGCTTTGCCTTCACCAAACGCCAGAAGCATGATGCGTTTCGCTTCCAAGATCGTTCCCACACCCATGGTGATCGCGTAACGCGGAACATTCTCGGCACCAAAAAAGTCACTTGCGGCATCAGTTCGAGTAACCGTGTCCAGCGTAATCATTCGCGTTCTGGTTGCTCGATCCGAGCCAGGTTCATTCAACCCGATATGGCCAGTCCGGTTGATTCCGAGCAGTTGGATGTCGATGCCACCACAGTCACGAATCAACTGTTCATACTGGTGGCAGTATTCGGACACATCTGCCTTTGGGATGGCTCCATCAGGGATGTGCACGTTACTGGGCTGGATGTCAACGAGATCGAACAGATGCTCGTGCATGAACCGGGCAATGCTCTGCAACTCGAAAGGTTGCATTGGAAAATATTCATCAAGATTGAAAGTGATGACATTGGCAAAAGAGATTTCGCCACTGCGGTGCATCCGCACGAGTTCATCATAAACATTGACAGGCGAAGAACCGGCGACCAGTCCAAGTACACACATCTGCCCGTGTGCTGCTTTTTCGCGAATCAATTCGGCGATTTCTCTCGCTGCGGCGACACTGGCGTCGGATGCACGATTGAAAACGCGACAAGGGATTCGTTCATTGGGAAATTCAATCACGATGCAATTACCTGTTGTGCGACCATTGCTGCTCCAATGACACCGGCATCATTACCGAGTGAAGCAAATTCGACTTTCAAATGACTACCGACTTCTTCAAGAGTGGTGGTGATAATCGTATTCCGTACGGTTGCTAAAAATCTTTCCCCTACCTTGGATTGGCTGCCCCCAAAGGTCATCGCTCCACCCAGCAACACAACTGCTGGATCGATTACTTGTGCCATCTGGCCAATCGCTTGCCCCAAGTACTCAGCGGTTTGGTCGATCACTGTGTTGCACAGTTCACAGCCGCTGGAGGCGCGTGTGGAAATGTCACGTGGGGTAACACTATCCTTTGCTAGTAATGATTTGATCTCAGAGTTGTTTGATGTTCTCGCCAATGAGTGCAGCCGTGTGACAACTCCTTTTGACCCAGCATAAGCTTCAAGATGCCCCATTTTGCCACAGGTGCAAGGAAGAGCTTCGCTGCCAAACCTGATTGCGATGTGCCCGAGTTCGCCAGCGCAACCATGATCGCCTCCATAAGGAGAACCGTTCATCACCAACCCGCAGCCGATGCCCGTTCCAAGTGTTATGAGTGCGAGCGATTTGTTGCCCAGAGATCTCAAAGAGTGTTCGGCGTAGGCTGCTGAATTTGCATCATTCACAACCACGTTCGGCAGATCTCTTGCTTGGCGGAGTACGTCCCGCAGAGGTTTACCCTTCCACTCAGGCAGGTTCACAACTTCGCGAAGAACTGCCTCCTGCGAATCAAGCACGCCTGGAACGGCCAAGCCAATACCAGCCAAATTGAATTTGCCGTACTCCGCAGAAGATAATTTGTGATCAGCAAAGGCGAGTGCTGCGGTGAATACTCGTTCAGGGGTCACCAGTTCAGGAGTCGATAGTGCATCCTTGGCGTGCACGACTCCCGAGGCATCGACGAGCCCTAATTTGACGTTCGTTCCACCCACATCGATCCCGAGAAATAAGTTTTCTCGGGCGTTGGGGGGCGTTGAGTAGATGGGAGGGTCGCTGGTCATAAATGCAGTTGAAGGCTGGATAAGGAATCTTACCGGCAGCATGCGTCAAGATCGTTAACGCTGCGAGTCGATGTTTGGTCGCGAGTGCGAGATCCGGAACCGGATTAACGCCTACTGCACAGGATCCAGCAAAGCAGCATCCAGTGTCGAAAGGTCCCATGTTAATCAAAAACTGCCTGTCGCGGCATGATGCCACAAGAAAGTAGTCCAGCACGGCGCGAAAACGAGCGTGGGAAGCCAAGATAAACTGCCTTGCGTGGCGCATGACGGATCTAGTTTCGTCATTGTCGCTAGCAACGTTACCACTGGTACCATCACTACAGCGTGATCCATGCAGGGAACGATGTTCCGCGAGTTGTCCCCTCTTCAGTTTGATCGAAGGCCTTGCCAGCCTTGCTTTGAAGAAGCTCTGCCCGCAGACGAGCAGTGTGTGGAGTTTGAGCGTCAGGTTTCGTTCGATCATTGATCGAACTCCAAATACGCCACTACGCCAAACCGTCTGGCAGTCTTCCAGCGGCGACTTCTTCATCCCACTCATCCATGAGCGGCCAGCTTTCAGCGAGCGTACCGAAGTCGGCCATTTTCAGGTAGCCGCGCACTCTCTCAATCGTGGCGTCAAGGAAATCACGATCGTTAGCAAAGATTGGACCGTGACTTGGGGCCAACCATTTGACATCACTGTCGCGGATTCGCTCGAGTGATGAGACAAAGGCTTTGATATCGCTTCCGTGGTGTGCATCGATGGCCCCAATGCACCCGTCGCGGTAAATGTTGTCGCCGCTAAGTAGGACATCTCCGATACGAAATGCCAATTGACTGTTTGTGTGACCGGGAGTGTGCCAGACCTCAACTTTCAGCGAACCGACTTCGATCACATCTCCGTCGTTGACCTCGTGCTCGATTTCAACGGGCGGCATCGCCATCTTCAAATCCTGAGCCGCGATTTCGGCCAGTGTGATCAGCGTATCGCCGGATTGAAGGGGTGCTACCGCATTGGGGTGAGCGGTGACGGATGTCTTGAGTAGCTGCTTGGCCTTGGCGAGACCCTGAATGTGATCCACATCCGCGTGCGTGGCAACAAGAGTTTTGCATCGAGCGAAGGGGAAATCGACCTGTCTTATGATTTCTACAAAGTCCTCGACAGTTTCTTCGTATCCGATATCGATCAAAATCCACTCATCACCATCGTAGACGAGGTAGACATTGCACCCGAGGACTTCACCAGCTTGGAAGTTAAGCTCGATAATTCCAGGGAAAATCGGTTTGCGGGTCAGCATGGTACTTGTCGAAAAAATAGGAGTGAATCAATCGGTATTGTACGCTGAAGGGGTTCAAGCCTGTAGCCCACAGCGCCCAAGACGAGCGTCGCGACGTTTTGCCCCGCTCGCGATTTGTCGGTGTCATCGTTGCCTGCTGGGCGACAGGATGTCATTCAATCCCTGTCGATAGGTTGGAAACTGCAGTTTGGAGACCAGATCGCGTTTCATTCTGCGATTCCAGACCCGTTTGTTACTTTCCGACCTAACCATTACCGGCGAACCAGCGTCTGGCGTCACAAACTGTGGTCCTTTTGAGCCAGTTTGGGAGGCAATTTCTTCGTAAAATTGTGAGCGGACGACGGGTTGATCATCACTCACGACGTACAAACGCTGCGTGTGTTTTCGCAAAGTCGAACAGACTACTTCGGCTGCATCATCGACGTGGATCAAATTCAGGAAACCGTGCTGCGGTGAGGCGATTGGCCTTCCAGCGATCACGTCCGCCGCACGCGGTATTCTGCCGGGCCCGTAGATTCCGGAAAGTCGCAAAATTGTCCATGGCGACTTGGGACGCATTTGGTTCAACAACGATTCGGCCATCAGATGCGCGCGCCCACCCTCGCGAATTGGTCGCGTTGGACTCGCTTCGTCAACCCACGAACCGCCTTGTTGGTGATAGACCCCAGTTGTGCTGATGTAGCAGATCTTTGTCTCAGGACTGATCGCGTGCAGAAGATTGCGTAGTCCACCTACCTGCGATTCATAGCGATTGTGAGAGCTCCGTCGGTCATAACTGACACAAATTACGACATGTTTGACGACTGGCAGGGCCTTTAGCGTCCGCCGATCAGTCCAGTCGGCCACAATTGGCTGGATTCCTTCACTGGCAAACTCTCGCTGCTTTTGGCTCTGACGAGTGGTTGCCCAAACCGTATTTCCGTCACGGATTGCCAGTCGTGCTATTCGGCGACCTAGGTAGCCGCACCCAAAAATCATGGTTTGGTCCGAAACATCGCTCATTTCAGGTGGTTTTCCTGTTAGCAGAGATCACTTTTTCAGGGATCTTGAATAGAGGCTATAATGGAACGTGTACCTCACACCAGGTACGTGATCGCCAACTTCGTGCCGCGATTCGAGGCAGCTTTGCAATATTACATAACGAAACCATCCGTCGTCGGCAAACCGCAATCGCGTATTGCGGCAATCGTCTTTCTAGCTGTCTCCCTTGGAACGGTGGGCCTTACGGTTGAGGCTCAGTCCCCCGTAGTCGCACCGACCCCAACCGACCAGTCGTCTGAGACCAAAATTCCTGTCCCCGAAGAGTTACAAAAGATTCTTTCTGCGGGGACAGTGCCCAAGACTCTTGCACAGCTACGATTGCTCGAACAGCAATTCGGACAAATTTCAGAGGCAGCCAAGCTGTGCACCGTAAGCATTAAAATTGGCCAAGCACAGGGCTGTGGCGTGATCATCGATGGAGGCGGCAAGGTGCTTACCGCTGCTCACGTAGCGATGCGACCCAACAAGCCAGCGACCGTGATTTTGGCAAATGGGCGGCGTTTAAAGGCGATGACGCTTGGATTGAACAAAAACGTTGACGCGGGCATGTTGCAGATTAGCCCTGGGCAAAATGAGGGAGCAGAGTGGCCTCACGCAACGTTAGGCAACAGTAGCAAACTTGCCCGCGGTATGTGGTGCATTGCGACCGGTCATCCCAGTGGATTCGATCAGGCAAGAGGCGTTGTGACACGCGTTGGGCGGATCGCTCGAGTCAACCGATCGGCGTTGCGGACTGACTGTGCTTTGATTGGCGGCGACAGCGGTGGCCCGTTGTTCGATTTGTCAGGTAACTTGATTGCTATTCATAGTCGCATTGGGAATGACGTTGAAGAAAATTTGCACATTCCGATTGATAACTACAGCAACTCATGGGACCGGTTGGCGGCTGGGGACTCTTGGGGGACGCTGCCAGGCTTTCGTCCCGTGCTCGGTGTGCAGGGGAACTCGCGAGTTGAGGAGGCAGTGATCGATGTCGTTCGTCCCAGTTCAGCTGCGAACAAAGCTGGGATCCAGGAAGGGGATATCATCAAAGAGTTTGGTGATAGAAAAATTACAGATTTTCAATCGCTGAAAGCAGCCGTCGCAGAGACAATGCCCGGTGAAAATGTTCGTGTGCGTGGGCAGCGTGACGGACGCCCCGTTTTCTTTCGGGTTGTGATCGGGCGAGGCGAGTAGCAGTAAGCAGAGACCTCACGAAAGTTCAGACTCGGTTTGGTTCAAGATGGTGAACAGTAGCATGCGTTCTTATGCAAAAAAACTTCCCTTCGTTCTCATCGTCATGATGTTGGCAACTGAGGGGCAAACGGCACGAGCTCAATTCGAGCCGCTTCCACGACGCGACAATGCGTCGATGATGAACCTGGTTCGACCAGTGACGGAGAAAATATCTGGATCTGTTGTGCAGGTATACAGCGGTGATCGACCCGTGGCCTTGGGAACGATTGTCGCTGAGGATGGGTTCATCCTGACAAAGCGAAGCGAATTGAGTGGTGATCCGATTCGTGTGCGACTTAGCGATGGACAACTGTTGCCCGCCCGCGTTGCCGCCGTGCGACGAAGCAACGATTTAGCGATGCTGAGAATCGAAGGGGATTTGGCCTTAAAACCTGCTAAGTTCGCTGGCGAGATACCGCCGGTTGCGAGCTTCGTAGTCAGCGTTGGGCGAAAGTCAAACCCCATCGGATTGGGCGTGATCGGGGCGAAGCCACGCCGGATTTCTCATCAAGGCCGACTCGGTGTCCTGCTGCAGGATGATCGAACAGGAAGAGCTATGGTACGCGGCGTCTTTCCCGACAGTGGAGCCGAAGCCGCTGGCCTGAAGAAGGGAGATTTGATCGTCGCAATCAATGGTCGGAAAGAACGAAGTCGTTTGGGCGTCATTGAAACGTTACGTGGAATGTTCCCGGGTGAGAGTGTTCGCCTGACAATCACACGAAACGACGAAGCGGAGGATTCAACCACGATGGATGTGGATGCTTCGATTCGTGATTTGAATGTCATGCGAGAATCTGAAAGCGACGCACGGGTCAATGGGCCACGAAACGTTCGGCTGTCAGGCTTTGATCAAGTCATGCAGCACGATACCGTTTTGGATCCTGATGAGTGCGGTGGACCTCTGATGGATATCAAAGGCAATGTCATCGGGATCAACATTGCTCGGGCAGGTCGCGTCGTCAGTTACGCACTGCCAGCGTCACTGATATTGCCTGAGATGGTCAGCATGCTTTCTGAAGCACGATCGGCTAGTCGCTGAGCCCAGATAGGGTGAACTCAGGCAGGTGCATCCTCTTTGGCTGATAGCTCCGCTGTCAGATCTCGGCGATCAACGAAAAATTCGTTGCATGATTGTGACATCACACCATTTATCTTGCATGCGTCCGATTTCCTTTTGCACGCCGACGATTTCGTAACCGTGTCGTTGGTGAAATGATATGCTTCGGCGGTTATCGCTAATTATTTTTGCAACCGCATGGTGTAGTCCAACTTGGCGACAATGCGCTTCTACTTGTGCCTGCAGTTGATCTCCAATGCCGCGTCCTGTGGAATTCGGATGCAAGTAAATCGCGGTCTCGCAGGTGTAGCGGTAGCCATGACGTTGGCTGTGTGGTCGGGTCGCTGCCCAGCCCAGAATCTGTTGATCTGACTCAGCGACGAACCACGCATTGGGGATCGGCTTTTCAATGAGCTTGCCTACGTTGGTTGCAGCCCAAAGTTGTGTATCGAAGGTCGATCCACCAATTTCGATATGATGGTTGTAGATGTCTGCGATTGCAGTCGCGTCATCGGTGATGGCTCTTCGAATTTGGGTTTCAATCATGCTTAATGACTATTGTCACTCGATCGCGGAAGGCTTGTTGGTTGCGCATGTGTGTTTCCACAACCAGCGTATGCTGTCGCAAATAGCAGATTCGTGCTGCTCGTTTGATAGGCCATCATGATCAATGCCTTTCATGAGAACTTTTCGTAATGATCCGCCGTACCCGTCCAGCATTTCATTCTGAAAATCAACAGGTACAAGTGTGTCGAGTTCAGATTGTAAAATCACTGCATGCAGATTCACTTTTGGAGCGGTTTTCATTGTGTCCATGGCATCACACAAATCAGCAATCACTGGGTTGATAAGGCCGAA
>Ga0315315_10002274_pt1 | contig 17598 bp, 4 predicted proteins | sample M140m3416metaG_FD_203699 | JGI IMG/M metagenome (GOLD analysis project Ga0315315, IMG submission 203699) | Ammonia-oxidizing marine archaeal communities from Monterey Bay, California, United States - M1 40m 3416 | ecosystem: Environmental > Aquatic > Marine > Intertidal zone | place: USA... | reverse complement strand
GCTATGACTTCGTCTGATGCGAGCAGCAACGCTGTTGTCTCCTTCTCAACTCGAAAGACGCAGGCCCACCAACTCGTGAACGCAATTTGGGAGGTCGACGCACGGCACTACTTCCAGCAGGACAATGCCGCCGTCACGGCATCGTCGTACTCGGCAAAACATAATCTTCTGGTCGTTGGCTTCTCTAGCGGATTATTCGGGCTGTATGAGCTTCCGTCTGTGGCCAACGTGCATACCCTATCGATATCAAATGAATATATTCGCACGGTTTCAATTAATTCTACCGGAGAGTGGCTAGCCTTTGGCTGTCCATCCAATCAACAGCTTCTCGTATGGGAGTGGAGATCAGAAACCTATGTGATCAAGCAAAGGGGTCATGCCTACGGGATGCGGTGCATGGCGTATAGTCCTGATGGCGTCGTTGTTGCAACAGGCGGAGAGGATGGGACTGTCAAGCTTTGGAATGCTACAAGTGGCTTTTGTTACTGTACATTATCTTCCCACACGGCTCCTATCACCGCTGCTACCTTTGCTAGTCCCAGCGTTGTCCTTACTTCGAGCCTCGACGGAACTGTTCGAGCTCACGATTTGCACAGATACAAAAATTTCCGTACCCTCACAGCACCGACACCGGTTCAATTTGTTAGCCTCGCTGTCGACCCAGCTGGGGAAGTTGTATGTGCCGGGACTTCGGATCCATTTCATGTTTATGTTTGGAATCTGCAGAATTCACGTCTCCTTGACATCCTTACTGGCCATGCGGGACCTGTGTGTGGCCTAGCCTTCAATCCTTTAAGAGGCACTCTTGCTTCGGCATCGTGGGATGGCACTGTGAAAATGTGGGATTTGTACAAGAGAGAAACTGATCCTGAGAGTATCAGCCATAGCGCCGATGTAGTGTGCCTCTCCTTTCGGCCTGACGGCAAGGAGATTTGCACAGGAACCATTGGTGGCCTGCTCAGCTTTTGGAATGTAGAGGACTGTTCGCTAGTATGCGAAATTGACGGCAGGCGAGATATTGCCGGCGGGCGCAAGATGAACGATCGCATGACATCAGACAACAATTCTTCTTCGAGATATTTCACTAGTGTGTGCTACTCTGCCGATGGGACTTGTATTCTTGCTGGGGGGAATAGCAAATATGTCTGTATCTACGAAGTTTCGCAGCAGATACTCCTTAAAAAATTCCAAGTTAGCTTCAACCGAAGTCTTGATGGGGTCTTGGATGAGCTCAATTCCAAGAATATTGCTGATGGCGGTCCGTTGATGGATGAAATGAATGGGTCTGGCGATGAGGCCGATTTCTCAGCCTCAATCCCAGGTGCGAAGCGCGGAGACGATGGTTCTCGAAAGAGCCGTGTCGAGGTCTTAACGATGCAGGTGGGTTTCTCATGCACTGGTAGGGAATGGGCGACTGTATCGAATGAAGGCTTGCATGTCTATTCTCTCGACGACGATGCCGTCTTTGATCCTGTTGCACTAGACGAAGCTGTTACTCCTGGAGCGGTCCAGTCCAACATGCAAGCAGGAGAGTATGGCAAAGCACTGCGTATGAGCCTTCACCTCAACGAGTACGCTCTTGTGAAACAGGTGATGGAGGAAACACCCTTTAAGTCTATCGCTCACGTAGTAACATCAGTGGGGAGCAAGAATCTGGAAGCATTGCTTCAATACCTTTCCAAATCCATGATAGACTCGCCCCATGTGGAATTTTATCTCCAATGGTGTCTTCAAATATTGCAAATTCATGGCACTTACTTGGAAAAGTACAAGGGATCGCACATGAGGGCCTTCCGAGCGATGCACAAGACAGTCCAATCACGGTACAATGAAGTCGATGGACTGTGCAATGAAAATCGTTATACTCTTGACTTCATCCAAAATCAGGCGAAATTACAATAGATTGCTCTACTCTAATGTATATTGGTAAATATTATCGACCTTTAACGCTAGCGAGCGAGAATATCCTTGCGAGGTGCGTCATCTCTTTTTTCCCCATGCTCCTTTTGGGGCAGATCCTTGGTTGCTCTTCTTGGCTCTGGCAGAAGACAGGGATGGGAAGTTGTCTTGTGATGACAAGGCCGAGCTCTGTATTGAGTTTTTTGGCGGGCTCTTTGGCATCGAATGTTTGGTCCAATCCGCTTGGGGCGCCGCCCTGTGCCTTACAACTGCGGGAGCTTCTGTATATTCTCTCTGTCTGGCCCACGAACCGGGTACAGGTGCGTTGGCGACAGCACGACGAGGCGGAGGTGCAGCTCGAGAAGAAGATTGAACCTTCCAGCCGTTCCCACCAACCGGGATCGGAGCTGTAGGGATAGTGTCGGCTTTGCACGCCTGAGCTACTAGATGCTTGCTTGTTGATTTGTTCACAGTTTCCCAGGCAGGCGCCGATACCCTCAACTTTGGCTGCGGCTTTGCAACAGCTTGAGCAGGCGTAGGAGGGGCAGAAACAATCGGAGCTGCAGAAGCAGGAGCTTGTTTGGGTTCATCAAATGCTGCTGCTGCTGCTGCTGCTGCTGCTGCTGCTGCTGCACTCTTGACGTCCTTTTTGTGTTCGACAACCGTCTCCAAGGGCAGCATCTTTTTCTGCCCTGTTCCGTTTGCAGACTTTTCTTGCTTAAGAGCAACATGTGATCCTTTATCATTCTTGTTTCTTTCGGCTGCTCTCGTAATAGCGGCTTCTGATCTCTGTCCATTGGCTGGTTGTGGCTCTTGCTTCTTCTCCTCTTCCTCCTTTGGTTTCTTTTTCTTCTTCTTTCGTGGGGGGCGCTTTTTCTTCTCAGGTTGAGCCGGCTCTAGGGAGGTTAGGTCCGCGACATCGTCCCCGATTGCGCTCGAGGCGCACTCCGACAACGACTGGCCGTCCGAGTCGGAGTGCCTCCAGTACTCAGCCTCCTCGCTCATTTGCCGTTCCGGGAGGAGGAAATCATCATGGACGAAGGAAAAGCCACGGAAAAGGTCCGAGTTGCAGTGGTGGGGCCTGAATTCGGCCCGGTTAATGTCCGCCACGGAGCGGGGAATGGTCATCTTGGTAAACTCCTCATGGAAGTGACGAAGATCATCGTCATTGTCGACGTCAAATTTTTCAGGCGGGTCAATCTCTTTCCGCTCGAGCTTAGCCCAGTCCAAGCCTGCGAAAAATTCCATCTGTTTGAGCTCGGCGACACCCCCTACCTTTAGGATGGTGGACTTGGCAGCGCCCAGGCGGGAGACTACGTCGCGGTTGAGCAGTCCCTTGAGAAGGCGGCAGGCCGGGGCCGACGCCCCATCAGGCATCTTGACGCGCTGGTTCATGATCTTTTGGAAGAGGTCCTTTGAGCCCTTCCTGGACTCGAAGGGTGGTGTCCCAGCTAGCATCTCGTACGCAAGGCAGCCGAGGGACCAGAAGTCAGCGGCCCTCCCGTAGCCCTTCCGGGCTACCATCTCGGGGGCCATGTACTCCTGCGTCCCGCACACTGTCCTAGCCCAGACGTCATCCTTTGCCGAGAAATCTTTGGAGAGGCCAAAGTCAGTGATACAGATATGACCATCAGATCCTAGAAGGATGTTCTCCGGTTTGAGGTCCCGGTGAAGGACGCCGCGATTGTGCAGGTGCTCAAGGGCCAGGGTGATCTCGGCCAGGTAAAAGGCTGCCGTGTGCTCCCGAAAGATGCCTTCTCTCCCTAGGCGGAGGAATAGCTCTCCCCCAGCCAAAAAGTCCATAACGATGAAGAGCTTCTCCTTCGTCTGGAATGACGCGTGCATGTCCACGACGAAGGGATGGCGGATCTTTTTCATAATGTCCCTCTCTGCCTGGATGTTCTCCACGTACGACGTCTTGCGCTTAAGGAGGCGCTTCGAGATTACCTTCATGGCCAGGATCTGGCCAGTTTCGGCGCGGCTGCGAACCTGCAGCACCTTTCCAAACGCCCCCATCCCAATCACCTTCAGCAGCTCGAAGTCTTTGGGGGTGACATAGCGTGGGTTGGTGCCGTCGGGGGAAAACGGGGAATCGGCGGTAGCGGCGGAAGCCCCGTCGGCATCGGCGGACGCCGTCAAGGCGGTCTTCGCGCCACTGTCGGCATCGCCATCCCTCTCGCCGACGATGGCGAGGGACTCCGCCGACCGCGAGAAGGCGCGAAAGTCCTCGTCGTCGCCCCCCCCCGTCACCGCGGCCGTTGGCCTTGGCCCTCGTCCCCCTGGCGAATCTGCGGAATCTCCACCGCCTGCTCCGACAGTCCGCGGCGAAGAGAAGCACTCCTCGGTCATGTCGAGGCCAGGATCGGCCGCCGCGGGCGCTGACGCCTGTGGCATTGGATGGCGTGGGGGCAGCGGTGACAATCTATTCCGCTTCGGTGCTACGATACCTTACCTTGAACTGGAACAATAGAGAAGAAAAGGGTTCTGAGTTTAACTCAGGGAGGACGAAAAAGACGAAAACAACGACACAACGACGAGCGTCAACAGAAACAGAATATGTCCTTTAGGTGTGTGTGAACAATGAGATATGTATTTCTAAATATTAAACATGAAGCCTTTCTATATTACGAGATCGTAGCCTATAATATATTTCAATGATTGCTTCTTATTAGCATGAGCCTAATTTACAAGTTCGTTCACACCGACATTTTTAACGTTAGCCCGCCAAAATTTGGATGGAGCGCAGCGTGCTTACTACGACGAGCTCGTGCGGTGTTACTTAGGGATTCCAGGTAACTTAAAGTACGTACTAAGTACAAGGTAATAATGTATGTAAAATACGACTTTATAAGTACCCGGGGCTATCAGTGCGGAAAGGAGGTTCACGTCCTTTTGAAAATTTAGTAGATCTCCCTCCATGCGTAGAAATCTACGATACAAGTTTCCCTCCAGCGACACGCACGACATCTCATCACCTCATCCTCATCTGTCCAAGTCCGTCCGCCATAAACAAAAGCCGGCAACCAGCGACATCCGCCCGCCGATCGGCAGCCCTTTTGGCGAGAGACCATCCGGGCGAGGAGGTTGCCCACCTCGCGTTGCCGCATCAGGGAGGAGATTGCTGCTGAGTTCGTCCCGGGACCGGCAGGCCGCTATTGACGCAAAAGATAGGTACACGCGGGCGCAAACATGACGGACGCGGACGCTCCTCCCGTGGCCGCCGACGCATCCTCGTCCGGGGGGGACAATGATTTTCCCTCGCCGATCCCTCCCCCTCCTCCCACCGTGGAGGGCAGCGAAGGCGAAGATGAACGTGCGTTTCCCGCGGCTCCATCTCCGCGGCCGCCTCGGCCCCTCCAAGCGTCTTCGCCCGAGCCCCTGAGCCCCTTCAGCCCCCTCAACCTCACCAACCTGGATAGCCCCACGACTCCGATGTCCCTCGGTCAGAGCGATAATGACAATTTTCTGCGCTGGGCTCGGGGGGATGATGTGCCATCGGATTATTCGAACGACGAAAGCAACGACGAGGGCGGAGGTACCCGGGGCCGCTTCACACCGGTGCCAGGGGTCGAGGAGGCCGAGGCATTTATGCGCGAGGAGGTGGCAAAGGTGAAGGCGGTGCTCGGCCACGACTCTGAGAGCGATGTGGTCGACCAGGGCGTCAAGCATGTGCCTGTCGACACATTTTCGCGCTGGGTCTCGGGATACGTGTCGAGCGATGACAGCTTGGAGGGGGTCCACGTTGACGACAGTGACCAAGACGATGACCTCTCGGAGGACACGGAAGCAAGAAGTGGCGGGGACGGCCCGCCTCACTTGAGCAGTTCCGAGAGTGATCTGACCTCCCTCCGCGAGACGGGCCAGTCCCAGCCTTTGACATCTGATCTGCCATCGGTCGCGCCCGCCGCCGCCGTCGACACTGGCGGATCTCAGCTGCTCCCCTTGTCCTCCCCGACGCGCCGGCCTCGACCACTCAGAGCATCTGATCGTGCCGTGACGATGCCTGGCACCAAGTCAGAGATAGAGTGGGCCATTGGGGCTGAAAGCACTCACCCTCTCAAGAACGAGAGCGGGTTGCACCCTCATGGTTCGTCCCTCGATGCTCCTCAGTCAGTCTCTTCGGGCATCAACTTGCCGAGACCGCCGTTCCACTCTGAGGTAGTCTATCTTCCCCGCCCACTATTCTTTGGCAACGCGTTGCCCCCGCGAATTCTTAAAGAAGCAAAGCGGGCCTCCTCTATTTTGGCTTCTGCGCACGAACCTGAGCCTCTCCGCAAGCCATGGGACGAAGTCGATATTTCTCTTTCTGGATGCCGCAATCTCGAGGGGGTGTTACTCGCGTACGGAATGAATACTAAGGCTCTCTCTGGTGGAATTCACCCAAGTAGTGAGGCAATTTGTGACGGATTTGTGACGACCTACCAGCCTGTCTGGGGCGACGATGTTCGTAAGGACCGTGAAATGAGGAGGCAAAGAGCTTCTGCCAACGAAGTTGCCGAAGAGGAAATGGAGCTTGATGCGCTTGATTTGCGCGACCAAGGTTCTGGTGAAATGGCTGTCGGCGAAGATGCACCGTCGAGTAAGATCGTTCTGGAGAAGAAGTTGGCACGTGCTGCCGACGAATCCAACGCCCAATCTGTTAAGAATATGGTGGCCAAGTTGGAGGGGGCTGTGCGACCAGTGAAAAGTGATCCAGACATTCTTTTGAAAGATGATCGTGTCCCATCTGTTGCCACCCCTGCCGATAATTTGTTCCTGCAATGGGCCAGAGGAGGAGCTGGTGGGGATGGCGGTGGCACCTGGGGGGTTGGCGGCGGCACCTTGGTTGCTAGCGCAAAGGATCAGTCATCTGCGGCTAATGCACAGGATGCGACCGAAGCTCAGGAAGAAGAGCAACCTTTCCCAGTCAACCCACTTTTACCTGATGCCGAAGATAATCAATTCCTGAAGTGGGCTAGGGGAAATGATGACCTAAATGCGGCAGGAACATTCGTTGCTCCCAAATCAGATCGAAAGGCCAATACAGCTCAATCTCCTTTAGGACAGAGCAAAGCATCCGACGAAAATCAGTTCCTTAAGTGGGCAAGAGGTGCGGGTCCTGGTCTGACTGGCGAAGGAACTTTTGTTGATAATAGCGCGAAGGGTGTCACAGATAGCAAGGGGGGGTCGCCCAGAAGAACTGCTGCATTGGAGGAATCTGACTCTTTTGAAGATTCTGAGCTAAAGCGACAAGTTGGAATGAATGATAACCTCAGTGCTGCCCTTGCCTTGCTACAAAAGGGCGATGATGGTGGTAACGGAGATACGAATAGGACTGAATCGATGGCAGCCGCTGAAGCTGGGGCAGCAGCTCTGCACGCGGCCGATGGTCTTATCCTGACAAAAAATGGTCGCCTGAAAACAAATCTGGAAATGACGGGAGGGCGGGAACCCATATATAGCTGCGATGACACCCCACTTCCCATCGAAGCCGATCTTGGAGTCTTTGAAACTAAGGAGGACCAAGTCAAGTCAACGGAGAGGCGCAAAAACCAAGAACTTATCCAGTCCATTGCTGTACCGCATGTCTTCGGACCACTTTCATGTCCTAGCACAAGCACATCCCCCGATGATGCACAGAGTTGGAATTCAAGAAGTAGGCGGAGTCTGCCAGCTGACGATCCTGTAACTCGCGAAAGTGGGTCCTCGATGGCTGGGAGTAGGAATAGGAAATTATCAATAGCGTCTTCAGGATCCTTTTCTCAAGGTTCTGTGAAATCAGCTATGAAGCTGCCACCGCCGCCTCCTCCAATTACCGAAGATGCAACGTTCCAGAAGAATCAACGTGGGGCATATCCAGGTGCAGGGGGCGCTGGGAAGATATCCAAACTCGCTTCACCTTCTGTTGGCTCACAAGTGACACATGCGTCTGGTCCCTCGGCTCGAGCCACGAGTGCTCGGAGACGTAACTGTCGCGAGGCTGTCTCTAAAGTTCGCCGTATCGGGTGGTGGGAGTGCGAGTCCAAGAATGAAGGAGACGGTGACTTTAGTGGTGGTGTATCATCTGAAGTATCCGGAGCTTCTGCCTCGACACCGCTACCAACAGATGCTTCAATCCAATTACCATCAGATAGAGATGACTCGTCGGGGAATATAAATGATTCAATATGTGGTTTATATCCTTCGCCAAGGACCCTTAAGAAGCAGAACAAATCTTTGACCGAGCTACATTCCGCAACAACAACTGCAAGACACTTACCCTTCCTATCTGACAGGGCTCCGGGAATGAGATATCTTCAGATTGATACCAAGGCAGTAGAATTCACACCGACTGGCGAAATAGAACCTTTCTTTTGTACAATGGCGATCTGGCATGTTGAGACTGCTGCAGAGGTCGATGCCCCTCCAGGAAGTGTATCAACGGCGACGGCGTCAAAACCGAGTCAAGTTCCGGTTCCAGACCTACGACGATGCGGTCGAATTACAGAATCTTTTTATTTTGATGCTGTTTCCGATCCGGAGGTTCAAGAGCGATGTGCTACGTCCCTATGGGCACGGGCGGGTAGATATGCCGAAGATGGCATTCCTCCTTGGGATGAGACATCCACGCCGAGCAGTTCAAGTCCAAAGATTTCAATCAAAAAGCCATCAGGCAAGGGATTTAAGGATGGTGTTCCTGTAAATGTGGCCGAGTCAGAGCGGCTGAGTGGTACTCGCTGCGGTGTCTTTCCGTTGCCTTCGAATTTCTCTATTTCGAACCTTTACGCTGTTCTCATTATTCATAAGGTCCTAGCAGAGGACAGTGAGGTAGAGCCGTACCTAAAGTCGTCGGGACAAGAAAATTACGCAAGGTCTACGACGCCAAAACCAGTCTTTTCTGAAATAAGTAAATGGAGAAGTAAGGCCGAACGGTCGTCGGACAGGCTTGGGCGCTTCGTCATGCCGTTTGCATTTGGAGTCGCTCCTCTCCTTCAAGTCATAGGAGCCGAAGTCCCTACGATACCCAGCAGCCGCGCCGTTCAGATTCCATTGTTTAAGATAGAAGCGGGTAAGGGTGAGCGCCCCATTATCGATCACATCATGGTGATGTTGTATCCCCGTTCAGAGCTCCATAACAAGCCAGCAGAACTAACTAAGGGTGGATCGGCGATGCTAGTGATGCGTAATTTTGGCTATTTGGGCCTACAGTCTGTCGTGAACTCCAAGAGTTCACTGGCTCGCGATCGCCTTGTTGACTTCACCGGCGATTTTCAGTTGCGAAGGCGAACCAAAAAGGAAAGGAAAAGAGGCAGGGAAATTGATGACGATAGTGGACGTACATACGTTGCATCTCAGTGGCAGCCCCAATTTATTGCTGAGCCGACCTCTCACGGAGGACGCAATGTTGCCGGCGAGAAGAATAAGAAGGGCGGCAAGACTACTCCAAGGAAGAAGACGAAGGCAGCAAATTCACCGCTATACTCACAAGAAGTTGCAGCCATTCCTCTTTCGTTCACCCCTCCAAGTGGACGGGGAGGCTCTTCTTCTGCATCCCACGGCAAAGATGCCGAAGTAAACTTTTACACTACCTTCTGCAATGAACTGATTTGTCAACCGCGCCTTCTGCATAACTGCACAAAGAAGAATATTGTAATAAAGGTTGAGGTTCGAGAAATAAAGTGGAGTGAATGGATGAATGCATATATTGCTCTACGACCTTCCAGCGGAGCAAGTATCCATAATCCTCGTCGTGGACGTTTCCTTGTGAGAGAGGCGTATACCTCCTGTGCCTATCAGACGCTAAATCCTGCTTTTTTGGATGACTTCAAAATCAAGTTGCCTCTTGTCCTCGATAATGACGACAAAACGAAGGAGGGAAGAGGAAAGTTGGTCTTGTTATTCTCTATTCTAGACATCAATGTTAAGGGGAAGAGAAGGTGGAAGGACAAATTGCTCCGACACAATAAAAAGAATGAAATGCCTTCCCCCGAGAGCCCCGATGGCGATGGCGATAGTGACAACGATAGACGTAGTGGCTCTGGATCATACGTCCAAAACCTTGGATGCGGTTTCATGGCGCTTACAGTATCGGGTGCATCTAAGAGCGACCCACCATGTCTGATTACAAATGGATTGCACGATGTAAAAATCAAGTACCACTCCAAGGCGGCGCCCAGCTCTCTCGATACGAATGTTTTGGATCTGAATAAAACCGGTCGAGGCAGCCCATATATTTCTGACACCGGCATGCCAAACATATATCCAGTTGAAAGGTCAGGGAAAATAACGTTTCCCTCTGGCGCTCTGATTCTAGAGTCATTGGATGTAGCAAATAGCGTGGCCAATAGCTCTGTCTCGGACTTGGGGAGCTTGTTTAGCAATACGCCGGAGACTCTTAAGGAAGGGGGAGAAGAAGCGCAGATGATTGAGGGGGGTGGGGTCTTACTTTCTCCGACGAGATCGGATAGTGCGAAACTGACGCCGACCCATTCATCTATCGCTTCGTCGTCTCTATCTCAAACCGGGTCGTTATCTCCTATTGCAACGAATCGATCCCGCGACCTCATGATCTTGCAAGTAAGGACTATTTCTCTATCTTCGGTGCATCCTCAGAATCGCACACTTTCTAAATTCTTTCATTCAAGACCAAATTTTCCGAGAAGTCTAACAGCCGAGGAGATATCTTCAACATCTACTCCATGGAATATGCCGCGGGCCGATTTACTTCTCAAGATAGACAAGGAACGTGATCTTCGCCAAAGCGTATCGAGTAAAAATATTCTTCAAACAACGATTGAGCTAGCAAAATCGTCTTTTTGTCCTCAAGCCGAGTTGTCATCTCATCTTCTACGCATTTTGCCTCTATTACTCCGTGCTTCCGTCAGCGGAGAAGGCGACCCTTCGCTTCTATGGGCCAACCCCGCGACTCTTATTCCTTTGCGACTCCACTCATTTGCATCACTCTTTCACACTATCTCCGCTGTGACTATGTATTTAGCCAAAAATGGGGTAACTCAATTGGATGGGCGTAGGCAATGGAACTTAGTGTCAATGGCGTACGTTGTTGGGATGATTTTTGATGAAGAAGCTCTCTTCGCATCCTCTGACGGGCCACTTCTTGAAGATATTGTGGATGTGCTCGACTTTCAAAAGCTTGGAACCCGTGTAAAGATGAAGCTTTTAGTTCCTATACCAATACAAGCCCCTGAACCTCTAACGAGAGCTCGGAGTGAGTCACTTGATCTTCCCTATGCGGAAGAGATGAAAGTCGACTCTAAGGCGGATTTCCTTTCAGCATTAAGGAAAGCAGGTTCTGAAGATAAGGGAGGAGCTGACTCTTCTTCTTTGGATGGATTTTCGTTCAGTGCTACTTCATCATCCTCGTCAAACACCACCGCAAGCGGCGTGGTATCTGGCTTCACTGGAACAGGTAGTGGTCCTGTTGGAAATCGAAGAAGATTCATGACAGCACCGTCTTCTGTCCTTGCGACCATCAAGGAGGATGCGGAAGCGGGCGATCGTAGAGAAGCTGTTGAATCCTTTGGCAAGATGATGTTTGATGATTTTTCATCATCAAAGAAAAAGAAATTTGGGAACGAAGCTCTCGTTGATAATGCCAAGCGATCAGGCGTGAAACAAATGCGTGTTCCCAACGTAAAAAAGACGAGCAATACTCTTCCGGCTGATATAAGAGACATAATAATTCCAGATGATATCGGAGAAATACCTTCCAACTCACCACCCGCAGCGGTGAAAAAGGATAATAAGGACTCCAAAGCCCTCTTATTAGATGATGAGATTCAGACAGCTGGTTCTGAGTTCCTTGATCAAATCGGAGAGAGCTTAGGATATGCGTAAGTTGCCTGCAATGCAAACTTTTCTCTCTTTTTCGCATTAATATTGATTCTAAATCCGTTCTTCTGTCTTTTTTGTCTCTCTGCTTATATCTCACTCCACCTACTCTCTGATCTATCATCTCCAGCGCTGAAATGCAAGATATAGGTGGCGAAGAAAGGCGCGTCGGCATTGCTCATCATCGGAAAACAAGGAGCAGATGTAGTATTGACTGGACCAAGCCCGCTCGGGATTTCGACGAAAACCTTAATAAGGGTCGCACCGGCAAGGCAAATGATCCCAACAAGGCATCCCTTGATTCCACAAATGCTCCTGTAATGACAGGAAATGAACCATCACCATCTATAGCTCAAGAGCCTTACATAAAGCTTCCTGGCTTTGTTGATCGAATCGCAGCCCTCGGTAGAAAAGGAGAAAAGGGCCGATGGTTTGCTTATACGTATGAGGTTGTGATTTTCCAATGGTTTGCACTACTTGTTGAGCAAACTAAGAGCGTTGATCAGGCGAGGGAAGTCTCTTCAATGGGAAGTACGGATGCCGCGAATGCCGTCTCAGAGGAGAGCAACGTTTTCTCCTACAGGGTCTCTCCAGGCACAATCGACCCAACCACCGCAAAGAGTTTAAAAGAAGCTGCTCTCAAGGCTCGAGGAGTAACTATTGCGTGCGCACCGATTCTATTTGAGTTGATTAAGAAAAGTCTTGGCTGGAGAATTGATTCAATTTTTGGTCGGGGCCAAAAGTTCTCTAATGCCAAGTCTAAAGTCTTTAAAGATGTGCTTCCGTTGGTGACACTGGACACTACACTCATGTCAACATTGGAAGCCTTAATTTCAATGGTGACAGACGCTTGCATTGACAGTAGAAATTTTGATTCTTGGCAGTTCCGGCAGACTGCAATCGAAGTCAATAATTCCATTGCTCGGTTCTTGAGGAATCTATTCGCATTACTTGATCCGAAATCTGTTCATCGGCTAGTTCTTGTCTACTTTTCCAGGTTTGTAATGAAAGAAGGCAAACATTGGAAAGATCGCGATTCGAAGATTGGCCTTCGCTGCTCGTGGGAGACTTGTAAGCTCCGCCTCGATGCAGTAACCTTGTTTGCAAGACTTCCTGATTTCCACTACGTCAACTTTCCGTACATGAATAGTTGGGGGCATTGGCTCACAAGAGCCTCAGAGCGGTCTACAATTAGCTTTTTCGATAATGCTATCGAGGAGCTCGGCCGTTTTGACATGTCCATGTACACAGGAGGAGAAGCAACACTTCGCCACTCTACAATACAACTACCAGAGCTTCGACCTCATTGGCTTGTTGAACTTGTCACTGATATTTGCTTGTCTGCCACTGGCCACGCGGAGCAAAACATCCAGCACCGTGCAAGCTCCCTCTTGCATGAACTCTTTTGGGCACACAGCCAGCGTTGCAAAGTCAATGGAACTCTTCCCGTTGCTGCAAGTATGTATGTACCATTTGTTATGAAGTTACTTGGGCAGATAAATTATCTCTCAAGCCTTCCTGCCAAGAACCAGCTACGAAAAGACATCCTCCCTTGCGTCGTATTTGTATTGCAGAACGCACCTGTGGGGCTGATGCGTGCCCTGTGGAGAAAGCTTTGTCGTCGAGCGGAAGGAAAGGGCATTCAGGAGAAATACGGTGGAATGGCTGATCTCCGTTTCAATAGCTCAAGCATGTTTGCTTCATCCGCTCGAAATGTGGATGACAGCAGAAGCCAAGGGGATCATCTCGATGAAGAGACCGATGATTTGTCTCTACCCGATATACTTGACATGTTTGGATTGCTCAACTTGGCTCTAAGCACCCTGGAATACGAAGGAGGCGAGTCAAATAGCGACGAAAATGTCGGCGAAGAAGCTCAAGAACAAGTATCAACATGGAGAAGAGAATTTCTTCTTGCCGTCGAGCAAGAAAATTACGCGATTATTCCAGCCAGGCCCCGCCCCTTCCCGGGGCTACGAAGCACTAGGAGGGAAGAAGAAGTAGACAAGAAGACTGTCAGATACACGACATCGAGCAGTAGAAAATGGTATTCAAACGACTGTGCGATTGTTGTGATGAATACAAGCAGATATATTGTGCGAGAGGTACAAGGAATGCTAAAACCCGAAGGAAGTGACAAGGAAGAAATTGACTTCGCAGTCCTCGAAGGAAGAAAGAAAGTTTCTGGGACCACCGAAGAATCAGGGGATGATTTGAACTTTTCGGTAGAAGATGCGGTCGTCTTCGTTCGTGGGGCTTTGGCAGTTTACCTTCACTCCCTTTGTTTGCGAGAGAGCGACGTCGTTGTCATCAAAACTCTGATTGCATCTACAGAAGTCGTCCGGATGTTTGGAATCAAGCTCTTCCTTACTGCAGTCGGCGAAACACTCCAGCACTGGATGCGAATTGTCCTTTCGCATTGCGGCGCTCGGCGTGCCGCGGTTCGTATCCAAGCCTTGGAATTCCTCGCCTTAATATCGAGGCTCACATGGGACAGCTATGGTAGCTTTCATCGAATCCGAATACCGATGCTTGCTGTGCAGACTGAGGTCATGGAGCGCATTGTCGCCACCGCAGCAACCAGATACTATCGCGAGCAGCGTCGACTCGGGAACAATGTTCAGTATCTTACTAATGACAGTGCGGAAGCAAGTCTATCGCCATTTTGGAGAACATTGGACCGTCTGCATCACCAATCTGCTAGTCAAAATATTGCTTTCCGTAGCGCCCTTCAACGCTTGGCAATAAAGATGAAGAAGCTATTCAGGGCATATATTGCCGCACATGCCTTAGCCATTGTAAATCGGCTAAAGGCGTCTTCATCCCCGAATTTCACAAAGAAGAAGAGCAAAGAAGATGACGACGATGGTCCCGTACAGCCTGCTTACATTCACAACTCGCTTGTTAGTGTCCATCGGATTTTGGCCAACTCGGCTGGGTTCAGCAAACAATTCCTAGGAATTCATGGCGCGCATAGTTCACCATCAGGAGAGGTTATAACGCACAACGAATCTATTGAAGATGCTTTCCTTGAGGCTGCAGATGTATTTTCGTCCACCGAGCTTCCATCCCATCGAGTGGCGTGGCTTCGAAAACTGGCCGACTTCCACTCTTCTCGTAATAATTTTGCGGAGGAAGCATCGTGCCGCTTCAATATTCACTACACTCTCAGGCAGGCAGCCCAGCTTCACGAAAGCCTTTGGGCAAGTGTGCCATTTCTTCCGTGGGCAAGTGACCAATCTGATGGTGTGCACTTGGAGGGGGATGGGCCAGCCTCTGGGGATGTTTTCGACGCCGACTATGATTCAGAGGATCTCAGTATGGATGGATATATATTTCCTGACACAAACTCAGAAGGAAAGCATCTGGAAAAGAATCAGTCCTTCCGGCGCATTTTTTATCGTGTCGCAAACAGCGTGCGTTTGCGCACGGGGGATTGGGATGTAGGTGGAAACAAGACTTTATTCTATGGGGTCACATTTGCTTCTGAATACGACGCCTTCTCTTCCTGGATATCACTGAGAGAGATGGAAGAGGATATGATCGAGGAAGCCGAGACTGCTGGAGACTTGTATCTGAAGGCTGGGATTGTCGAGAGCAGCAGATTTGCTTGGAGCCTCGCGACACAATTTTACGCTGACAATTACAATTACGCAAGACTTGCTCACGTCTATCGTCGGCTGGCAATGGTGGTGGAATCGCAGGTTCCTGTCGTCGACACAAGCAACCAACTGGAGCTGTCATCGCCTCTCGGCAGATTCTATAGGGTCTATTTCCACGGAGATGCTCCAGATGAGCTGATTGGAGCCGAGTTTGTCTATCGAGCCGCTCAGTCTGTCAAGTTGGAGAAGTTTGGAAAAATTCTGGCGAATGTTTTTAAATCTATCCTTCCCGACAACACCCCGATCGACTTAGTTCTCGACGACGGGAGGCCAGACGACAGTTCACAGAAAAGACCCCAAAATCGCGGTCGCTTTGGCGCTGCCCAAAGAGAAGCCATCAAAATCAAGGTTACGCCACTGCGGCCGCTGCTCAAGAACGAATCTACATTCCGCGGCACTCCGGAATGGTTCTACAGACAGACTGATCACGCTGGAGCCTCTTCATCTGCTTCAGGTCAATCATACCATCAATCCAATTCAATACGGAGAGCAGAGGATGGGACCTTTAGCAATCAAATGCACTCTCCCCGGCAGCGGTCACGATCGATCTCGTCCGTACCCTCAAGCAATGGTGGCAGCACTGCCTTTTCCATGCACGGAAATAAAAATCCATCGCATGGCGATTTTGGTGCGGCATTTTCTGGTACAGCCACTACGGGATCAAGCCGGGGAGCAGAGGGTGGCGATTTGTCAGTCACGGGCGGCGGCGAAATTGTAGGCGTGGACAGGTTTTCTTTCACCCAACCCACTAAGAAACACAAGGCACGAAACAATCGAGAGTGGCTGACGACACATTCCGGGGACTTCGCAGAGAAATCGCTTCGTGTGACCCAAATCACTGTCGAGAAGTGCTTTCCCTCTTGCATTTCGCGGCAGAACGTTGTTCATCGATCTGTGTTTAATCAGAGTCCGCTCGAAGCAAGCGTGGAAGCTGTTTGTAGCTGGTGCGCTGTTCTCTTCCGGACTGCTGTTGCTACTAACGGGCTCTCCGTGATTGGTCCAGCCAACGGACAAGGAATCGGAACTGCGGCTGCCAAAGTCGTCGCCGATTGCATTCACAGTAGCAGGGTCAGGGAGCTGGGAAATGCCTTCCTGTCTCGTACAGGCTACTTCACCCCAGAGGACGAGGCAGGAGATGATACTGACACCATGCTGCTATCATACTCAAGGCTGAGTCCGTCAGAGGTGTCAACCTACCAGATAAAACTGGCTCGAGCTGTGGTAATGTTCATGGAACTTCTTCATCTCCTCATCGCGAAGAACCGCGACATACTCCTTGAGATCGTACAGGCAAGGAAACGAGGCATGCGAGGTTCTTCCTCTATCGGATCGCGGTCAGAGCGGGGTACCCACAGACAAGGCCATTCCTCAGGACTCAGTCCTGAAAGCGTTGGACACCATCTTCACCAGCATCAACACCAGCGCTCCATGTCAAAGAGTATGTACGCCTCATCGAGTCAGGACCGAAAGTCTGCCTACGGACAGGACAATTCTCATCGTCCCCATTACATGGATGCAGGTGGTACCATAAGTGGTATTAGCATTATGACCGGTGGCGGCCCCGGCGATCGGACAGACTCTGCCATCGCCGTGCAGAGCGAGCTCCAGCGGGCCTTCATATCGATGGCGAAGATTCTGTACCCCCTTCTGTCCTCGACCATCCAAAGCGAGACACCTAGGTGGCTTCAGCTCTGCTCGCAGGACAACTACTTCTCCTCGGGCACGTACCGGCAGACGCGCATCGCCATGGGCGAGGACCTCTTCTTTATCGGCGGATCCATCCAGGCAGCGACACGGAACGCCCACGGCGCGGAGCGATACGAGGAGTACCACCAAAACAAGCCCGAGCCCTACGGGGTCCCGATCTCGATCATTCCCACCAGGTCGGACTGGAAGGCGGGGGCCAGCAGCACTCCCGATACCCCCACCGACGGGAGCTACGACGGGAGCGCGAAGTCCAAGGCCTCCCGCGTTTCTAAGCGGTCCGAGCAGCAGCAAACGGTGCAGCCACAGCAGTCACAGCAGCAGGACCACAGACGGCAGAGCCCGTCCCATTCCTCCAGCGTCCCCCATTCCGCCACTAGCAGCAACAAGGGATCATCTTACCGCGACACGGCTGAGCATTCATAATTGAAATTTAATAAACAACAACAAATTAATACGAACAGCGTAAACACGTCAAGCGCGTGAAGAAACAAATACTTTCCTGACCAATTCCTACCATTTC
>Ga0315315_10002273_pt1 | contig 17599 bp, 14 predicted proteins | sample M140m3416metaG_FD_203699 | JGI IMG/M metagenome (GOLD analysis project Ga0315315, IMG submission 203699) | Ammonia-oxidizing marine archaeal communities from Monterey Bay, California, United States - M1 40m 3416 | ecosystem: Environmental > Aquatic > Marine > Intertidal zone | place: USA... | reverse complement strand
GCAGGTGACGTTACCGATCTTGTGGCATGTCTTAATAAAGTAGCCCGCATGCCAGACCATGCACGAGCGTGTATGAGCCAGCAGGCTCGTAATTATGCATGTCGGTTTGACAGAGAGAAGATTCTTAAAAATCTTCTTGAGGAATCTGTTGTGCCTACTGCGGCGTAATCTAGCTAATTAAAAATAGAGGAGCGAACGGCGGAACGCTCAATGGAAATTCAAGCAGCACATTCAGAAAGAAACCAAGTAGCGAGTGATGACCTCGTTCATTTGGTTGATCCCTTTATTGGTACAGAGCCGGAGGACCTGCCTCCACGAACAGGAATAGCGGCAACATGGTTCTGGCCAAAACCATACATTGGAAACACTCACCCGGGTGCATGTCTTCCTTTTGGGATGGTTTCTGTAATGCCTTACAGCGGCGGGTATCCGACAGGTTATGGCCGTTATGGCAAGTCTCTCGAGGGACATCCACCGCGATTCATGCAAGAACTGCAGGTGTCTGGGTTTACGCACTTTCAGCAGACGGGCGTTGGCGCCATTCGGAAATATTATAATTATTGTCGAGTGACTCCCTTTTCTGAAGAGTGCGGTGGGCTTTCATCGGTTGGCATGCTTTTTCCGATCACGAACGAGGAGGCTATGCCTGGATTTTACACATGTGTCATCCAGCCGCATGGTATTCGTGCTGAGATCACAGTGACACAGCGAGGTGCAATCCATCGATATACATTTCCAAAATCAAATGGGTCAGGCCTGGCGATCGACTTTTCTCACGGTGGCATTCATATTGAAGATGGAAGGACTATCCCGTTGCGGGCAGAGTACGCTCTCCAGGGAAATCACGGTGCGGAAGCGTGCGTTACCATGGAAGGTCTTCCAATTCGAATGTCTTTGGAAGTATCCGGTTTTGATGCGGATACAACTGTAGGCTCTCTGTGGGAAAATGGTGATGTCCTTTTTGGTGAGAAAGAAAAGGCTTATGAGTACATGCGAGAGTCGACGTATGTACCATTTGGCGTATCTTTTTGTGGGCCAACCGAGGAGGGGCAGGTTGTCGAGCTGAAGGTTGCGTTTTCATTTCGGAGTCGGAGAAAAGCCTATGAAAATCGGTTGTCAGCAGCCCAGGAGTTCTCTGTCGCAAAGCGCAATGCAAAAAAGAGTTGGGAGAAGGGCCTTCGTCGAATTCAGATTAAAGGGGGCACGCAAGCACAGCAGAGAACGTTTTATACAGCGCTTTACCACAGTCTTATCAAGCCGAGTGAAGCCCATAATGAGTCACCTTTCTGGCCGTGGGATGGCCCGTTTTACTTTGATTTTTCAACTCTATGGGATATGTATAAAACCCAACTCCCTCTTGTGCTGACGTTGTTTCCGGAACAAGGAGCTGAAATTGTAAATGCGATGCTTACCGTTGTGGAAATGGAGGGTAACTTTCCAATCGGATATCGTCTCGCACGAGGTTATGACCGATTTTCGCATCAAGCCAGTGCCCTTGGGCACGTAGTCATTGCCGATGCCTTTCATCGCCGTCTGCCGGGCATTGATTGGGAGCGAGCTGTGACATTGATGACGAAAGATCTTGGTAGGGCGTACGGAGAAGCTTTTTTTCAAGAAGGTATTGTTCATCCGTTAACGCATACGCTTGATCTTGCCTATGGCTGTTTCTGTACCGCCCTTATCGCACGTGAGGTTGGTGATACTGCCGCGTCAGGCCAGATGCTCGAGTACGCGACTCAGTGGAAGAATGCATTTGATCAAAGCGGTGTTCTCAGAGAGTCAACATACTACGAAGGTTCAAGATACAACTACAGTTTTCGGTTACTGCACGATATGGCTAGCCGAATCAAGCTTGCTGGTGGTGATGCATCGTTCGTCAAAATTCTGGACACTTTTTTTGGGTATGATGCTGCAGCTGTGCAGCAGCCCGGTGTATTTCCATGTCGCGAGGAAATGGTGAAGGGTGAGTCCCTTGGTCGCTTTGAAGGGCTGAACAATGAGCCAGATATGGAGTCACCGTACGCGTACATCTACGCGGGGCGGCATGATAGAGCCTGCGAAGTTATTCGGGCAGGATTAACGCAGTGCTATGGAGATACGCCCGGAGGCATGGTGGGAAATGATGATTCCGGTGGCATGAGTTCATGGTATGTCTGGAGCGCACTTGGTATTTTCCCTGTTGCTGGCCAGGATGTGTTTTTGCTTGGCTCACCACTTTTTGACCGTGCGAAAATACAATTTGGACGGTCTTGCTCCCTCGTGATAGAAGCAGTGGGTGGGGGCGATGGTCGGCAGTATGTTCAGGCTGTGTCTCTCAACGGCGTTCAGCATCAACGGCCATATTTGTGTTGGGAGGAAATGGCTTCCGGTGGAATCCTTTCGTTCGAAATGACATCTACCCCAACAATATGGACGCAAGAACGACCACCGTCTCATTCATAGTTGAAGCGTGATACAGTCGTGACGCCATGGCTGTACTTGTATCGCAGCTAATTGCTGAGAATGAGTCTCACTGTCATAAGGTAATTAAAAAAATAGTTCATTTAATGTCTTGTTCAAACGGATCCTTGACGAATAGTATGAAGAGTGAAAGTGAGGTGCTTGATGGTTTTCCGGTCGCAACACTATGTGAAGTGTCTTTTCTTTGTGATGGTGCTTTTGACACTGTTAATTTCGGTGGAAAGATGTGTTGCTATTGAGCAGATTGCCGTAGAGGGACAACTTTCTACACACGCTGATATCCATGAAATTCTTGCTCAATCCAATCAGAGCGAAGAAGGCATTGATCTCAATTCGTTAAAAAGCTTGGGTGTAGATGATGCCCGCCTTATAGCTGAGACTCGTGGCAAATTGTTTTTAAACGGCCTTACGGCGATCACTCCAGAGGTTGCTGAAGTTTTAGCGACACATCGTGGATGGCTGCATTTAGACGGGTTGCAGTCTATAAGTCCGGAGGTTGCCACCGCGCTCTCAAAGCATCAAGGTTGGCTCTTCCTAAACGGCATCAAGGTACTTGATAAAGATGTTGCCGTTGCACTGCTTCCTTATCGAGGCCAGTTATATCTGGACAGCGTCCAGACAATTACCGACGAAGTTGCTGAAATTATTGTAAAGCGTAGAGATGGAGTTGAACTCTATGGTGTTAAGAATATTAATTACCAATCGGTAGCAATGCTCAGAAAAAACTCAGAGATCATTCTTCCAGAAAAATTTAACCGATTAGGCTGGTGGCCCTTTTAAATGAAAAAAGCCGGCAGAAGCAAACCCTCCACCGACTCTTTTCATTTTGTTGAATGCACTTAATTGGGTAATTATGGAAGTTGAACAACCTCACCACCATTGCGGGTGCCAAGAGCCCTCCAAGTAGTTCCGTCAATGGTTGATGTAAAGGATTTGGTTGACCCGTCCATCATCAGGCCATTACAAACACCACCATTGTGGTAGCTTCGTGATGTCACAACAGCAACAGCAGCAGTATTCACGCCCTTGCCTTCACGCTGTGAGGTGAAGTCTCCATCGTCAGCACCAGAGTTTTTAGTCACGGTGTTTGGCGGGAATGTTGTGGTTAAGCCGTCTTGATGAGTGCGGCCATCGCACCACTCAGTGTTTCCGCTATCAGGCTTTTGACTACCACCTAGGCCCGATAAATCCGTTGCAGTCAATGCTGGAACGGTTGTGAGTCCACCACCGTCACGCATGTACGGTGTGTACCCTTTTTTCTCACCAGCAGCAAGTGTGTTGGAAAGACCATCTCGGAAATCTCTAGGTTTTGACTTTTGGTTAACACCAAAGGCACCGTTACCACTGCCTGCTGGGAGAATCTGGCCGGTTCCACGAGACCAGCCAATGTTAGTCGGGTAGTATTTTTCTACACCACCGCTTACACGAACTTCATCCCTGATTTCACTTGGACAGAGCAAGGTGTCAATTCGGTAAGAGCAAAGATACTTCCCATTTATTTGCTTATCAGCGTAGCTAGTTGCAGATGCGATTGCATCTCTGACTTCGGCGCCCAAAGCCGCGTTCTCGATGAAAGGAAGCAGTTGTGCCGAGACCCCCCAATCACTTATCTGTGCGCCGGAACTATCCTGTTCGAAGGCTACTGGATAATGTCTCTGCCCATTTTCAAAATTGTGCAGTGCTAAGCCCATTTGCTTGAAATTATTACTACAGGAAACACGTCGGGCTGCTTCTCGAGCCTGTTGAACGGCGGGAAGAAGGAGGCCGACGAGCACTCCGATAATGGCGATGACGACTAGAAGTTCAATCAGTGTGAAGCCTGACGGTTTTCCAAGATTTTTTGTGTTCATTTCGTACCTTTGCGACAGTTGGAAATCTGTTGGCTGGCTTTGGAGGAAAATCCGGGGCTGGCTGGAAGTTGATATTGAGATTCAGTCTCAATAAGTGTAGTTTAGTCATTTAGTTCGGTTCGTCAACAGTAAATTTAGTTCGGTTCGTCAACAGTAATTTGGGTGACAAATAATGAGAAACGACCCAATAAAAAATCAAGGATCTGCCAAAGAAGAGAGACTGGAGAAAAGTCTCGCAGTGCAAGCGATTGCTTCCGAAAAACTTTTGCAGGGACGGCGTGAATTACAGATTCTGCACGGCAATGAGATATACCGTCTGACGCTTACCCGGTCTGGAAAATTAATTCTTCACAAGTGACGCTGTGAGTCGCATCTCCAAGCACAATTTTTGTGCGCGTCTTAGTTGCTCTCGGCAAGCAGCGTTCGAAGCGTTGGTTCTATTGCTTCAGCCCATATTGCATATCCCTTTTGTTTGGGATGTAGTAAATCAGGCATGATTTCTTTTGAAAGCGTTCCGTCCGACAGAAGGAATCGTTCATTTATGTTGAGATAAATTACATTTTTTTTCTGAGAGAGTTTTGATATCAGAGTGTTTGCGTCGTCATTATTTTTTCTTTGTGGGCTGTTTGATTTCTGTGCTCGCGGGAAAATCCCAAGAAGAAGAATTTTTGTATCAGGTGCTTTTGCTTTGATTCGTTCAATAATCTTCTCGATACCGGCAGCGATGGCCTTCGGAGGATCTTTTCTAGCACCAGTGTTGTTTGTGCCAATCATGATGACCACGACTTTCGGTAGTACCTCATCGAGTTCACCATTATCGAGTCTCCATAGGACGTGCTCCGTACGATCACCACTAAACCCGAGGTTCAAAGCTTTCCTTTTCTGGTAATATTTATTCCAGGTTTTCTTGCCGATACCTTCCCAGCCGTGGGTAATCGAGTCACCAAGGAAAACAAGATCCCATGTGCCGTTTTGTGCCTCTGTAAGTTTGTCTTCGTGTCGTTCCTGCCACCAGTTTTTTTCATCACTCTTCATGCGGTGGGCAGGCGTGGTTGCAGTTTTTATTGCCGCATTCACCACGTTTTCAGCATGAACTGATGACTGTGCTAAAAAAGTGCAAACAATTACTGTGTAAAGAACGCGAGTGCGAAGCATAGATGAATCCCTGGTGTTCATTGTTCCTATAGGCATATGTGTCCAGCCTGCATGATATTATCAAAACAAATCTCATGAAAATGTGAGGCAGGTGGTTTTGGTGGGGAATGAGCAATCTTGAGAGCCTCGGACGAGTATTGTTGAGCCGGACCAGATTTTTTGCAATGGTGAGAAACGCTTCTTTGCTTAATGATTGCCTATACGGTTTTGACTGCTAGTGACACTTGGGTGAGACCGGAGAAGGTCTGGTTGTGCATGCAGCACCCTTCAGGCTAGGCACCTGGGTTCGATAACCCAGTTCGATAACCCAGTTCGATAACTGGGCGGAACTGTCGATCCGTCTTATTGTCAGGGCGCCCGAGAAAAATAAGTACAATGTGGATGCTTATGAAAGAAGACACATAGTGAGTTATTGTGGCCCTCGCGAAGTCATTTTTAAATTAGAGATCAGCGGTAGTACGAATGCGAGTGAATCAGATCCCAAGTGTTGTGTGAGGCGGTGGTTTCCGCAGGTAGGGTGCAGTAGGTGGGTGTTGTCTTTCCAAATAAGTGAAGAAGTCACGGCAGCAGATAGTCACAAGGGAATTGTTATGAGAATCATGATTGTGTCCGGGAGTCATCGTCAAGAGAGCCAGTCTTCGCGGGTGGCTCAATATATAGGGAATGACCTTGTTCGAATTGACCCAACGCTTGTCATAGATTCGTTCAGTTTGTCAGGCAATCCCTTGCCGCTGTGGGACGAAAGTGTCTGGCAGAAGTCGAGTACCCTTGCATCCTTGTGGAAGCCTGTTCGTGACCGGATGCAGCTAGCGCATGCTTTTGTTTTTGTCACACCAGAGTGGGCGGGTATGGTTCCTCCTGCTTTAAAAAATCTCTTACTCTTTGCAGGCCAGAGGGAAGTCGGTCATAAGCCAGCGATTCTCGTTGGGGTATCGTCTGCTCGGGGTGGCAGTTACCCAATAAGCGAACTGAGAATGAGTGGATATAAGAACAATCGGCTGCTCATAATCCCAGAACACATCCTTGTTCAAGACGCTGCCGACATGTTGCTTGGTGAAGAACCAGCAGATGAGCGGGACGCATGGTTGCGTAAACGAATAACATTTGCCAACCGACTCTTGCTTGAATATGGAAAAGCCGTTGGTTCAATTCGAGCCAGTGGGCTCACCGAAGACGCTGATTTTCCGTATGGCATGTAATTTACGACATTTTTTTGTAGAGTTGGAAGTTACCCAGAAGGAGTCTTTTCCACACAAAAAGTCATTTAAGAGTCGTCAATGTCGTCAGGTGAACCAAAGCTTTCAGTCCCTCGGGGTAATCTTGCTGGGTTTTTTGAATATGCACGTGATGATATTCGTTCTGGATTTCTTGTTTTCCTCATTGCTCTCCCACTATGCCTTGGTATTTCGCTGGCATGCGGATATCCACCGATCGCTGGTGTTTTTACAGCTATTATCGGAGGCTTTGTTACGCCACTGCTGACAAACAGTGAGCTTACAATCAAGGGCCCAGCTGCTGGACTGATTGTGGTTCTGGCTGGCTGTGTGTCCGAGTTTAGTGGCGATGGAATGAGTGGTGGCTGGGCTCCGATTGATCAGCAGGCATATCGAGCTGCCTTAGCAATCGGTTTTGCAGCGGCCATTCTTCAAATAGTATTCGCAGCCTTTCGAGCAGGAATACTCGGAGAATTTTTTCCGATCTCAGTAGTTCATGGAATGCTTGCCGGAATTGGCATCATTATTTGCATTAAGCAACTGCCAATTGCGTTAGGTGTAAGTGCATCAGGTGAACCGCTAGAAATTCTTACAGATATTCCTCATCTTCTTGCCGAGGCAAACCCGGCCATTGCTGTGATTGGTATCACCAGTCTTATTATTATGTTTGCCTGGCCTATTTGTACCCGTCCCTGGCCAATTTTGTGCAGGGTGCCAGCGCCTATCGTTGTGCTGATCGTGGCTATGCCTGCAGGGTATGGCTTTGATCTCCTGCACGAGCACTCGTACTATTTGCAGGGGCATGAATATCAGCTGGGTGAACAGTTTCTTGTCAGTATGCCGAAACAGATTTTCGGCATGTTTCGAGACATTACATTACCGGATTTTGCGGTACTCGCTGATCCGAGGGCTTGGAAGTGGGCGATTGTCTTTTTCTGTATTGGAAGCCTTGAATCTGTGCTGAGTGCAAAGGCAATAGACGCTGTTGATCCATGGAAGCGTCGTAGCAGTATGGATAGAGATCTTTTTGCAGTCGGTGTTGGCAATCTGTTTGCGTCGCTGCTCGGTGGCTTGCCGATGATTTCAGAGATTGTTCGATCCAAAGCAAATATCGATAACGGTGGAAAAACTCGGTTTGCTAATTTCTGGCATGCGATTTTTCTGTTGCTATGCGTCGCAATTATCCCGACGTTTCTTCACCTTATTCCTCTTGCGGCCCTTGCTGCCATGCTTGTGTATACGGGTTTCCGTCTTACTCATCCCACTGAGTTTATTCACATCTACCGTATTGGTCGTGAACAGCTTGCCATTTTTGTCACAACGATGGTGATGGTAGTCGTCACCGACTTACTTGTTGGCGTATTGATTGGGGTGGTTCTGAAAGTATCACTTCACTTAGCGAACGGTGTTCCACTCCGGTCACTTTTTAAGCCCTACTTGGAAGTCGAAGATGTCTCAGGCAATACAAGTCTTATCCGTGCTCGGGATTCTGCTGTATTTAGTAACTGGATTCCATTTCGGCGACAGATTGAGCAAGTAGGCCTCGTGCAAAAACGGAACCTGATTATTGATCTTTCAGGCGTGCAACTCGTGGATGATAGCGTGCTAGAAAAGCTCGAAGAGATGCGGGAAGCATTTGAACTCGAGGGACTCGGTTTTGATGTCCGGGGGCTCGACTCTTTGATTCCAATGTCAGATAACGTACTGTCTACTCGTAAGCGTACGTTAGGTCAGATGAAGCGGTTGACGATCATGGCGCCATCTGCAGTCGCTGAGCATCTTATCGAAGAGTTTTTCGACCGAGGAGTCACCGGATATACAATTACCGAATGTAAGGGCGGAGGGCGAGAGTCTATCGATGGGCCGTTACTGCAGCGAGCACGATGTGTTCGGCTCGAAGTTTTAGTTCCCACGACCAAGGCAGCCGCACTTATAGAATTTTTACGATCTGAAGTTCTGCCAGAATTTATGGCAACAATTTGCCTTGAGACTGTGGAGGTTCTTCGTTCCACTGATTTTGACTAGGCATTGCTGGCTGTACTTAGTAATACGCCATGTAGAAACATGTTATGCATAGAGCTTTGGTGATGTTGCGAGCTGAAGTGCGATTTTACAGCCAGTAAGAAACTGCTCTATGTCTAGCCTTTCGTTCAGTGAATGGCCTGCGACTTGTCCGGCTCCAAGGGTTGCCACAGGAATGCCACGGGCGTTGAGCCAGTTTGAGTCGAGTGCACCCTGCGTGGTAAGTAGTTCCGGCTTCATGCCGAGTTCTCGAATCGCAGCCTCAGCGAATTTCACAGAGGGTGCATTTTTTTGGATTATAAAAGGCTCGTATTCGACATCAGTGTGAAATGTTACTGATCCTCGCTGTCCCTGACTATTTTTTAAAGAGCGAACTGCTCGTTGGCAGGCACGCTCGACTTCACGAGCAATACGGTCAAGGAGCCGGCGGTCAAAACTTCGGCACTCCCCTTCAATATCAGTGCGATCAGTTACAACGTTTGTAGCATCACCACCGTGAATTGTTGCGAGGTTACATGTTCCAACTTTTCCACCACGAAGAAACTCTCCATGCCAGCCCCCACTTACCAGATCTTGAATCGCTAGTCCTGCAAGTGCAATGGCGCTGACTCCCCGATCAGCGGCTCCACCTGCATGACTTGCTATGCCATGAAAAGCGATCGAAAGAGTTCTGCCGCCAATAGCAGCATGCGTAATTCTATGTGGCCCTCGGCCATCCCAGTTCCATGCAAGCTTGGGTTTTCCGAGCTTTCCTATATTGACGAATCGGCTGCCAAAGAGTCCGAGTTCTTCTTGAACAGTAAAGAGTAGGGTAAGAGGTGGATGAGGAATTTTTTTTCGTTTGATTTCAAGAATAGCATTAAGTATTGCTGCAACTCCCGACCTGTTATCAGCGCCGAGAGCGCTCCTTGGATTACCAGAAATATATGAGTCCCCGCGTTGTATGGGTCTGCATCCCACGCAAAGTGGAACGGTGTCAAGGTGTGCCATGAGCATTCTTCGAGGCGCCCGTAGCGTGCCAGGAAGTTTGACAATGAGGTTTCCTGTGCTGCCCCCGGCTGGAGATTTTTTGTGTGCATTATCCGTTGAAATTGCTGATGCTGGAATGCCAGCGGCAGTAAGCCGTCGACGAACATATTGAGCAATCTTGGCTTCGTGGCAGCTTGGCCCTGGGATTTTCATTAGGGCAACAACAAGATCCAGGGCACGGTTTGCGTCGATAGTTGACAATTCGCGTGCATCAATCTTTTTCAAGCGAGCTACTTGTTTTTGCATGAAAAAAGATCCTTTTATATCTGCAATGTTTCGTTCGAACATGAGCGTATCGTGACGCTCCTATTACAATACATGTTTTCTTTTGTTTGCCTTATAGGTTCCTGTTCACCATTTGAACACATTGATTTAAATTATCATCGGGTCAAGAGGACACATCGTATGTTTTTTAGATGCCCATGAGTCGAAGCCGTGGTCTGTTTGAATGTTACTCGGAAAGAGGTCTGTTATGGGTGAGATAGAAGACATGAATGTGCCGGAAAACAGTCGGGAGTACTCGCCACCACCAAAGACTTTCTGGAAGACAATCGCAGCTCTTGGGCCAGGTATCATTCTTGCAAGTTCAATTGTTGGTAGTGGTGAGCTTATTGCAACGACAGTAGTTGGCGCTAAGGTCGGATTTGGCTTGTTGTGGCTCATCATTCTTGGCTGTGCTGTAAAGGTAGCCGTGCAGGTCGAGATTGGCCGCAATGCGATAACATGGGGACGTACTCCGCTTGCTTCATTTGACCGTGTTCCTGGTCCAAGGCTTGGAGGACGGGGTTGGATCTACTGGTGTTGGGCAGTGATGATGATTCTTATTGTCGTACAGCAGGGAGGTATTCTTGCCGGTGTTGGGCAATCACTTGCTGCGGCGATGCCACTTACGACGGCTGGTCGAGTTTCCGGCGAACTACACGCAGAACTTGCTGCGACAGAAGTTGACGTGGCACTTCAGAAACGTCGGGGCTCGGAAGATTGGGTTGCCGCCAAGGGAAAACTTGAAACACTGCGATTGCAGTCCGAAGAGCTTCAGTTTCCACATGACGCCTCAATCTACTCAATTCTGATGGCACTTGTGACAGGCGTAATGCTTGCGAGTGGACGATATGGGCTTATTGAAAAGTTTTCACTCGTTCTTGTGCTTGCATTCACAGTATTTACGTTTCTGGCGGTGGTGATGCTGCAGTTTGATGCCAACTGGGCAGTTACGGGTGAGGAGTTGGTTTCTGGGCTGACACCCTCGTTCGATGGGAATCACGGAGGCTTTTCAGTAGCGCTCGCGGCACTTGGGATCATCGGCGTGGGTGCAGCTGAACTTATGGTGTATCCCTACTGGTGCCTTGAAAAGGGGTACGGGAAATCAGTTGGTTCACGATCCCTTACGGACGGGTGGGCTCGTAACGCAAAGGGTTGGATGCGAGTCATGCAACTTGACGCATGGACTTCGATGGTCGTGTATACGATGGTAACAGTATTTTTCTACATGCTTGGTGCAGCCACGTTGGGGCGGTTGGGGCTTGTTCCATCTGGTAATGAAATGGTTCGTACGCTTGGCCAGATGTATGTGCCAATTTTCGGTGCATGGGTACAGCAGGTCTTCCTGCTTGGTGCATTTGCAGTTTTATATTCGACTTTTTTCGTTGCGGCTGCTGGAAACTCTCGGATGGTTGCCGACGGCTTGGTTCTTGCCGGACTTTTAAAAGGTGATGAGCAATCTCGACGAAACGCAGTGCGTGTTACATGTGTCGTCTGGGTACTTGCTGCATTAGCGATGGCGTTTCTCTTCCGTGCTCCGGTTGCGATGGTTTTGGCAAGTGGTGTAGCCCAAGCACTGATGCTTGGCGCACTCGCGGTTGCTGTGCTGTATTTTCGGTATCGAGATATCGATGAGCGGTTGGCGCCCGGAAGGAGTTGGGACGTACTGCTGTGGTGCTCGGCAATCGGTTTTTTTGGTATTGCCGGTTGGACAGTCTGGCACAAGGCGACAGAAATCCTTGCTTTCTTAAGTTTGTGATGACGTGTGAGCGCAGGTCGCATCATGGGAACGGTTGTGTTAAAACTACGCGTTTGCAAGAAGACTTGTGCTGTTAAATAGTGGCTAAATGTGTGGAGAGATATATGTCATCGGTGTCGAATAACAATCAAGGGGCGTCAGAGAATTCTCAGGTGCCGGCTCCTCATCAGCAGAATGTTGTAGATGTTCCTGCGGCACGCAGCCCGCTTCTGGATTTTGATGCAGCGAGGCTTGTGCAGCACTATCATGCTGGTGATTACACGCAGATGGCAGCACAGTTTCTAGCTGTCCTGACACACTTTCGAGATGTGACGTACTATCATCTCGAAGATGAAAGTCAGGCTGCAATCAATCGCTTTGTGAAGCAGTTTCTCTATTACATGACGCAAGAAGAATTTATTTTGCCGGAGCAGTATGCGGCGAAGTTCATTGACCTCAATGCGGTGATTGGGAACGTTGTTGCAATGAGTGATTTCCGAACAACAGACCCATTTGTCCAGGTTCTTTTAAGGCAGCAACGAAATTACACGAAACTACTGTCTCTCTACTCGGGTCGAAATCGTGTCAAGATCGATCGCCGATTACTTTTTGCAACTAGTCCTCAGTTAGCAACTCAGTGGTACTTTTGTTTTCTTGAAATGTACCGTACCGGACCATCTGATCCAGAGACTCTTGCCCATCTACGTGAGCATATTACATTCGAAGATGATCGCTTAATTGGAATCAACTCGTTCACTCATCATGCATATTTTGGTGCGACGTATATCGATAATGAAAAAGATTATTTAGTAAAGCAGCGTGTCAATCGGCTGTTTCAGGCAACGCCTCTTTGCCAAAAGCAAGTTGTCAATGCGCCAAAACCAAAAAAAATAGGCGTGCTCTCGTCGATGTGGTTTCCTCGTCAGAGTGTTTACAGGTCGCAGCATCCGTTCGTAAGAGAGTTGGCGAAAGAGCACGAACTTGTACTTGTGCATCTAGGACGACCTCGGGAGGATCTTGATACAGAAGTTTTTAGTGAAGTTCGGTATTACAACGCCTCAGAAAAAGCAGACGACCTGTCGGCGGTCGACCCGAATGATTTTGCGATGGCGTATTTTCCAGATATTGGAATGAGTATCGAAAGCATTATTCTTGCAAACATGCGTATTGCGCCGATTCAGATAAGCAATTATGGGCATCCAGTGAGTACGTTTGGAGCAAAAATTGACTACTGGATTGGTGGTCAAGACACTGAAGTCGTTGACCGTGCGAGTGAGCATTATTCTGAGCGTCTTGTTTTAATTCCTGGGTGTGCGCAGGCGCCAGTGCCGCTAGAGTACCAATTGGAATACCCAACGCTTGATGATAACGCAATCATTATCAATTGCACTTGGAGTGGTCAAAAAATAAACAGTGATCATCTCAATCGCCTCAAAGTCATCTCGGAAAGAGTGAAGACGCCAGTCAAGTTTCACTTTTTTCCGGGTGGGGCGGTACTTGGTAACGGGTATGTGCCGCTCAAGCGAGCTGTTGAAAACATACTTGGATCAGAGCAGACGGTTGTAATGCCAAACTTTGAATTTCAGCGGTACATGCAGTCTCTAGAAAAAGCACACTTTGCAATCGATGCACATCCCTTCGGAGGCTACAACACGGCCGTCGACCTACTCACGCTCAGGTTGCCCGTTGTGACGTTGGCTGGCAATCGATTTTATAATTTGTCGACGGCTTATCTATTGGGCAAAGTCGGGCTTGAAGAATTGATCACAAGGAATGAAGCAGATTTTCTTGACGTCTGTTGCCGGATGATTGATGAACCCGAATTTCGTGGGCGTATGCAGAGAAGAATGAAAATCGCTGATTTGGAATCAACAGTCCTGAGTCTCAAGGAAGTTCCTGCTTTTGCTCGTGCAGTTGATTATTTGCTAGAGAATCATGACTCTCTTAAAAAAGAGAACAATCGAATTCCGATTAAAATTGCGTAGACAGAGTATGTTGAGTCAGCAGGCCGTTCTTTGTGCCATCGCACAGACTTTGGATATCAAGCGGCTTCTGGGAAGCACTCGATCACACCTGTTTGTTTCACTGTATGTGGATGGGACTCACTCATTTGGCATCGATTGATCGTTTTAATGAGTTCAGTAATTCGGGCACGCGGGGTGCGGCCATGTAAACTCGAGCTGTGACTGCAGATCTTGGGAAAAATTGTGTAATAAAATCGAAGCAGAACTCACTGCCAGTGTGAGAGATCGAAGCCATGTTTGCATAGACACCACCAAGCATGTCGTCGGGAAGTTTCAGGTTGTCGTAGATGTCGGCGATCGGTGCAGGCTGTGTTGTGTTTAGTGGATTTGCTGGGGGGGATGGGACCTTTGAGGTGGTATTCTCAGCAGCTGCTTTTGAGCTGGTTGTGCCTTCTGTTTGTAGATTGTCAGAGGGAACAGTTTTCTTCTCGGACGGTGGACGTTGAGCTAACTGTGAGGGCTTTGGTTCGTGCGGTATCTCTCCAAAAGAAGCTTGGTATTTCTCAAGTGCTTGTTCCAAAGCGAGTACAAATTGGTTTGCCACGGCTGGTGGAAGTATGATTCTCGCTGCGACCCGATTAGGACGAGCGAGTGACTGGACAAAATCTATGGTGTATTCGTGTACTCCGTGAAGCACGATCACCGCAGTAGCGAAGACTCCCCGTCCAATTTCATCCGGTATGCGAGCTGTTGCGGATGAATGTTGAATCTGCTGCACAGGCTGCTCTGGGTCATTAGGCTCATCAGTCATGACTTTATCCCGAGTTCTTTTTTCGCTGCTTAAGAGTATTCACTGATACGTTGCATTACACAATAATCTTCAATGCCTTTTACCAGGCGACCATAGTACGGAAGTCTTCGAACTCAAGAATTTATGCGACTAGCTATCTCATTCGTCACGCGTCAGCAGGGAGCCGGCTGGTTTCAACAGGTGGGGTCGGTCCCGTGCATGCTTTCATGAATTCAACAAGATCAGCCTGTTCTTGATCCGTGAGCTTCAATGGTCGAATTTTAGAACTCAGGTGCTTGCTGGAATGGCCCCCCTTGTTGTACCACTCAACAACTTCCTCCAGGGTCGCCATTGAACCATCGTGCATATACGGTGCCGTGAGAGCAACATTGCGGACAGTAGGCGTTTTGAATGCACCTGTGTCTACAACATCTTTTGTCACAGCATGTCGTCCTGCATCAGGATTTTCTTGATCCATGCCAACACCAATGTTGTGATATTTTTCATCAGCAAGATTTGCTCCAACATGGCAGGCAGTACAATTACCTTTTTCGGTAAAGAATATCTCTCTGCCGCGTTTCGCCGAATCACTCATGGGGTGCGATTTTATGCCTGCAGCAGCTTCTGCATAGAGTTCTGCTAACTCAGGGTCGTCTTCAAGGTCTTCTGGTTCGAGATCTTTAAATGCTCGCCACTGCTCGTTGTAGTCATATGGTGATGGAGCAGTCACCAGAACACGTTCGAAGGCAGCAATAGCTTTTCCGACGGCATTGATTGTCAGGGAACCAAAAATCTTTTCGAATTGTTTTGCGTAGACTGGCATGCTTGCCAAGCGTTTTACAACGCCTTCATGAGTGAATCCCATTTCAATTGGATTCGCAATCGGTCCAATAGCCTGTTCTTCAAGAGAACCAGCTCGGCCGTCCCAGAATTGTTTGTCAGAAAGTATGCGATTGAATGAAACTGGTGAGTTTCGTCCTCCTGCCTGTCCTTTAATTCCGATCCCAGTTTTTGTTTGAGCGGTATATCCCATGGATGGATCATGGCAACTTGCACAACTCACTGTGGAATCAACTGACAGTCTTGGGTCGAAATAAAGTTGACGACCGAGCTCAATTTTTGCGCGAGTCAGTGGATTCTCATCGAGACCGGTAATTTGGCTTGAGCCTTGTGAAAGACCAAGTGGAAGAACTGGCGTGAGTTCAGTAAAATTGTGTTCGTCGTCTAACCATGTTTCGATTTGAGGTACAGAAATCGGCCCACTACCAGGAACTCCAGAAGTGAGAGAAGGATCTCCAAGCAGAACCTGTTCACCGCGTACACTCGTTGGCAGGAAGATCATTAGAGCTGTTGAAAGTGTGAAACACACGGCGTGAATCGAAATAGGTGCTCGGTTCATACGATCCTCTCGGATAAAAAATAGTGACGGGTTTATTTTTGAATTCATTTTCAAGCAAAAATAGTATATGCGCTGCATGCTTCGAAGCGGGGGGCGTCTAGGCAAGCTTGGTTGAATGCGATGGGTTTAGTCCCGTTTTGAAGGGAGTAAATCCAACTTCTTGGTAGTTTATGCTCTGTTTCCTGAAGAGTCGACTCTGGTTGGCAGCCCCCGCTTTCCGATACTCTTGTAGAATGGCCGCAAGCGGCCTTGGTTCAGAGATATTGCCTAAAGTACCAAATTTTTGACGGTGTTATTCCGTCTGGAGTTGTTGATGACACAAGCACCAAATGATGACCGAGACAATGAGAAGAAACTCCCTGGTGAAGTCAGTGCGAGTGAGACCCCGGAACTAGAGTCCCGTGCATCTGAGCCCGAAGAGGAGTTGATTCTTCCTCCAGACGAAACTTCTCAAAAAGAGGCGGCTTTGCTGATTCGGGACGCAGCTGGACAACTCAAGAATTTCCTTGGAGATCGGCGTCGGGAGTCGGAAGAATTTGCTCGCCGCATGACTAGGCTTGAGGAAGAAATTCAGAACAATGGTAATTCTAGTCGGAACTTGATGACGCTCAGCGTTGTTGTTGCTCTTATTGCATTTGCCGCAACGACAGGGCTCTGGAGACTTGCTCGTAATCAGTCTGAAGTGAAGATTGCCTTGCAGCAAACCATGAGTGAAGTAAAGGCATCAAGTGAAGCGAATTTAAAGCGGATTAGCGAGGTGCAGGGCGCCGTGGCTGCCGGTGTCGAAGTCCAGGCTGCTACTGCATTGCGTCTTGAGCGGGAGCTATCGGGTCAACTTGATGATCAAAAGAAATCTGCCACTCGTCTTGAGCAACGGCTTGGTGAAGCAACAGAGAATGTTGCAGAAGTTCGAAAAGATGTCGCTAAAAAACTTGCGATTCAATCGGAGTTAACAAAAGTCGACCGAGCCCGAATGATTGGAGAAATCAAGACAGCCATTGGTGTGCTTGAAGCATCACTCGAAGAGCGGTCAAAAGATTTTGCGGAGCAGTCAAAAGTGCTGAAGAGCCAACAAAAGGAATTCAGTGAGGCGACCGCTCGAGCGCAGGCTGATAGGCAGGCAATGGTGCGGGCTGCGACCCAGACAGTTAATGCACAGTTACTTGGTCTGCAGGAAATGCTTGATTCTCTTGAAGAAGGTCAACTTTCAAAGCCAGAGTCTATTTCCACCACAAAATCTGAAGCGAAGAGAAAGAAGGCAGCAAAAACAAGGAGGCCGGATACGGTTATTGCTGCCGTTCCACCAAAGAAAAAGATAGGTGGGAAATCCCCGGCCGCAATAGAATCTGCGGACAAGGCGACACCCGCAACAATGAAGAAGGAAGAGAGCAGTAAAAGTGGTATCGGAAGTAATGGAGATGCTCGAGGAAAAGCAGAGGAGACACCGTCAGCCGCAACCACTGAAAAGAAAGCTTCAGGGAAAGCAAAGTCTGGACGAGATCTTACGGAGAGGCCAGCGGAAAAGTCAGTGGAGAAGCCGGCAACGAAGCCAGGGAAACAATCGGGTGAGGAATAGCCTCCAGAGTCAAACGGCAGCAAGTACTGATGCCCTTTAGGGCTACCAGGAACAAGTTTATAAAATAGTTTTTACTAGCAAGCAGGTTGTTGCCGTAATGAAGGTTCACGTGCTGCCCCACTTTTTGCAGCCATCGAGAGC
>Ga0315315_10002272_pt1 | contig 17601 bp, 13 predicted proteins | sample M140m3416metaG_FD_203699 | JGI IMG/M metagenome (GOLD analysis project Ga0315315, IMG submission 203699) | Ammonia-oxidizing marine archaeal communities from Monterey Bay, California, United States - M1 40m 3416 | ecosystem: Environmental > Aquatic > Marine > Intertidal zone | place: USA... | reverse complement strand
CCATCTGCCGCACATATAGTTAAAGCAGAGTCATCAAATACTGACGTTGCAGTTTCTAATGTAGGTCCATTTAAGTAATAATTTCCGGGTGTTGACATAATTAATTAATTTTATTTAAACTTGACATCCGCAGAATGATTTGTTAATATCTATTTCTACCGGAGGCCCTAAGAAAAGTGTAGCACAAACTGATTGAACTCCGGTTGGTGAAATCATTTGTGATTGTTGAACACCTGCACAATCTAAATAGTTAACTGTGTAAGTAGTAGTTGTACTTAGGTTTTCTAAAGTATATGTATCACAACTATCTTCACATCCTGTAATATCGGTTCTTCTAGCAGTTATGATATCTGTAGCAGGGTCTTGTGTTTCCGCTAAAACTTCCCATAAACATAAACTTCCTGATATCTCTACATAATCTCCCGGTTGAACTGTACCAAATCCACTCCAAGAAGCTATTACTGTTGCCGGAGTTGAATCGGGAGCTGCATTACATTCTTGCAATTCAAAATTAGGGTCAGGTAAATCACATCCACACGATTGCCAAACTACAGTAGCAGATATAATTGGGCTTGTAACAAACCCACTAGTACATATTAATTGAGACTGTCCTGACAATATTGTAACTGTATCTAGTTTATTAGAACCGCATTCTCCGTATTCTATTACAAGACTAGATAATGAACTATTCGTTACTTCATATGTATTACAAGCATCTGCACAAGTTAATGTTGGGTTTACAGATACTATTGTTGAGTCCGATGTTTCACCAAACAACCCAATCTGTACAACTTCATATAAGCAATCAGGGTCTTCAGATATTACAACTATATCATTTACGTTGTAACTTAAGTTATCTACTGCATATCTAATTAAATCACCGCCTGTGCTTTGTGTGTCGACACATCTTTGAATTTGAATAAATTGGTCCTCACAACCACAACCAATTAAATCTAATACAAGATTAGGGTCTATACTAGTAATTTCTTTAGCACATATAGCATTAAGGGTAGTTCCGGGTTGTACAGTTGCAAGTTCATCTTGGTCTCCACAATTCACATACTCAATTTCTTCGGCAACCCCTCCATTATTTGTAACTGTATATTTCTGACATAAATCTGTGCAATCAGTTATAGTGCTTAAACCTGTTATTACGGCCGTAGCCACATCTGATGTATTAGCAGTTAATTCATATATACAAGTTTCAATTTTGATTCCATCTAATGATGTATCTATTTCTACAAACTCACCTATTGCATAAGGACCTTCAACAACTTCAGTGTTAACTACCCCATCTAATCTACATTGTGTAGCCACAAATCTTTCAGCATCATCACATAAACAACACACATCAAATAAATCTACATTGCCATAACACAATTCTGCAAGAGTTGGTCTTCTATAATCATATATTAAATATAAATTATTACCGGTTGCAGGCATAACAAAAGATGAACTAAATACTGTAGGAGCAAGGGTTGAATCTACCACCCCTACAGATGAAGCCGCTATTAAATTAGCAACTGATGCAGACGTGTTTGCATATTGAGTATTGCTTCTTAAAAATCTAAACGTCATCGGAGGTGTTACAAAATTAAAATTGTCTGCAGGTGCTATTTTATTACTTCTTATAGTTACAACTGCACCATCAGCAGGTATAACTCCCGCTCCTTGAAATCCTGTTATTGAATCGAATTGAGATATTAATGGATTATCTGTACCATTAGCCAACTCTACTTCTGTAGAATGTAAAGGAGAAATAAAAGTTCCATCTACCCATCTATATTCGTTATGTATAAATTCACTACCATTAGCATCCGAACTTACACATACTTGATAAATAGTTATTTCTTCTGCATCAGGACATTCAACTAAAATTTTTAATTCAGCTCTACCATTACCTGAAATAAATAAATCTACAATTTGATTTACTACAGAATTTTTTGGGACAATAATATTAAATGTTCCGTTTGAATTTACGTTAGTTATATAGTTAGCACCATTATATGTTGCAAGAAAATTAATTGCGGTTGTTGCGGGGTCTCCTACGTAATTGCTTACGGTTATATTTATTATTACATCACCCACTAATTCACCTACATTATAGCAAAAATTAATTGGACTAGTGTAATTAAATTGTTGACTAACACCACAATCAACACAAGGAATTTCTAGAGGCAATAAGTTGTTGTTAATAGAAAAAACATATTCATCCATATAAGGGTCATAACCACCTAATTTTTGGGTATTTGGAGTTTCTATAAATACGTCTCTAAACCAAGAACGCATCCCTGATTCTGATATAACCATTAATTGTTCGTTAGTATAAGCAGTTCCTTTTAACATTAATAACGCTCCTCTTTTTTGGTCAGAAAAGAATTTATTGTATCCATACTGCGAATAACTTTCAGGGTTAGCACTAATACCATATTCTTCTAGTCTTGCTATCTGAGTTCCTAAAACTTCAGGTACAGATGTAATTGCGCCACCTACTGCTGCATCAGATAATAAATTTTTACCGGCAAGCACATATGATATTTTATCTTCCTGTAATGTAAGTATGTCGGTACTACGAGCTTGAAGTTTCTGTATAGGTCCATAAGAATCTTCTAATGGTTTAAAATTTAATAAAGCTATATTAAATTCATTCAATTTATTAATATTACTTTCATCGTTAAATATTCCGCTATATGTAATATCGGCAAATCTATTTGCTTCTTTATAATCAACATTAGCCACTGAAGTAAATCTATCTCCTAAAGCTAATTCTCTTCCTTTTATTGAATCTCTAACCCTATAACTTTCTACTCCATTACCAAATGAAAAACAATTAAAGAAATCTAAATCTATTATAGCGGGTTGACCTGTAGCAATTACTTGACTTTGTACATTCCCTGTATGGGCCGGAGGTAATACAGTAGTTTCAACAACTACTGTTGTGCCCGGTGCAGTTGGAGTAGCGGGGGATTCTTGTGCCGTACCGCAAGTAATTAATATATTATCTATGGTAGAGTTAGCCGGAATAATTATAGTTTGGTCTATCCCATCTAATTCATATAAATACTCAATATCAAAAGCATTAGCATTTGATACCGATAAATAACATTGACCAATACTAGTTATTTTAAAAGATTGTGAACCTTCAAACCATAATGATGGACTAGCATCAGATGGTTGAGTTTCCCAAATAATCTCACTTGTTGCTCTTACTATTTCCCATTCAACTGTAATGAAAGACTTGTTTCTCTCTGTTCTACCTCCCGCACATTGTTTTGTTCCTGTGACGAAAAAATAAATTTCATTAGTTACTGAAACTCTAGACCACGCTATTTTGTTGACGTCAAACTCAGCTTGAACTTGAGCTGCCATTGCCGATAAACTAGGATATACCGTACTATCATATTGATTAGTTATTGGCGGTGCGCCATCGGTAGTCTCATCTTCTCCTGTATTTATTAATTGGTCAACGTTATCTCCGTTCCACCAATCTATAATATTATCATAATTTTGTGAAGCTATCAAATTTAAATCTAAAGTATACCTTCTTCTTTCACAACCTGTACCTCCTCTACCACGTCTATTCCAATAAATGTATAACTTAATTCTACTACCCACCGGTATGTCTACGTCTATAAACTGATTCGGATTTGCAGTATCTTCTACACTAAAAGCGTCATTATAAAATATTCTTGCATACTCTTCTTGTGCAGGACCTACAGGAACGGCTTGATTTTGTTGACTTACTGTTTGTGGACCGGGAGCAATTATCTGATTGTCCTCGTTGTTAACATTAAAGTTAGCCTTTAACTTCATATATGTTCCTGCAGGCACAACGATAGGCTCACCCTCTGCATCAACTAAATCATCAAGGAAGTCTCTTTCTTGCGCTGCTTTTTCTAATACAGTTGAAAACAAGCATCTATCTACAGGTCCACTAGCATCTCTTTTTACAGTTAATCTATCACCTTCTTCAACTTTTTGTGAGTTTTCACCTTCAAGTAAAAAGTATTGATAGTTAGTTACAGGGTCGGTAAAAAATATTCTACTGAATACAGTAAAATAACCGGATGCACTAGGTTTTATACAAAACTTATAACGAGTAGCCCAATATGGAGGTCGTTGCGTAGAAGGTATAGTTACCTTTAATTTATTTTGATTGTCGGAAAATTCACAAGGAACGTGAACAGTATTGTTTGGGCTTACTAAAGCCGTACTTGCTCTATTAAATTCATCCATATAAATTATACCAATCTCATAATCTCTGTTGCTATGCAGACTTTCTGTGTTTCCAATCTCTTGAAAAGTAGCTTCAGCAGTAACAATATTAAAATATTCCACTACTCTATCAACAGGAGTAGCCACATCATCAACTCTTTCCATTGCTAAAAACTCAAAACCTATTTCATTACTACCTGCAGATGTTACAATAGTAATAGGTTGACCGTATGCAGAAATTCCACTTTGGAATTTTGTCCAACTAGGAGTTAATCCTGCATCAAGAACCTCGGGCACTGCACAATTAAATACATCAGTTAATGTTACCCCTTCGCACGAAGTAGGGTTAGCAGGGTTAGCGTCATATACAGGTAGTATATTTGTAGCTATTCCAATTGCTTCTTGAAAGTTTACGCTTGTTGCTAAATCAAAAACAGTAGTAAAGTCTTGAGGTATTAGATATTGAAAATCAATTGAAAAGTTAGCAGATGTTTCTACAGGATTTGGTGGCCCACCACTAAAATCATCGTGTTCAAAAGTTACCGCAAAAGTTAAAAGCGAACCTGCACTTAAATTAGCATTAGCTAAATTAATAATAAGCTGACCTTCGTTAACAGTAATAGGAACGTCTACAGTATAATCTACAGTATCAGTTCTATCAGTAACTTCAGTTAATCCAATCTCTTCACTAACTAGTTCAGTAATATATTCCAATCTAATAGGAGTGTCATTGACATCAATTAAATCGTATCCATCGACATAATTTCCAAACATTAATCTATTACCCATTAAAGTTTGTGCTTGAGCTAAACGTGGCACATTATCATATAGTCTTAGTAACTCAGATTCCGGTAATATAGTAAATATTTTAGCGTTTCTAAAAACATATTCATATTCTTGATTATCACCTAACCCAAGATTTCCTTTATCTAAAAACTCAATTACTTTAATTACATTACTTACACTTTCTTTAAATAATAAATCAATCCCAACAACTAATGAGCTACCTGAGTTATAAGTAATAGTTGCCGTATTAAATCTATTTATAGCCCCTTCATTTACTTTAGACGTAGGGCTAAAATCAAAAGCTTCAGTTTGAAAAGCAACTTCTGTAAATTGTGATACTGCAGAATATTCGTTGTCTCTATATTTATATCTATATGCAAATGAAATAAATCTATCTTCTAAGTAATTTTCTTCTCCGGGTGCTAATGATAATTCTAATCCGGGACAAGCTACAGGAGGTCTCTTAATAACTAAAATATTTTCCTGTAACAATAAACCACCTATAGCGTCACCTGTACCTCCATCTATGTTAGGGTCTACCCCACTAAGAGCGACAGGGTCAGGATAGTTTCTGTTAACGTTTATTTTTCTTGGCGGATTAAAATCGTCTGTCCAATATAAAAGACCATCAATAATATCTACACCTGTAATTAAATATGTTGGGTTAAAGTTTAATGTAGTTCCATTACTAGGGTTACCGTCAAGACTAACACTAATAATGTGATAAGTAAGTGAACTAGTATTTGTGTTAAATGATACTACTAAATCTAAAATACCTGTGGGTGTCTGTAACGGGCCATCTTGCGCAGGCGCAAAAGTTGGGTCGTGAATAAACCAATACAACTCTTCATTTGCCCCATCTTCTAACGCACCAATAACTTTAGCGTTAACAGATAAAGGTCTAGACCCATAGCTTATGTTGGTAAGTTTTAAATTACCACGAGAGTTTTCAACTGCTCCTATTTCAGATACTTCTGTAGAACCTAGCCTAACATTTTCGGCGTGAATATATTCTCCGTTGGGAACTAAACGTTCATCAACGGATTTATTCATTTTGCCCTTAATAAAATTTCTTTGAAAATCTGCCATCTTATTTTATCCACTTATCCCTACCTCTTAAATTCATTAAGAGTCTTCCCGGATGTATATTGCTTAATCTTATTTTTGCATTACGTAATAAAGCCGACTTTGCTTTTTTTGCTCTATTAACCACATATTCTTGAACTCCTAATTTTGAATTTAATATAGCATAAGTGATATAAGCATATACGTATTCTTCAAATAATTTGTTTACAGTAATTAAGGAGTTATCTCCGTTCTCCATACCATCCGAAACATATTCTAAAATACAACTATTGTTTGCCATAGTGGAATCAAAATTAATTACACCTGCTTTATTATCTATTCTAAATGTAGGATTTGCATTTGCCGTTTCTGTATTTAAACCAAACCTTGCCCCTACTTCATATGTAAAATACCAATAACCTCCATACTCGTATCCTTCTAATCCATAAAATGGACTCAATCTATTTAAATAAATACTTGGTTGTTGGCCTGTTATTCTATCAAAATCTAAATCTGAATATTCAGGAGATAATGCGTTTCCATCTTGGTCAAATAATATTCTACAATCTTGAGCTTGAAGATATGCTTTTGAAGAATTAACTTGAATATTTTCTACCATTGGTCGTATCACCCCATCTTGAAAATAAGATATCCTTACCCAATTTACATAATCAGAAGGTAATACAAAACGTAAGTTTTCACATACAGTTAATTGTAAAACTTTTATTTCTTTAAATGCATCATAGTTTAATTCTTGTACTGCTCTTTTTGCGTGAAATAATATTTTATATCTTTCTTCATTATTCACTAATGAGTGATTGCCTGAATACATTAACAAATAATTTGTTACAATATCTTGTAAAGAAACATATTGGTAAGAACCCCAATTTTGATTTTCAGGAGCATTTCCATTATTTTCGTAATATTCATATTGACTTATATATGGCATAATTATAATTTTTCTTGTTGCTCTTCAGTGTTTTCTTGTGCGCCTGCATATTGTACTACTGAAGATTCTCTAATCGACACCCCTGCATATTGTAATATTTTCATTATTAAATCATTTGTGTCATCTTCAAATAATTCAAAGTCTTGATAATCAGGTTGAGTTTGGTCAAACACAGGCTCTCCTTGACCTCCTAAATCAACGTAAGTCCATCTTGGTGGTAGAGGGTATCTTATATATTGACACACCACATCTCCCGGTTGATTAAATGTATTAGGGAAAACCGTCATATCCAACCCCTCAGTTGTATAAGCAGGAAATAGGTTTGAAGGTGCAGTGAGTAAAGATTGATTCAATAAAGTAATTTTACTATGACTCACTTTTTCAGCTTCTCGGGAATCACCTCCTATTAATACTTTGTTTATTAAATAGTAGTCACTTCCTGTAGTTACTTGAGAAGGCATAAAAAATACATTGGCTGCATTTTGTGTAAGTGGAAGTGTAACAGAAAAAAAATCTATTACTTCTTCATATCCTTTTTTAATATCTGCATATCCTGTTCCTGATGTTCTTTGATTCTCCTTATTGTTTTGGTAATTATATGCATAGAAATAATCTTCAAACAAATCTAATTGTGCTTGTTCTGCATACAGATTAAAATCACCCGGAGAAATATATCCATAATTATTTTTATTCAGTATTGCTAAAACCGTTTGTCTAACCTCGTTTATCATTCTAATTATTCTTTTTACAAAGATAATCAAAAAAAAAAGAGGCTCTATCTGAGCCTCCTTCTTAGCAAAACTTTATTGTCGATATTAACTATCTAAAAGTTTCTCCAAATGTTTCAACGCATCTACTCCATCATCCGACTGAAAATATGACGCTACTATATAAATAGGGTCTTCTCCAAACGGTATTGTACATAGTTTACTTTTATTGGATTTAGTATTATACCATACTTCTTTTCTTTTATTTCTGAATTTTATTAATCCTGCCTCAAAGAATGTGTGTACAGTAGCGTGTAATTTTAACACAGGGTCATTTACCATAGACATAAACTCTTGTGGTTCGTTCTTAGCAAATACAAGGACATCTCTACGCATTTCTTCTGTGCTTATAGTTGAAGGGTCTTTTCCAAATAAAACACGTGTGAGTGTTTCTAATTGTGTAATACTTAATGTTCTTGCTTCAACTAAAGCGTCTACCTGAACATTAATATTATCTACTTCTACTTTAGCACTTTTAGAATTATCAACCTCTACAAAACGAGTTCCGTTTTGAGGATGCAAATGTAAAAATCTTTGTAATACTTGATTTGCTTTTGTTACCCTTAAAAATCCATCTTCAAAAATAATAGGTTCTAATATAGCATTGCCGTCTTGTTCGTCTTCAAAAGGTGACTTTTGATTTCTTGCATATCTTAAAGCTCTTTGAGTTCCTAGCTCTTCATCAAAATGTAATAATGGATATCTTTTAGTGTGTCTTGTTGGCAGCATATAAGATAAAGGTGCTGCATTCCTTGTTAACTTGTAGACCTTGTCTACTAATTCTGTTGTTTTTTTCATTGGATAAAATTTAAAATTTAATTAAAATAATAGATAGGAGTCTCTTTGAAGAGACTCCCTCTATTAATATGTATTCTTAGTCTTGGAAGATAAAGAAGTTGTTTGCACCTAAAGTACAAACTGCTCTCTCTGATAAGAAGTTGACTTCCATCGCATCTAAATCAGATGTTCTTGCACCACCGGCTGAACCTGTAATCCAAGTTTTGTAACGTCTGTCTTCAGTTTCAGAAGCTCTATATCTTACGTGTAAGAAAGGTCTCTTAGCATTTTTACCAAGAATTTGGTCATACACTGTTGTAGAACCTGCAGGGACTAATAGTCCATTTACAGAACCTACACCATCTAAACCACCTCTCATAGTTGGGTCGTTTAAGTATTTCCAATCAGACTTATAAAAGTCATATCCTCTTCTAAATCCTGTGAATCCTAGATTTAAAGCCATCTCTGAATCATTATCAAATAAACCATATGAAGAACCACCTGCTCCGTAAGAGTTTTGTGCTGCTAACATATCATCAATATCAAAACCGAAATCTCTATCAACAAAGATTACGTTCTCTTCAATTGAACCTTGCTTATCTAATCTACTAATGATATTATCAAAGTCTACTAAAGCATCAGGGTTTCCACCTGCCCAAACGTTTCCTCTTTGTTGTACAACATAGAAGATACCTTCAGAACCTTTGTTACCTACTTGGTCAGAAACAACCTGAGTTGCAACACCTGAACCTGCTTCTGCAGGAACTGCTTCAATCATTGCAGTCTCAAGATAGTCATCAAATCTTAATCTTGTTTCGTGCTCTGATTTAAGATACCATAAGTATCCTGTTGCTCCGTCTTCAGTTGTAACTTCAATCCATCCGATTTGTGCCATATCTGAACCACTTACCTCATACTTATCTTTAATGATAATAGGTGAGTTTTCAAAAATGAAATCATCAGCTTCTAAAGAACCTTGCATTCCAAGTGTTCCTTTTCTGAATTCTGAACCATAAATGAATACTGTACAGTCAGCGTTACCTGCACCTGTACCACCTGAATAACCATTCGCATCGTAGAATGAAACATCCATTTGGTTGTTTGCTAAATCTACAGATATAACAATACCTTTGAATTCTGCAGTTCCGTTGTTGTTAGAGACAACAATAGTTTGTCCTACTCTAACTGCAATCTGAACTGTAGCTCCTGAACCCGGCTGAACTGTAGAGTCCGCAGGATTAAGTACGTCATTTATCTGTAGCGTAATTGTTCCTAAATTTACTGCCGCTCCTCCGACAACACCACAATCGATGTATTTAGTGTGTAACCTTCCTTGTTCTGCCCATTTAATAAGGTCAGAATTAGAAGGCATTTCTGCTCCTACCATTCTAAGGAATGAGGAGATTGTTCTATTCCCGTATCTTTCGAATTCTTTTTCGTAAGTATCAGGAAGATACTGATTCAAAAAGTTGAAATCAGTAATGTAATTTGAAGCTAATGGGGTTTGATGCGAACTTGGTTGTAACGCAACTCCCGGTATAGCTTGTAATGCACCTGCCATAATTTTTAAATTTTAAATGTTTTTATTTCTTTTTTATACTTCTAATTTTCAAACCTCTACCACCATCGGTGTTAATAGATTTGAATTGTGTTCCACCCTTACGAGTAACTTCAGGTGTGTTACGAGTCGTCATATTTATATTCTTAATTTTCTTCGTAACATCTTCAGTGGCTTCCGCCTTGCCTTGCTCATAAAAGAACTTAGCAAACTTATCAGGGTCTTGTGCTACCGCAATTACTTTGTGAAAGTCTACTGCATTTTTTAATAAACCGCTTTCATCGACAAATTTATCTGCCCACCCTCCCGGGTTTTCAGCACGTTTTTTTAAATCTGCAACAGAAGAAGGAGAATAAACTACAGTGTTTTCTCCTATATTGAATTCAAAACCTTTAAATTCAGGAGAATATACTTGATTGGTTTTTTCATCATACCAACTTCTTTTTCTCTCAACTTGCTCTTCTCTAGTAGTTGCTTCAGCAATGTATTGCTTATATGCCGTATACTCCTCGTCAGGTACATTTGAAGTGGCAGGTCCTCTTGACTCAAGCGGGTGCTTGTACTTCTCTTGCATATCCTTAAAGTAGGATTTAGCTTTTGCAATAGCTTTTTTCTTCTTTAACTTAACTTTTTTCTTCGTTGTATCATCATCAAGGTCTTCATCAATATAGAAATCTTCCATTAAAATATCTATATCTTCTTCGTCTAGACCATCTTCTGTTGCACGATAGTAATCTTTAAGTAAAGAATCAGGCTCGGTTTCATCATAGTTTTTTTGTAATTCAACATAATCATTCAAACCTCTACCTGTCTCTTTTTTATATTTAAAGTAAGACGCTACATCTTCAGGTAATTCTTCAGATGCTTCACGCTCTTGCATTAAATCGTCAAAAGAGTTAATTTCTTTTCCGTATCTCTTTCCAATATATGAAAGAACTTGCTCATCATTTAACTCTGATGAAGGAGCTTTATCTTCTTCAACCGATTGTGTTTCAACCGGTTCTTCTTTTTCTGTAGTTACTTCTACTACTTTTTCTTGATGCTCTTCAAGTAGTTTTTCTTCTACTTGTGCGACAGACTTTTCTTCAGCTCCGCCAACTGCTCTTACTTTTAATTCCATATGATTATAATTTAATGTTACAAAGATAAGTAAAAATAAATACTAATTTTAGACATTATCTAGGCTCAAATTCTGCCAAGTCAAACCCATCTAAACTATCCTCGTTTGATTCAAATCTCTGAGGAGGTAAATTATTTTTACGTTGATTAATTAATCTAGATTGTTCAGTGTTAGCCTGACTAATCCTACCCGCCTTAGCGTCTTCTCTTTGTAGTTCTCTTTCTGCTAAAGCTTTTTCGCTTATATTTCTTAATTGTTGATTATAGTTAAACTCTTCTGCCATTAATTGAGATTTTAATTTTGCTTCATTGTTTTGTTTTTCAATTTCAAAAGCAATTTCTGCTTGCTTTAATTGCATCTTTCCTTGAATCTCAGTTTGTATTTTTTGCATTTCCATTTGAGATTTCATTTGTTGAGTCTTCATTGCTTGTTGTGCAGCGATTGATTGTTTCTGCATTTGCATTCTTTCTTCTCTATCTTCTTGTGCTTTACGTTTAACTTTTAATAATTGATTAGCAAGTTTAAGATTTTTTATCTCTCTAATATCTATAGCATCTTCTAAATTAATATCTCCTTTGGATAATGCCATTTGTATATTAGCTTCAAGTTGAGCTTTCTGTTCTTCATCAGGGGCAACTTCAATAAAGATTCCAAAATCATATATATATAAATCTTTAATTTGGTTTAAAATACTAACGTTATACTTTCCTATAGCATTAGCAAAATCATCTTTAAAATCAGCATACTCTAAAATATCTGCTACCCTATAAGTTAAAGCCTCAGCTAAAGTTCTGTAGATATAAAGGGAAGCATCTAATATATGACGAGTAGCTACATTAGAATTTAATGCAGCAAGTTTTTGTAACCCAACTAAAGAATTAGGGTCAGGATTAGAAGCATCTCGAGCTTCATTTAATCCTGTTACTTGTCTAATCATTCCTAAATAATGATTGTAATTAGATATTAACATTTGAGTTTTACTAGCTCCTGAGCTTGACTGTAACTCTTTAATTGGAATTTTTCCTTGATTAAAATCTCCGTCTTGAGTATAGCTTCTCCCAATAACAGAACCTGTTTGGAAATATAATCTTAAAGCATCTTCAGGATTATATGCATTTCCTGTTCCTAAATCTACTTCATTCAATCCATCTGCATCTATGTACACTCCATCAGGAACTACTCGTGCAATAACTTGTTGTAATTTTAAATGAGTTATTTGAATTAAATCCGCAAAAGGAATCATTCTTCTGCATAAAGATTCTATAACACCTTTATACATTCGTGGAGCAACTGCTATATAATTTGGTAAAGCGTGTTGTTGAGCTGACTGAGGTCTTACCATATTTTTAGCCAACTCCCATTTTAAAACAATGTTTGTACCCATAACCATTACACCTTCATACCACACATCAATAGTCTTTTCCATTTTTTCAAACTTACCGTCTTCCATCATTTCTTGTGGTGGATTGAATTGGTCGTCTTTCTCAATTACTTTTGTACCTCCGTTTTCTAATTTCTTTTTCTTGTACACCATTTTTTTAGTTGTCTTGTAATTAAAGTACATTAATGTACAAGTGTCTCTATAAAAAATATCATTCTCGTAATATTGTGCGGTGTTATAATAATCGTACCAACTTTGACTGTATTGACTTATTTCTTCTAAATCTTCTTTTGTTAAGCTTTGGTCTATTTTTAATAGTTCTGTTATAGGAAGAGTTTTGATTTCACCCCAATAAAAACAATCTTTAAAATGTGGGTCTTCTGTGTAACTATAAACAATATTGGCAGGGTCTACATATTTAACCTCCACTCCTGCACCCGGTAAAAATTCGTGCTTTGCACAAGCAATACCTAATACTGTTAAATCATAGTCTAATCTTTTTCTAATATCTATATAATGGTTTTCTTCCAATATAGTATTAATAGCTTCTTCCTCTGCTATTTCAATAGCCGGCTTATAATTAAGCTGCATATATAAATTAAGCTCTTCGTCAGTCTCAGGTAATTCATCAGGATTCATTGAAAAAGGGTCTACTCCTGTTTTATTTTGTATTAACTCTAACACATCTTTAGCAGCCATTTGTCCTTCTATCATATCTTGATACTTAGAACGTTTTGCGGAAGACATTGCATCTTGTGCATATGCTTTCACATCAAACATTCTATCATTCATACCATTCACGACAATATCTACAAACTTAGGAATAATAGGAACAGGAGTCCAATCTAAGTTAAGATAACTTAAATCACCGTCTACCGCTAATTCATTTTTGTATTTTCCAACAGGTTGTTCTCCTCGTGCATATAAACGGAGACGATAGAAATCTCTCCATTGATTGTAATATCTGCATTGATTTCCGTCTTTCTTAAACCACTCGTACTGAATAGCCTGTCCAATTTGTAGTCCGAATTCTTCTGTTGCTTTCTCAGCGTCAGAAACGAATTGACTTGGAAAACCTACAGATGAAATATCTATTTTTATATCTTTCATCTATCTTATTATTTCGCTTAAATTCCCTTTGTTATTGTATCTTGCAAAGTTAATAATTATATTTGACTGTTTTTTTTCCGGTTGATACTTATGTTTTTGGGTAGCCATTATAGCTAATCCTGAACTAATTGTCGCATCAAACTTTGTTCTGTTACTAATATCAAACTTTGCCCAATCTTCTAAAGTTCTGTTAAATGGCATATATCCCATTTCGTCTTCTGATATCAAACCTACGTGATTTTCTATATATGATTCTACGGCTGCAGCGTGAGCTTGTTTAACGTCTTCACTAGAATTTGGTATACCTCCTAATTCTTTTTCTGTTTTAGATAATCTATTAAAAGCCTTATCAGGTCGGTTAACACTGAACCCTCTGTATCCTCTGTTTTTAAAATGGTACAACAACCTTGGTTTATTATTTTCCACTAAGATAGGCATTCCATAAAATATACAAGCCATTAATACTTCTTCAAAAAATATTTCTGCAGTTTGAGGACGTGCTACATATTCTAAAAAAAATTGATTACTTGGCGCATCATCCATATTGAATTTCGTTAAACCGTGCAAAGCTCCATTCGAAGCTCCGCCCCCTACTGTTCCTGAAATATCATACGAGTCACAACCAAAAGCTCCTATGTGCTCATTAGCAGGGTATTTAACTCCTCTTCTTTCTATAACTCTATTTTGTAAATTTTTTGGTGGCAACCAACCAACTTTAAATCTTCCACGAATATCAGGTCTCCACACCACCTCTGAATCTATAGCTCCATTTTTCCAATAAAAACTACCTTGGGTGATATGATGTTCTTGAATCAATGAATCATTATAATCGATTTGTTGGTACAACCGTGTAAGATTAAATAATGATTGTTTACTTTCATCTCTAAATGCGTGAGACTCTGTTCTAGGAAATTGCCTGTAAAATTCGTTTAATGCGTCTGCATCATTTTTTAATGACTCAACTTCCGCTTCCCAATATTCAACTACATCATTTATCGGCATTCCGTACTTATCTATATAACCTTCAAAGTTCCACTCCATAGGAATAAATAAATTATATAACCCGCTTTTAGTCTGTCCGTTCTTACTTCGGTTATGCGGATTGGAATCATTAAATAATTTTTTAAATTCTGAACCTCCTTTATTCAATGCATTAGATGTTGACCCCATCATACATTTTCCGATTACTCTACTTCCTAATCTTAAACAAGTTTTTGTAACCCTCCAATTGTTTAATATGTTGTTAGGCTTCAACCATTTACCACTTTCATCGTGAACTAATAATAAAAGCTTTTCCCCATCATATGAGTTATCATCTGTGTTCTTCCAATCTATCGTAGTGTCTAATCCATATAACTCTTCGTCTGCAATATCATACATATTTTTCTTTGTAATTTTTGCAGCAGGTATTCTAAATGCAAGCTCTGTTTTTGGTTTATCCATACCATCTTGTATAGGTTTAAAGAAAAAAGGCAAGCGATTAGAAATAGGTACAACTTTATCTGTAAACATTTTTTTAGCATCCGAACCTGTCTTTGAAAGTATTCCAACCCTTGAATCTTTAGCTAATGTTCCTGTGTTTACACACTCAGAAGAACCCATATATGAAAAACCTGAACGTCTTATTTTTAAATATATCATTCCAAAACATCTATGGTCAGCCCTACAAGCTTCCCAATAAATATAAAAGATTCTATTAGCTTCCCTAAAATCAGGATAACCTACGTCAATGGATGTCCATTGAAGATACATATAGTGAGCTCCTGTAATATACGTAGCAACTTTGTTATTTATAAACCAATAACCTAATTCTCTTTTATCAAATTCATCTTCAATGTAATCTACCCACCTTGACTTAAAAGTGTCAGGCATTGTATTCCATTGAAATATGGAGTTTATTTTACTAAGGGGTTTTGGTAATTCTTTTCTTTGCCAATAATCTTTGTCTCTTTGAAGAGACTTGGGAGCTTTGGGTAATGCTATTAATAATCCATTTACCTCTATAACCTGTTCTATCTGTCCTGTTTTAGAAATAACAACTAAATCATATTTTTCATTATAACCATACAACCAACTTTTATTTCTATTCTTGTTAGAAATAACATTCTTAGGTATAGCACTATCTATAACTCTATATAATTTATTTAGACCTTCTTTCTGCAAATCCTTGTTTTGTATCTATTTTACTTGGACCTTTTTCTTCAGCATCAATAATATTTTTTTCTGCCTCTATTCTAGCAAGAATATCAAAAGCATCCATTATGCATAGTTTTTTTGTGGCTGCCGCATTTTTCAATCTGTCAGCAGCTAGTTCATCTTCAGGGTCAGGTTTTAAAATATCTTCTTTAGCAACTTTTATTAATTGCTCTACCGCTCTCATACCTGCCTGAATTATATTTTTTTTTAATGTTTTTGAATCCATTTATAATTTAATTGTTATTTGATGGTCGTACATTCTGTATAACTTTTCTCCTTCTATTTCAAATTCATATTCTGTATCCGGCTGAAAACAAACCTTATCTCCTTCATTTATGTTGTGATTTCTTAGATATTCATTACTATATTTTATTTCTCCCATTAATGGTTCTTCACTAAATGGTTTATAAATATACGAATCTTCTACAGGAATAGGTTTAGTAAAACAATATCTACCGTGAGTATTCCATTTCTTTCCGTTATGAAACATATAGAATTGGTCGGGTTCTATAAAAAATAAATTATCTTTAAAAAAACTTCTTCCGCTTTTTCTTCTACCATACATATCATTATAAAATTTAAATACGTTATGATGAACAACAAGAATATCTCCGGGCTTTACAGGGCCTGTATATTTTATAGGCGTGGATATGACTTCCGCAAATCTATTAGAAGCTTTATGATTTTCTTCTGAAGTGTTAACTATAAAATCTATTCCACCAATATTTTTAGTGTTATTATATCTAGTGTCGTTAACAGGTTTTGCTATAAATAAATAGGGTGATTTCATTCATTTAATTTAGATTTAATTTTATTTATTTTGTGAGCCAACATCATATGTTGGTCAAAGCTAAGGTTAGATTGTTTTTTTTGGGAAGTATATATTTCGAGCTGCTCTTCTAAGTCTAATCTTTTAAACTCTTCCATTCTTAAAAGTTTATATTATATTCAATTGATACAGGCATCCCTGTAAATTCTTTCCATAACACAACCTCTTCTTTATGATTGGATGAAATCCATATTACAAATGAGTCTTTTGATGTATCATATTTTATAAGATGAATATGATGCGTTCCGTTTAGAACGTCTTGTCCTACTATGTAGTGCATTGCTCCTGATTTATAGTCAGGACCGACTGCAATTTTTCTTATGTCGTTCATTTAATTTTATTTGTAAATACGAATCTCAAAAGGAGCACCCGTTAATAAATCATCATCTAAAGCACCTGTTTCATCTTCAGTTTTAATTATGATTGTATCAGTTGCAGTAACTTCAACTTTTGGAGGTAACCCGTTTGAACCGGGGTTTCCGTAATTAAGCCATACTTGAATTTTATCTATTGGGTCAAATATAGTAGCCGATGCCGTTACCTCATACTCTCCTACTCCGTTTCTTTTATAAGACATTGTTGCTCCGGTAGTATTATTAAGCTCAATAGCGGTAGGGTCATCGGTAGTTTTTTGAGTCACTGAAGCCGTATACACATCATAACCTAATTGTATTTGTGCTGCGAATTGTGCTATTGAACCAACAGTTACATTTTTAGTTGCATTTGATGGAGAAGCGTTAGGAGCAGTAACAATAACTAAATCATCTGCTGCCGCTTGAACTATAGGGTATTGACTAATTTTTGACATCTTAATTTTCTTTTTTAGTTACTTCTCCTGTCTCCATATT
>Ga0315315_10002269_pt1 | contig 17609 bp, 21 predicted proteins | sample M140m3416metaG_FD_203699 | JGI IMG/M metagenome (GOLD analysis project Ga0315315, IMG submission 203699) | Ammonia-oxidizing marine archaeal communities from Monterey Bay, California, United States - M1 40m 3416 | ecosystem: Environmental > Aquatic > Marine > Intertidal zone | place: USA... | reverse complement strand
TTTATGCGAAAGGTACAGTGCTTGCGTAGCATGGCAAAAGTAAATAAGTTGTTTGACAAATTTTTCGGTGACCACAAAAGGAACATTGGGTTGGATGTATTGTTGGGTCTTCCATTCAGGAAGTATTTTCAACAATCCCAGTAGGTTGTTTTTTACCAATTTTAAGGTACTATTGCTGTCTTTGGTATGATTGGTTATGGTCTTACTAATTTTTTGCGTGGCATCCATTAATTGTAACATATAGTATTCAAAGAATAGGCTTGTCGATTTGAATGGTGCATCGTTGATTTTCCATTCGAATACCAATGGGTTTGATTTGTCGAGGTAGGAAAGGCTTTTGTGATTCTGGAGCAGCGTTTGTAAGTTTTCGTTGTACCGACAAAAATACCTGTCGTAATCGTTTAGTAGTTTGGTACGATTGTTGCTAATATTTAATAATTTGTAGGCAGTGATTGTGTTTGATCGTATGGAATCTTCAAAGTTGGATAACCCCGAGGGTTCTACTTTAAATAGGTGCGGATCGGCTTTTTGCATTAATTTCGAAAAACTTAGCAAGACAGACATGTATGGATTTTATTATCTATTGTAATACTTTATATATAGTGTTTGCTGGCAGAATAAATGTTTGCGTATATTGTTGGAATTGCTGTTGTTGGAATAGTAATTGGTGGTTATTATTATAAAGTTCGCAAAAGGAAAACGAATTATGTAGCAGAGACACTGGATTTGCCAGAATTTGATGAATTGATTGTGGATTTTGAAGAAGATGAGATACAACAAAAAATAACAAAAATGCACGAATTCTAGTATTGGCCTTTGTTTCTAAAATCGTAATGGTTGTTTAACCGTGTCATTGCTAATCGGTTCATTAATTGTTTGATTTCATTATCTTTTGATTTGTTGTCTTTGGATAATGTTATGTTCTCTGTTTCTAATCTATTTACCAAGCGGTCGCTGTTCGTTAATTTAGGCATACTCTTAAATTCGTTTTGTATGCTCAATCGATTCATCTGTTTTTCCATTATATTTATTTGCTGCTCGTATGCACACAGGCGTTGGGCTTGCCCCGCAATAGTGTCTTTGTACTCTCTATCCATCAATTCCATTTGTTTTTGTAACGTCGATATTTCCACCTTTAAATTATTCTCCATTTTAGCAAATGTATTGATACGATCACTAAGTTCATTCTGCTTTTTGATTTGAATTTGGCCAATTTCCTTTGCATTTTCCATATTCAACTGTTTGATGTTTGCCTCGTATTCCTCTATATATTTTTGATGTTGTAATCCATTCCGCTTTTCTTTTAATCGCAATGCATCTATTGTTTTGTCATTTTCCTCGGATCGAATAGACAATTGTTCCGTCTTGTTTTTATACATACATAGCTCTTTGTTTGACGTTTCGTATTTCATAGTTAACTCTTGCAAGCTTAACTTTAACGTTTTATTTTCCGTTTGAATCGCGGTCAAATTATCTTGAGACAAGCTTAACTCTTTTGTAATTTTAGTTAAAGACGTTTTTGCCTCGACCAAATCGGTTTTGCCATTTTTGTTATCTGTTTTCAATGTCAATATTTCTTTTTCATAAGCAGCTAAACGAGCATCGAGGATAAAATTGGATTCAGCCGTAACAGCAGCCATTTATCTCATCCAAACGATCAATATATAGATGGCATGTTCTAATAGTTGAATTGACTCGCCATTCTTCTTTTACCAGATGGTTCCATTCCCCGCGAAGCAAAATTTTCGTATGGTGCCGAGGTTGTTCGTTGTCCGTCTCCTGGATAACGTATGGGTAAATTTTCTCTACGGAAAACGTACGACGGAATGGAATCATCGCTTCTTGAACATATCATACCGACATTGATCCCGATTACTAACCCTGTAAAGAAACACAAGGTCAATGCGGGAATGGTATAATCTTCCAACATTTACATATACGCAAGGGATGATAATATACTATTCTCTCTTATTCTTTATTTAAGTGTTATGAGCAAATTAACCGACATCCAGCAACTGTTGACCACCTATCAACAGGATGCTAACAAAGTTACGAAAGAGGAATTATTGAAGGTGCTTGCAGAATTGTGTAACCATTGCCAAGTGTTAGAAATGGAATGTATAAATTTATTACAAACACGCAATAATAAAAACGTGCACACCACACAAACACCATTCTCATGGGAATCACTACGACGAGAAGATTCTCCTTTCAAATGCTCTACCTACTCCTCTTAATACATCAAATTAACGCAACCGAATTTGACATTGCCTCGTTTATAGTAGCAACTAGTATACTAAGCACGAACGTTGCCTATGTTTTATTCTTAATCTATATAGCAAGACGACAATGTTATAAAAATAAGTATACGGAATTAGAGAAAGATTCGCCTATCAAGTCATAAAACTGTGCTTAAAGTGTTTTAAAATTTTATTCTATGATTCGGTTGGGAAATAGCTTAAACCTAGCAAAGACAAACGGTCATCAAAAATTGACTCAATCCTTTACGATCTACCCGATGCAGCCGAATAAAACTAATGTTCGTTTTGGTCCTATTATCGATAACATTGGACCACAGCAAATTTTTAGTATCTCCATTCAACCCACCGATACAGATTGTTTCGATACAAATATTCAATACACCGCTAGACTATGGAATTACAGCAACGACGGTAGAACCTTCCAAGCTAGACATTTCCAAGTCAAAGACAATCTTTCGGACGAGTTTGTGTATTACGATCAACAAAAACAATCGAAAGAAGTTCTGATTGAACGCGAAGTTGATCATAATACAGGGTTTGTACGATTTCTTTTTTGCTTGAACGAAGTAAAGACCTTGCTCAAGTTTAAATTTACGGTTATTTACAAACATGTGGAGAATGTGTTTAAGACAAAAATGTTGTCTTTACCACGGAAAAAAAATGCATTACCAAAACGCAGGTTCCAGATGAGAGCGAAACGATCTGCTAAAAGACAAAAGACCACCTCCATTGTCTCAGAATCGACAGATTCGTTTATCAAAAGAGAAAAACTCGATTATCAATACAATGAACTGGAACTAGACGATTTTTATGTATGCGAAAACTTGGAATCTGTGGAATGGTTGGACTCCGTTCGTACATCGATTGCATCACCCCCGAACACTTATCTTTCAAAGACATTTGATGACAAGGAAGGGCACAGCGATTGGGACGAGGGATGGGAGATGTTGGGAAACATGGCGAAAGAATACGATACGATTAAACATAGTGAGTTGGAAGAGTTACAACCATAAAATAGAGTAAGAGCCTATATTACCATATTATAAAGTGTTTTAAAAAATTATGTTAGATACACAAAACCCTACACACTACCCTGTGAAACGCCTCCTGCGCTCCAGAAAAACAAAAAAAGGTACCCTTTTCCTTGTCGAATGGGATGGTATCAACCCAGAGACAAACGAAGCATGGCCTCACTCATGGGAGCTTCGTAAACACATAAACAAAAGTGCACTCGAGGAGTTTTTCCTTCGTAAACGTAAACGAAAGAAAACGGTGCTGCCACCCACACAACCGCGAAAAGCACCTCGTGACGTTATACCATTTAAAGACCTTAATTTTCAAAAAGTCATTGGATACAACAAATTGCATGGCCAACTTGAATTTACCGTACAAGCTACGGTGCGCGTACCGCTGCACGAGTTGCCCGATCAGTTGAAAAAACAATACAGACAAAACAAAGCATCGATGCAGTCCAAACATTGCGACACCTCTTGCTGGCCGAGAGTAGGTACTAATTATCAAGTAGCTATACCAGTGTGTAAAAAAAAATAAAATTTTAATGTGTTAAACTCTACTGTAGCGCACATTCTCTACCTTAGCTTTTCGCATCAAAGCGAGTCTCATTTGGACAGTATATACACACAATATGAAGAATACCCCAACTACCCCGACGACAATCCATACGCCTTGCTCACACGACGCATACAGCCGAGGCCCATTATAGTCTTGTAATATTACATCCTTTTCATTTAAATAATATAAATTACACGAGTCTTTAGCAGTTACATCCCATACATATAACGGCTTTGGATTGTACCTATCCTGAATAGATACCTCGTAACCGCGTTTACATACTACATCTCCACGGCCTCCTGGGAAACAAGAGGTCGTTTCCATCCCCTTAGGTATACTCAATGAAGTATTGTAAAGTTCTACGACAGATCGTTTTACCATATTGTGTTTATTCAATAAATAATACAAATCTTGCAATTGACCGTTGTTACTTGTCGAGCGTGTGGTTTTTAAATCAATCCAGATAGAATACGTTAAATCAGATAGAGCGGTGAATAACATATCCATTGTTTCATTCGTCAAGTAATAATGATCATGGTCCATGTAAAATGAGCCATTATGATATTGAAAATCTACTTCAATCCCTTCATACCCATGGGTCAATGCCATTCTACATGCTTTGATAGTATTGACTGCTTTACCAGCACCATCAACATTTTGTGTACATCTGTGGCTGAATAATCTAGCTACCATTTTAGCGTCTGACCCTGTGTATGCATCAAATATATACTCCATATACTTTATACATGCAATCCAACCATTGCGACACCTCTTGTTGGGCAAGAGTAGGTACTAATTATCAAGTAGCTATACCAGTGTGTAAAAAAAATTAAAATTTTAATAATTGATTTAAATCACCATTACCTTCTCCTACAAATATACTATTTTCATCATAACGATTTGCTTTTCCACCTTTCGCAAGTATAAGTGCAATGATCTCTTGGCGAATTGGACTATCATTAAGAAGATATACACAGTCCAGGGGAGTGGATCCCACGGACGATATCTTATTAATGTTATCAAGAGACATATGATTTAATAACAATTGAATCAACTCAGTATCCACTTCGTTATAACCTGCTGCCCAATGTAATGCATTCCATCCATTACTATCTACAATATTAGGATCAGCACCTTGTTCAATTAAATATTTAGCTACTTGGAAATGTTCGTATGCTGCAGCTATCATTAAAGGTGTACGTTCAACACCTTCACTAGTTCTACCGACTTGACTCACCATATCTTTCAATGTCATATCATCTCTGTAGCCATTCACATCACGATTACTAATATACTTGTGAAAAGGATGAAGATTCGCAAATAATTCTACATCATCCATACGCCCGTTTTGACATGCACATACGATAGGTGTTCCATGTGGAAACTCACTTTTATATCTTTGGATTAAATGATAAAGTTGTTGACATTTTGCTAAGAATGTGTCTAAGGTTTTCTTAACCACCTTTAAATTCGATGGTTTTTTATCTGAATCTGCTATTTTTTTAAACACCTTCAATTTTAACACTTGTAAAAAGGAAGCAGTCTCTTTAAAATCTAAAAATTGCTGTATCAATTCTATTAAACTTGGGATATCATTTAGAATATCAAAAAGTGTATTCATTGCACCGTCATCCTTTGCGTCTTTGGAACTCGTCCTTGGTTTCTTTGCACCACTACTACCACTCATCTTGTGTTAGTACCTGTTCTTATATATAAGTGTTTTAAAAAAATGTCAGCGTTAATTATTCATCGCGTTCATACCAATTACGTAACGATCAAACGGGGATGTCCAACTGCCCCACCTACATCATCGTTAGAAAATGTACCATTGTGCACGCATTGTTTTAGAATGTATCATACGGAAAGAGATTTGTTGGATCATCAAAAAAAATGTTTGACAAAAAAAAGAAAATTATTGTTTACAGCGTTATAGTTTTTAAATAATATTACAACTGGAACTAGCTTCCATTCGACTTCGCACCAACGTGCAGTGGTCAATTAAAAATTCAATTGTCGTGGTCTCTCGTGACATGCTTTGTGTACCTAAAACATTGCCTTCGAAGGCTTGTAACTTTTTATGTATTTTTTCCAATATATTTGAACTCGCTTCATTATTTTCCTCTTCGTACTCTATCTCTAAATCGGTTAATATTTGTGCTAAACACTTGTTGCATGATAGTAAGATATTATTTTCTGTCAAGTCGTCTTTGTCTTTTTGTATATCTACGGTGTCGCGATAACACAAATCCCTCAACTTTTGAACTTCTTGCGAGAGCTGCTCAGGTTTAGACTTTGCTAGGTTGCTCATGTTTCCTTACTTTTTGAGCATAACTTTATACATGTACGCGCAAGGGATTGATATAGACTCACAAAAAGGCATACGATTAATGCCATCTCGACATAATCCAAATCATCAAACATTGAACCAGTTTCGATGGTTGGCATCGTTGGTATTGGGATTTCCGAAGCAGATGGCGTTTCTTCGACGCGTATGGAACTCATTGTTTAAAATTTGACCAAGTTTAATTTATTCTCGTCGAACTGTAGTATATAATCGTTAGGAACGTTGCTTTCTTTTGGTTCCTGTTTCTTGTATTGGTATGCATCTATAGCTACCTTATTGGTCTTTGGCTCCACAAACTGTTGAAATTGTTGTTGATCCCATGAACCCTTTTCGTTGAACCCAGCACGAACCCATTCGTCGCCCGTTGGATTGTAAGCCAACACGATCTCTTTGATGCTCCAGCCTGGTACACCGTCAAAGTAGACACTCATCTTTCCTAACGTACATAACTCCTCAAAGGTAAACCCTGCATTTTTTACGGTTTCGACGCTCCATGAAGCATCCTTCAAGTGTTGGAGTGATTGTATGCTTTCCTTTATCTGGTCGGGAGTTGCGTTCATTTTTTTGAGCACGGCTAAACCAGCATCCCCACCATAATATTTTGGTTCCAACCCAATGGCTTTTGCCACACTAAAGTCGACTCCAAAGTCAATGATTTCATCCATCGAAAACTTGGAACGCAATTCGTCCCATGTAATACGTTCTGTCATTAAGTCTAACGAACAGAAGCCTGCGTTCGACGCTTCTTTTAACGATTGTCGTTTTAATGTTTTCTTTAACGTTGTGTTGCGTAATTTTTCTGCTTTCTTACTAAAGTTAGGATCGTCGCGGAGGCTAGCAAGTACCGCTTCTAATCCTTTGTGATTGTCGTAACCTATATCCATTTTTGTACGGTTAGATTTATGTATATTAGTAATGGTTGGCACTTATATATAGTTTTATAAACTGATGACTCAATACACCAATGTATTGTTTTGGATTGTAGGGGTTATTGTTGCTAGTCTTGCAATAGCTTTTATTTGGATTTTAATTTTAGACGAACAAAACGACCCTGGCGATTTGGATTTAACCGCATTGAACTCGTTGAATTTGATTGTAGGCTTCTTGTACATTGGAGTGGTGAACGGAGCGAGGGACAGGTGGAAACGATTGATGCACCATGCGAATGAATTTACGTTGACGTTTCAAGCCTTATCAAAAAAGGCAGATGATAAAACCAAACAACAGTTGGAAACGGTTCGAAACAACTTGATTGCCTTTTATCAAGAGAATTGTTCCGTAGACATGAAAATTCAGCTCTTTTTAAAAATACAAAATTCAATTGATACCTTGGAAACATCTACAAACGTAGATAAGCTAAGGCAATGTGCAGCGGCATTGTATCGTGGATTTTTTGAAAAAGAACCGTTTTTGTTCACTGCGCATCTCTATTTAATCCTCGGAATATACTTTGCTTGCATCCCAGTACAGCTGTTCAACGCATACGATGCCACGCTAACGTATATCATGTATCCAATCATTATTTATTTGTTGTTTGCGGTGCCACTGTATGCCAATGCGTTCCATAATCCAATACAGCATCCTGAATTGAACAAAACCTTTCAAAAATTGAATAAAGAAATTTATACCAACGCAAAACAATTGACGACCTATACCTTTCCATACCATAGGAAAGATTTGAGAATGTAAATCCCTTAAATATTTAAGATTTTTGTGGTATTTTTTTTTGTACAATCGAATATATATTTTTTTGCTCTGTACTAAAAAAAAATCCCTGATTTACTTAAATATTTAAGGAATTTTTAGGTAACATTTGCCACCATTTCTATCATACTTTTTTAATATTTTGCAATTACTTAGAAATCCCTTAAATAAATTTAAGGAGTCGCCCGTCGTTTTTTAGAGCACAGAGCAAAAAAATATATATTCGATTGTACAAAAAAAAATTCCAACAATTTCTTAAATATTTAAGGGATTTTACCCAAAAAATTAAGTGTATTGTATCGGTAATATTTGCCTATCATAAAATGTACTAAAACTTTGTATTTGCCAATGGTACAGTAACCATTGGTACCCTACCCATACAAAAAATACCAAAAACCCTAATAGAATAAACTTATTGTCTTTGATCCACATCGCCAATGCTTCACAACGCTGGTGCCCACAGATGCTATACCCTTCGAGCAAATCGTACATCGCCCGCGTTGAGGGTGAAATCGCTAGTTCATACTCTGCTTGTGCACATTCTTGGAACTTCCCTAATTGCACACGTAACTTTGCGTTGGAGCACACGTCTGAATTTAAATACAATCGTGCTTGATTCGCTTGCTTTGATCGTTTAATCCAGTGATGGTGATACGACTTCAGCGCACCGAACACCAAACTCAAAATCAGTATACCGACAGTCACTCGCTTGTACATCTTGCACCTATGTTTTATCTAGTATATACAAAACAACAATTCCCTTTTTTTTATTGTGCAATTTATTACTATATATAATCGGTAGAAGCAATAGTTAAGATGTATAAGTTAGTCTTTTTGGTATTGTTCTTGCAGACGTTGCAAGTCCTTTCCAGCAATGTGACTTGCGTTCAATTGGACTACATTTTTCAGAACGCAGATTGTTGTTCTTTACAAAATGAAGTCCCATGTCTCCAGTCTATTCCCAAAGCCAATTTTGATACTGTTGTGCAATCAGTTGATGATAAGTTGGACGAAATCAACAATGTATTCAGTCAGTACGTGCCGTTGGTTCTCAATAAAAAGTTAGAGGATTTTTGCGACAATGATAATGTCATCATCGGTGGACTGAATTACGACCATTATACAGGTGCGACGTGGTATGATCGGCCTCAGCTTTACTGCGAAGGTAACGCTAATCGCCTCGTGATAATTCCACAGTTCAAGGTATCTCATTGCTACTTTACTGTTGAGAATAATAATATCAGGTACACTGCTAAGATACCGTACAATCCTTTGATGACAATTGCGAGCTACCATCAAGGAACCCAATCAAAAACTGTAGCTGGCTTTTGCGAATACAACGGAAATTGGGTAACATCGTCATTAATGACAATCTCTACCATTAACACTTTAGTCTCTGAGCATAACGGCATCATATACTACACCACTGTTTCTACAAATAATACAATGAAATTACCTTGTACATCCGATGAAGAAAAAGTAATAGGGAACAATATTAATAGACGTACGGAAATGCCTTTGTGTAGTAACTTTTTGTACTTGAACCAAGTTGATTGCGAAGCAAACAGTGGAATTTGGGATTCACAACTACCGTTACAAATGCATACGCAGATAACCACCATTGATTTGCATAAGGAAGTAGGATTAGAGACAATTTATTTCACACGGTCTAGTGCGAGTTCTTTTATGAGATTCTGTCTTAAGACAGAGTATACTGATCCTAGTGCATACATTACGGGTCAAAATTATGGATTTTCAGGAATTGACGAGGCACACAAGGTCGATATTGAACGCCGATGATGAAATTTATTCCTGTATATAATTGTTACCCATATATTATATGTAAGATACAATGCCTGAATATACAATTCGGTTAGTTACTACTGCCTTAAGATATCATCATCTTGACTTTCGAGATGTAGAAGATTTTACAGGTCAGTCGTTAGGAGGTCCAATTACGTATAACGACATCTTAACTATAAATCATAATACCTTTTTTACAAGGCAAGATTTTATAGAAGTGGTTAAAAGCGTAGCTGAAACAGTACATAACGTTGCAAATACTTCACAGTATATTGAGTGGTCGGAGGTTGCGGAAGCTTATGATGCAGCGGTTTCCGACAGTAACATACCCATGGGTGAAGATGATTACGACTATACTTGGTTACAATACCATACAGTAGTTAATACACAGTATGTAGTAACACAAGTAAATCAGGATAATAACGGAAATGTAATGTATAGGGCTTCTATTTTATTATTGGACGAGTTTAGTGTGCAAGAACTAGGTGGTGGTACACTATCGTCAACGCATGATAGTGAGTTTGATTCTTGGAATGGAAAAAAGCTTCAAATTGGAGATACTGTTCGAATCATAGGACAAACAGGAACATATAGAATAGAAAGTATTCGTTTCGTCCCAACAGTGTTTGTTCTGAACGATGGACGTGCATTTCGTGGAAATGAATTAGGTTGGATTGCTAGTGTTAATGCTGCACGTTCAGCATTCTTCGACACCTTAGTGCCAAATGGTATCATCCCACGCGTTGTGGCAGTTGGAACTACATTTACTTTGGAAGAATTTAGACAATTAGGTTCATTCCAAATTGAGCACAAACTGTTTTACGACAACTTTGACATACCCGCTGAAGATGTAAACTGCGACATTGTTTTTCAAGGAAATAGAAAATATCCAGTCATGACCTTACCACAAAAGCACGTTTACTGCGTAACGAATATTCTTAAATGGGTTCTTACTAGAAATAGTAACGGAACCATGAAGAATACCGACCCATATACGAATGAACCCATTCAACAAATCCGCGTCATGGACGAGCAAGATATAGAAAAAAAAGAGCTGGAAGAATTTACAAAGGAAAAAGAGAAAAAAGAAAAAGAAAGAGAAGAAAAAAAAAATAGTGGAGCAGACAGAAGAGATATACGAAAATTGGATTACAGGATTAGAGAGTTAGAGCGCATGATACGAGAGCGAAAAACGGAAAAAATCAAACGTATAAATTTACAACGGTTATCTTTAAAATTTTAATGTTTTAAATTTATTTCATTTGTTAGTTGTTCAACCAATCCCTCTATGTGGTTTGGTGTGATTTTCTCCGCCGTCACGTCTTTCAAGTACCCCAACTGCTTTATCATGTAGACGATATGCTCCGAACAAAAATATTTCTGTGGTAATTGATTTGCGCCTGGACGCATGATCAAAAAATCGGGCAACCAGTAGGTGCTCGCTTTGAACGCATCGTACTTCTTATCTAATTCCTGAATACAAAAAGCTAATGCATGACGTATCTCCTCCTCGTTGAACTCGGCAGAGATGCTCTTTGTAAAGTTTGGGTCTGGTAAACGATTAAAGACATAATCGTCGTGTTTGGTAAGGAGTCTACAAGCCAATCGTGAACCCCACAACGTATAGAAGCAAATGCTCATGAACTCGTCATCCTCAATATGCTCGGTAGACGATTTCAACCGCTCCCAGAGGCTTTTTGCGCGTGTGCTAATAATTCCATAATTTTGTTTAAGACCTAATAATTTATCTTCCCATTCTTTTTTCGTAAATGTAAATACGGTTTCGGCGTGACAGTACCCGTCGGAAGCAAACCCGTTGGTAATTGATGCGACGGCTTTGTTGAAGAAGGTATCAAATACAGACAAGGGCTTCCATAATATGAAGTGCAGCATCTCGCTTATTACAACTTACATAATTTCATTATATACATAACAATATATGTACAGTAAGCAATGTCATTAATACGATGGTTCGTTTTGACATGGATGTTCACAGCTTGTGTTGCCATTCCACGACAGAAAAAAACGTGTAACAATTGTTATGCTACGACGTCGTATGAAATCATTAAACATTATCATAGGAATCTAAACGTAACGGTAGAGGACTTGATGCAGCAAACGAAGCAAGGCTGTGCAGGTGGCTCACCCGAAACGATCTTAAACAAGTATTTTAGAGGGTCCAAAGTAGTAAGAGGTGGATTGTACAGGGTCATTAAATTATTAAAAAAAGGACCAATCATATTAGATTATTCAGACCAACATTTAGTAACGGCGTGGAAAGCGACGCCGAGAGGTATTTTAATACACGACACGAGAGACGCAAGTCAAAACATTTTAACCCCAGAGAACCACGCGCTAAAATTTAAGTATATCATCTACCCTTTGTTGTAATGTATCTACATTCATGGTGCCTCTTTCTTCGGATTTAATTGTTTCCTGTATATCGTCTATCTTTTTCTCGAGTTTTTTTTCTATGGCAATGCACTCATTATTTACTTTTACCTCTATGTCTTCATCTATGTCTTCTTCAAGTTTCTCTATCTGTCGTTGAAAACTTTCAATCTCATCATAAAATTGTGTTATCGATTCGGTTAGTTCGGCAACTTGCGTATGTTGCTTGCTCAATTCTTTTTTATTTATGCCTCTTTGTAATACCATACGTTCATCTCTTTCTATGAAACTCTTTCTTATTGCTTTGGTTGTCTCATCCACTTTTTTTTCTAAATTTAATATTCTATTAGATAGATTTTCGTTAGACAATCGTTGTATTATTTGGAGAATGCCACGTATTTGATTTTCCAATGCTTTTAATCTATCTTCCATGCTGTATAATAATATTAAATATCTCCTTATATATTCACATCATGTAAATCGCCGCCACTCCACTGCTTGAATCGTACCTCGATCTTGCTTGCAAACCAATACGTCGTATCTATCTTCGATGGTGCCGCATGGTAGAATATCATAGTAGCGCTTGCTTGTTTTATCGATATTAAAGCTGGCGTCGTTTTCCGAGAGCCAATTTGGGTTTGTCGTCAGCACATCAAATAGATTGACCAGTATTCCGTTTAAGGTGACGGGTAGGTTCCATGGTTGTCGCGGTACGTACACCAACGCCTCAATTTCTAAGACCATGGGCCAACGTTGTTTGATTTGATGCTGTAATACGAACTGTTTCTCTTGTGGAATGGCATAGAGCAAGCGATCACCCCGTTTAATTGGTTGAACGGAGTACATCAATTCAAATTCACCCTGAACGGATCCATAAGAATATTGAACGGTGCAGGTTGCGATGTTTGGTGTCCATGCTTGTCCGTTTGGAAGCATTCTTTCTTTGATGCAGTTATGAATATCTTGAATGTAAGGATGCCCGTACGACGTTTGTGAAAAGTCTGTCTGTTTGAATTGGATATGCATTAGCTGGATGTATTCTTTTAGTCGCATGATATCGTCGTCGTTGGACGAGTTGGGATCAAAAAACAATATGTTTTGCTTTAGAATATCAATCCAGTCGAGCAGCTTCTGACACGTTGCGTCCAACGTAGAACATTTTAAAAATTCTTTTTCAGGGGTGGTGGTTCCCGCATGATGTTTAAAGGTTTGTATGTACTCTAGATTGAATATAGTATTTACGAATAATTGTTGCAGCAGTAGTGTATTTTTTTTTATATTAGTAATGCATATTGGCATGTATGCATCAAGGCTTCCGTTGAGCGTGTAGGTGTCAAAGTCTAATAAATTATAATAAGGCAAGGGTTTCAATTCAAAAAAATCGTGATACAATTCCTGTTGCACGGATACTTGATGATTCCCTATAATCAATCCTTGTCGTATTAAGATATCTTTCAAGGTATCGTTGGAATGTAACTTTTCTTCCAATTCGACGGAGTGCTGCTTCGGAACACTTAGTATGCAACGAAAGGTCCACATGCTAATATTCTTTTTTCATGGCATTTAAATATTTTAAACATATATGTTGCTGTCGGGGTTTGGGTAACATGGATTGTGATATTTGTTATGAAACTTATTATCATGAACATAATATGTTTTTTAGTAAGCGGTGCACCCACACGTGGTGCATCGATTGCCATAAACAAATGATACGGTCCTACGGGCGCAACTTTGCATGTCCGTATTGCCGCGTTCCCATTCGCAAAGCCAAGCAAAAAAACCCCTATGTTATTGAAGCTATTGAATACGAGTTTATGCATGAGTATGAATTGGATACATGTTATTGCAATATAACGAAAAGCATACGACCTTGGCGTGTGCGAAGAAGTGTTTTAAAATGTATTCGGAACAAACGTGTGTCGAACTAGGCAAACATATCTTAAAGCTAGAAGAAAAGTACCCAGATGGTGTACCCATGCTAATCATTCTACCATATTTAAAAACCTTAACGGAGACTCCTGTGGATATGATGAAAGCTCTTTGTAGGGAGGGATATGCCTACACAACAAAGGATAGTTTCCATTTTTTATCAACTTTTATAAATTAGTGTTTTAAATTTTTTTTATATGCCTTCTATTATTTCTACCTTAAACGATAATTGCCTACAGTGGATTGGCACCATTGCTACCGAGGATGCGTTACAGGCGTTGTCATTAACTTGCACTCATTTGAAATCGTTGTATGCAGATGAAAAGACGAAGCGCAAGCACGTTCCTACGGAGTGGTATTTTTTGTACCATGTGTCGCAAAGTAAATACCTTCCAAAAGAAATTCAAATTTTATCGATTGATTCAGAAATTCAACGAATCCGTTACAAGGTCACTTGGAGAATATCAGGTAAAAATACCAGTTCTGCAATCATTTCCGAGCATCAAAAAATAGATCATCCTTTTCTATTACCATACGTAAAGAAGGGCATCCTTAACAGCCCTCCGTTGTACCACAAGTCTGACTTAGAATTGTACGCCTTTGAAACGAATGAATTGGTTCAACGAGTCGTGCATTTTATGAAACCACTCAACTTATCAAATAAAGTAAAGGAAGAAATTTGCAACTACGTGACTACTCTTCGCGACAAACTTCGTACAACAACGATGTCATACCTGTCGTTGGTAGCGCATGAGGAAAATGCATGGAAGACGAAATGCGTGTCATGGCAATTGAAACAACGATTGATGATAGATCAACGACTTTATATTCGTAATCTCTTTTTTGCAATCGTTTGGCACCCGTTCAAAGCACATTATACAGGTCCCGTATACAATTACACTACCGATATGATTAATTATTATAGTATAGAACTTGCAGATACCGATACACTTCAAGAACAGGTATGGATAAGGAATGGGGCAAAGGTGCTGCGTGATGAGGGGGATGACAATGTTATTCAATATGAATTGCCGTCAAAAGATACTATTTACATGACCAAACGAGACAGAGAAGAAACAACAACGATTGAAGATAATACCTACTATCCGATGGATATAGATTACGATGGCGATAATTTGGGACTGAATTACATTGCAAACGTAGGGAGTGGGTTGCGTGTTAAGTGTGTCGATGAGCATATTGTGGTAGAGGATACGAGTTTGAAAACAACATGCACTTTACCTAATGTCATAGCCAAACATCCATCATGTACAAGAGCTTTTAATGCGAAACAAGATGGTGACAGTTTGATACTTGTTCTTTTACAACACAGTTACGAAATTGATTCGGAAACGTTGGATTGGTGCAATGAAAAATCATGGTTTGTTTATTGTCAATATGAGCGTGATACAAATACGAATAAGATGAAATATAAACAGGTAGAGCAAAAGGTGTGCCCCGTGGATATTGACAATGCTGGGTTGGGAAATCCAGTTGTTGCATATTACAATGGTCATGTCTATTGCAAGTTAGAAGAGGCAAATTTTGTAAAATTGAATGTGAAGACAGGTCAATTAGTTGAAAAAAATTGCTGGGCAAACACTTTAACTTCTTATCTCTATCAAATTGAAGATGGAATTTGTTACATCGAACAGAATATTAGAACAGACATGGATGATTTTCCTGAATATTATGACCTTGTATTTTACTTACAACGGGGTGCGATGGAAATTCGTAAAGAGATATCTCTTGGAGTTAACTATGCAGTGTGGATAGAATACAAAGGGAGAGATGGAGGCACTGGTGCTACTGGAAAATATGAATTTTACGTTCATTCGTATACCAATAACATGGTCCGTGGTAACTTGCACAATCGCAAGTTTTGTGTTACAAAAGTTTTAGTATAAAGGCATGGATCCAATATTATAAAAAAGATGGACGACGAAGACAACAACAAATTGGATGATTTTCATAAAAAACTAGGACTTGGAGTGTTGGGAGTATTGCTGGTTGGAGCTGTATTAACAGTCTACCGCTATAAAAAATAAGAATTATAATATATTGTATATACAAAGTTAGGATCAAGATCATTATACTCTTAAATGTGTTGCGTAATTGATTGTATATTCAACCGCTTGATGGCGGTTTTCTTGTTGATTTGTTCTCTAGTGATTATGATAGCGGTGTCGGTGGCCAACTTATCGAGTGAATGTGAATTTTCACCTTTAATCACCTGGGCCATTTATGCTCAATTTGCGTGGGTGGTAGTGAAACCTTGTATTAATATATGTGGGCTGCGTATTCTGACGGCCTTTGTGACATTCTTTTTATCAGCAGTTATAACTAGTTTATTGATCAGTTTAAACAAAGAAAGTTGCAGAATTGACAATATGGACGCAAGCCATATACTCTCTGCTGTAGGATTTGGGCAAGGGACTATTCTAGTAATTTCTATCATCGTTGTATTTAAAGAAGTGGGAATGAAGGATGATACCGTACCTTATCAACAACAACAAGATTACGATCAATAGTGTTTTAAATTTTTATGCTATTATGCTGCTGTATCAACGTCGAAAATTCAGGCCTATTTCTTTAGATACTAGTATACGGCCGTTTGAAGACACAGGAATATGTGAAAAATGCAAGCCGAAAAAAATAGCACCATTTCAGTCGAAAGAAGAACAGGATCAGTGGATGGATACAAAACAAACGGATTGCCCACACACGAATCAACATCATTTCTATCATCATGCTTTTTCTGTATTAAGTAAAGTATATTGTTTTCAAGCATTTTGTATGGATCCGAATACCTCCTCGTATCATTTTCCATCCAATGTAAACAGACTTCACTATTACGGTGGGTTATCTCACGGACTGATACGGCATTTGCGCCACATAAAGGACTACATTAGTGTATGCGAAGCTATTAGTCCGTTTTCGTTAGGCACACAAAAATATAGTAAACGGTTTCAAATTATAAAGAAGCGCAAAGTGGTTCAATATATATCAGAAGAAGGTTTTAGTTGCGAAACAACGATGGAGTATTTTAAAGATAACGTGAAGATCAATTTAAAACGGAAACGTGATACTTGCTCTTATGGTAATATTGTATTAAATCCATCGGATCATCTAATTATATTTGCAGAATGGTTAGAATATGAATTGACCAGGCATGTAAAACAGTTCCCTCGACCAAGGTTACCTTGTTTTGATTTATTATTAGGTACGTTGAATACGGACCGTTGCCATGACCAGACAAGTCCCCGTTTTTGTGCGTTAGATTGTTTACTAGACACGTGGATATTGGATACAAAACGAGTTAGAAGGAGAACGAACAATGAAGTAACGGAAGAAATTATTGTAAAAGGATGTTCTTATTTTTCATTTGATGATTTTATTTTGTTTTGTCAAGGAAGAAAACCGATATACAGAGAATCGTTTTCTCGTCTGATTAATACTGCATCCAAAAAACGTTTATTTTTGGATTATATAGAAACACATAACAAATTGTTTGACTATTCACAATTTTCAGGTTTTACGATACCCGAAGACGGCAAGGTTTTTCAAGACTTTATCGAGTCACGACAAGACAATCAACCGAACGT
>Ga0315315_10002266_pt1 | contig 17616 bp, 17 predicted proteins | sample M140m3416metaG_FD_203699 | JGI IMG/M metagenome (GOLD analysis project Ga0315315, IMG submission 203699) | Ammonia-oxidizing marine archaeal communities from Monterey Bay, California, United States - M1 40m 3416 | ecosystem: Environmental > Aquatic > Marine > Intertidal zone | place: USA... | reverse complement strand
ATTTTAAATACAGATGCTGAAGGTAGATTAGTTTTAGCAGACGCTCTTACTTTTACTGAAAAAAAATTTAAACCAGAATTTATTGTTGATTTAGCAACATTAACTGGTGCAATTATTGTTTCTTTAGGTTCTGAATTTGCAGGCTTATTCTCGAACAATGATAAATTATCTAATCAACTTTTAGATTCAGGTCTTAAGGTTGGAGAAAAACTTTGGAGAATGCCTCTTCATAAAAATTATGATAAATTAATAAATTCTAAAAATGCTGACATGCAAAATATAAATTATGTTGGAGGAGCAGGCTCGACAACTGCTGCACAGTTTTTACAAAGATTCATTTTAAATAAAACACCTTGGGCACATCTTGATATTGCTGGAATGGCTTTTTCAAAATATGGGGGAGCACTAAATTCTGGCGGTGCCACAGGATTTGGAGTGAGATTATTAAATCAACTAATAGAGGATCATTATGAGTAATTCAGAGCAAACATTATCAATTATAAAACCAGATGCAGTAGAAAGAAATTTAGAAAATGAAATTAAACAAATGTTTAAAGATACTGGTTTTCAAATTGTTAAAGAAAAAAAAATACAAATTGAAAAATCAGAGGCTGAGCTTTTTTATAAAGTTCATGAGACCAAACCATTTTATAATGATTTATGCGCATATCTTTCATCAGGCCCAATAATAGTAATGATACTTGAAAAAGAAAATGCGGTATTAGGAAATAGAGAGTTAATGGGAGCAACTAATCCTCAAGAAGCAAAAGAAGGCACAATTAGAAAAAAATATGGTATTTCAATAGATAAAAATTCCGTTCATGGTTCAGATAGTATTGAAAATGCTAAAATTGAAATTAATTTCTTTTTTAAAGATTAATTAATATTTTTTTTAAAGCTCTAGGATATAATTTATGTTCTTGTTTTAGAATTTTAATTTTTAAAGACTTTGGAGTTTCTCTTTTTGAAACTTTTACTTTTTTTTGTAAAATTATTTTACCAGCGTCCAGTTTAGAATTTACGTAATGAACTGTACAACCAGAGTATTTTTCCTTATTATTAATTACACGTTCATGAGTATTTAAACCTTTGTATTTTGGCAATAACGATGGATGAATATTTAAAATTTTACCTTTGAATTTCATAATAAAATTTTTTGATAAAATTTTCATAAAGCCCGCAAGACATATAAGATCAATCTCATTTACATTTAGGTCCTTAAGAATTAATTTTTCTGAAATATACTTATTTTTCAAATTATAAGTTTTCTTTTTTATCTTATAAAATTTTGCAAATTTAAGACCTTTAGCTTTTATGTTATTTGAGATAATTAAATTTATCTTAATAGGAGAATTTTTTAATAAAGAAAATTTAATAAGACTTTCCAAATTACTTCCGGTGCCTGAAATAAAAACAGCAGTTTTTATCTTATTAAGACCAATTAATTTTTCCATTAAATTTAAATCTATTTTTACCTTTAGATATTTTTCCTATGATGTAGGGCTTATAACTTTTTGTGAAATATCTATTTATCTTATTTAAATTTTTTGGGTTGATTATTATACAAAACCCGACACCACAATTAAAAGTTCTTAACATTTCATTATCACTGATATTATTATTTTTAAGCCATTTAAAAATTTTTGGAATTTTAACTTTATTTAAGTCAATCTCAGCACAAAAATTTTTAGGAATTATTCTCTTGATATTATCTGGTAATCCTCCCCCAGTAATATTTGCACATCCATTAATTAAGTTTTTTTTTATCAAATTTAATATTTCTTTGACGTAAATTTTAGTTGGTTTTATTAATTCTTTTTTTAAGAAAATATTTTTATTAATATTAATTTTATTTCTATTAATTATATTTCTTACTAAAGAATAACCATTAGAATGTAGACCGCTTGATGGGATAGCTAAAATTAAATTATTTTCTTTAATTTTATCTTTATTTAAAATTTTTTTTTCATCAACTACACCAACTGCAAATCCAGCTATATCAAATTTCCCTTTTTCGTATGTCCCTGGCATTTCAGCAGTTTCACCGCCAACTAAATCACAATTAGATATATTGCAACCTTTTACAATACCTCTAATAATAGATTTGAGTTTAGGTAAATTAATTTTGTTAATTGATATATAATCTAAAAATAGAAGAGGGGTTGCACCTTGAACAATTAAATCATTAACACTCATAGCAACTAAATCAATTCCAATAGTATCATGTTTATTAATAAGGTTTGCGATTTCGATCTTAGTTCCTACACCATCAGTACATGCAACTATTTTAGGTCTTCTTATATTCTTTGGTAAATTTGATATTGAGCCAAAACCACCAATATTGCTAAACTTTTTTTTGCCTCTATTTTTTGCTGTGGTAGATGATATGAATTTAACAAATTTATCAGCAGCATCAATATCAACACCACTTTTTTTATATGTAAATGAATTTTTATTCATTATTATAAGGCATGATAATTAGATTTAAAAAATATTTAAAAAACTTATATATTTTTTTTGTATTTCTATCCCTAACTTTATTTTTTTTTTCCACAGATAAAACTGAAGCAAAATCTTTCAGTGTTGATAATATTGAAATTTCGAGGCCTTTTGAAATAAATTTTGATAAAAACAAGGTTATTAATGAAGGTTTCATAGAAGCTTTTTCAAAATTGGTTTTTACAATAACAATTTCAACAGACCATAAAGTAATTAAAGATACAAAATTAAATGAAATTAAAGGGATGATCGAATCATTTTCAATAAAAGAGGAAAAATTTATTGATGAAATTTATTACGTAAATTTGGGTGTTTCTTTTAATAAAAAAAAAATTTTTAAGTATTTGGAGAATAAGAATATTTTTCCATCAATTCCACAAAGAAAAAAATTTTTATTTATTCCTATTATAATTGATGAAGATCAAGAAAATTTATTGGTATTTTCGGATAATGAATTGTCTAATGAATGGAATAAATTTAATAAAAGCCACCATCTCATTGAGTATGTCTTACCAACGGAAGATCTTGAAGACTTTAACTTAATAAAAAAGAATTATGATCTAATTGAAAAATATGATTTTAAAGAAATAATAAACAAATATAATCTAAATGACTCAATTATTTCTTTAATTTTTAGAAATCAAAAAAATTTAAGAATATTATCAAGAATAACTATCAATGATAACGTTGTTTTAAAAAACTTGTCATTTTCAAATATAGATTTTGATAATGCAGAAAAAAGACTCGAATTGATTGATAATCTGAAAATTATATATGAAGATTATTGGAAAAATTTTAATAAAATTAATACATCTATTAAATTACCCATTTATATAAAAGTTGAAGCTGATAATAGTCTAAAAGTTTCAAATTTTGAAAAAACTTTAAATAATATTAATTTAATTTATGACTATTATATTTTAAAATTTGATAAAGATTTTATTTATTACCAAATTATTTTTAATGGTACTCCAAATAATTTTTTAAAATTTATGAAAAGAAATAATTTTAACTTAAATACCCAAAATAAAACATGGGTCTTAGAATGAAAGATTTAAATCAAGAAATAATTAAGTTTGATTATGATCAAAATTTTAAAGATGATGATTTTTATGTTTCAAAAAGTAATAAGCACATCTTTGATTTATTGATTAAATGGCCTAAATGGGAAAAAAACTTTCTAAATATTAGTGGAGAAAATTTTTCTGGAAAAACACATTTAGTTAATATTTTTTTAAAAAAATTCAAAGGAATTAAAATTGAATCAAATTTACTTAATAATGATGATTTAAAAAAGATAAAGATTTATCAAAATATAGTTCTTGAGAATTTAAATGAAGATATTGATGAAAACTTGCTATTCACTCTTCTAAATATTATTGAACAAGATAACAAATATTTGATTGCAACATCAAAAAAATCAATTGTAGACATAGATTTCAATTTGAATGATTTAAAATCAAGATCAAAAAACTTTCTTTTACAAAATATAGAAAAACCTGATGATGAACTAATATTTGCTCTAATTTTAAAAAATTTGTCTGATCGTCAAATATCTTTAGATAAAAAGTTGATTGAGTTTATAATTAAAAGAATTGACAGATCATATGGAAAAATAATTGATTTTATATATAAGATTGATGAAGTGAGTTTAAAAAAAAAAAAATCTATTGATTTTAAAATAATCAAGGAAGTTTTGGGGGAATAGTTGAATAAATATAGAAGCCATACATGTAATGACTTAAGAAAAAAAGATGTAGGTAGTGAAGTTTTTTTATCAGGTTGGATAAACAAGAAACGTGATCATGGAAATATTTTATTTATTGATCTAAGAGATAACTATGGGATTACTCAATGTATAATAGATAAAGAAAATAAAAATTTTAATGACTTGGAAAAAATTCAACTTGAAACAGTAGTTCAAATTGAGGGTTTAGTCATTGATAGATCTAAAGAAACGATAAACAAAGATATTAATACTGGTGAAATTGAAGTTTCAATTAAGAACTTTATAATTTTAGGTGCTTGTAAAGAATTACCTATGCCTGTTTTTAGTGATCAAGAATACGCTGAAGATATAAGATTAAAATATAGATTTTTAGATTTAAGGAGAAAAAAAATACATGAAAATATAATTTTAAGATCGAATGTTATTTCATTCATACGAAGTGAAATGAATAAATTAGGTTTTTTAGAATTTCAAACACCAATATTAACTTCCTCAAGTCCAGAGGGAGCTAGGGATTTCTTAGTTCCAAGCAGATTGAACCCTGGAAAATTTTATGCTTTACCTCAGGCACCTCAGCAATTCAAACAATTGATAATGGTATCTGGTTTTGATAAATATTTTCAAATAGCTCCATGTTTTAGAGATGAAGATGCTCGAGCTGATCGAAGTCCAGGAGAATTTTATCAATTAGATCTAGAAATGTCATTTGTTGAACAAGCAGATGTTTTTAATGTAGTGGAGCAATTATTAGTTAACACATTCAATAAATTTTCTAAACGAAAATTGATGTTCGAAAAATTTCCTAAAATTTCATATGCTGATGCATTATTAAAATATGGAACTGATAAACCAGATTTAAGAAATCCGTTGATAATTAATGATGTAACAGAAATTTTCACAAGAGAAGATGTTTCTTTTGAAATATTTAAAAAACTTGTAAAATCAGGATCTAAAGTGAGGTGCATTGTTACGAAGAATACAAAAGATAAACCTAGAAGTTTTTTTGACAACATAGATAAGTGGGCGAAAGATGAAGGAGGATCTGGCTTAGCTTATTTTACAATTGAAAAAGATAAAGAAATTTCAGCTAAAGGACCTATTGGAAAATTTTTTTCAACAAACTCATTAAATGAATTGATGAAAATGACAGGAGCTGAAATAGGGGACAGTATCTTTTTAGCCTGTAGCAAACAAAAAGAATTGGAAAGAATTACATCTCTAGCGAGAGATAAAATTGCTAAGGATTTGAATCTTATTGATGATAGTATTTTTGCATTTTGTTGGATTGTTGATTATCCAATGTTTGAAAGAGATGAGCAAACAAATAAAATTGGTTTTAGTCACAATCCTTTTTCTATGCCCCAAGGTGATTTAGGTAAAATTGATTTTAAAAATCCTCTAAATATACTAGCATATCAATATGATATCGTGTGTAATGGAATTGAACTTTCATCTGGAGCTATAAGAAATCATATTCCAGAATTGATGTATAAAATATTCTCTATTGCTGGTTATGATAAAAAACAAGTAGATGAAAAATTTAGTGGAATGATCAATGCATTAAGTTATGGTGCGCCTCCACACGGTGGTATTGCTCCTGGTATAGATAGAATTGTTATGCTTTTAGCAAATGAAAAAAATATTAGAGAAGTAACCATGTTTCCAATGAATCAAAATGCTCAAGATTTAATGATGAAAGCTCCATCAACCATAAGTGAAAATCAACTTAAAGAATTAAATTTATCTTTAAAATTTAAAAAATAATCTATTTTTTTCCTTTGAGACTTATTTTAACATCAGATAAATCTACTAAATTCTTTTTATAATTATTTCTGACAAATCCTTTACTTGTTATATCTTTTACAATTTTCAATAATTGGCTTTGACCATCTAAATTTTGTTCTTCAATATTGGTTTTTTCAGAGGGACCAATAGCAGGTGTATGAGCTAAATCTTCTCTGTTTTGATAAGAAATTGCTAGCTCTCTAAATATATAATCTAATATTGAGGAAGCACTTAAAATTCTATCATTCCCATAAACTTTTCCTGAAGGTTCAAATTTTGTTCCAACAAACGCACTTATAAATTCATCTAAAGGAACTCCGTATTGTAATCCCAATGAAATTGCGATTGCAAAATTATTCATTAATGCTTTTACTAACTCTCCTTCTTTACTGGTATCAATAAAAATTTCTCCAATTTTTCCATCTTCATATTCACCTGTATGTAAATAAACTTTATGATCTCCAATCGTAGCTTTTTGGATATAACCTTTTCTTCTATCCGGCATACTGAATCTTTTTCCAGCTTTTTCTAAATTATTATCATTTGATTTAATTAATTTTTCTATACTTTTAGAGGACATTTCTTTACTTTCAGGCAAAAGATCTAACTTTTTATTATCTACTATTTTTTTATTATTTGGGACTAAACTTTTAGTTTTTCTATTATCTAATTTAACGTCTAAAACCTCGAAACTTCCATCATCTCTTTTTTCAAGATTTTTAAGTTCAGTCTCGTTTATATCCTCCAAATAATGATTTACTTTGAATGTGCATGTGTAATATGTTTCAACTAAATATTTTGCCATTTGACCCCAATTTTTTTTAAAATTAATTTGAATAATGATTCAATTAATTTATATACAAAAACAAATTTTAGTCTAATTTAATTTATACAATTTAAAATTGAAAAATAAGAATTTTTTATGTTGACACTTATTAAAAAAATTTTCACTTGGTGGAATCAAGACACTATAGGTACAAGAATTAAAACAATTTTATTTGGAAAATTTGTTGGAAATGATCAATTCGGAAATAAATATTATGAAAGTAAAAATGGAAAGAGGTGGATTATTTATGAAAATGAAATTGATGCATCAAAGATTCCTGTGGAATGGTATTCTTGGATACATTTTACACCTAATAAGATTGAAAAAAATCATGATCTTAAAAAATATAATTGGCAGAAACCTCATCAACCAAATTTAACAGGGACAGAATCGGCCTACTATCCAAATAAAAATAAAGATGCTACTCAAAAAAAATATAAAACTTGGAAAAGTTAATTTAAACTTACTTATATTAATTTTTTTTTTATTTATTTGTTTTAATTCATATTCGAGTGAAAATTTAGAGGGCAGTTTTACTGATATAAAAATTTTAGACAAAATTTCTTCAAAAAACCTCTTATTAAAACTTAAAAATGGTGAAGATAGAAAATATAAAGATCTTTTAATAAAGAGTCTAAAATGTAAAAATTCTGAATTTGATGATAATCCAGAGATTACCGCTTATATCCAAGTAAGTGATTTAACAAATAAAGATAAAAATGATGTATTCATTTTTAATGGATGGATGTTTTCATCAAGCCCATCAATAGCACCTTTTGATCACCCAGTATATGATATTTGGTTAGTTAGTTGTTATTAAACTATTTTTTCTTTATCAAGCCAGCTTACATTAAAATCTGAATTGATAAATTTTTTGTGATTTAAAAGTTTTTTGTGTAAGGGAATTGTTGTTGTAATACCTTCAATTACAAATTCATCTAAAGATCTATTCATCCTTTGAATAGCCTCAAGTCTATTTCTTCCATGACAAATAAGTTTGCAAACCATACTATCGTAATATGGTGTTACTTTATATCCTTGAAATATTGCACCATCTACTCTTGTTCTGAATCCTGAAGGTTGATGACACATCCCAATAGTCCCTGGTGATGGTTGAAAATTCTTGCTAGCATCTTCTGCATTAATTCTACATTCTATTGCATGACCTCTAGGATTTATATCAGACTGTCTCAAAGCAGTTTCTCCAGTAAATGCTATATGAATTTGTTCTTTAATTATATCAATTCCAGTGACCATTTCTGATACTGGATGCTCTACTTGAACTCTAGTATTCATTTCTAAAAAATAAAATTTCCCATCTTCATAAATAAATTCTACAGTGCCAGCTCCTTCGTATCCAATTTTACTAACCATTTTAACCGTTCTATCAAACAAATCCTTACGTATTTCATCAGTTAAAACTGGACTTGGTGTTTCTTCAATAAGTTTTTGATGTCTTCTTTGAACAGAACAGTCTCTTTCATGCAAGTGAACAGTTCTATTTTTTCCAGATAAAATTTGAACTTCAATATGTCTTGGATTTTGAAAAAATTTTTCAATATATACTTCATTATTTCCAAAATATTTTTGAGCTTCAGATTTTGCTGTTGAGAAAAGAATTTCAAACTCTTCCTCTTTATTAACTATTTTCATTCCCTTGCCACCACCACCACCTGAGGCTTTTATTAAAACCGGAAAACCAATTTTTTTACAAAGTTTTTTAGCTTCATTAATATTATTAACACCACCATCAGAACCTTCGATCACAGGTAAGCCATTTTCTTTAGCAATTTTTTTTGCTTGAATTTTATCCCCCATCATTTCTATGTGTTTAGAAGAAGCACCAATAAATTTTATATTATTTTCTTCTAATACTTTTGCAAATGATGCATTTTCAGATAAAAAACCATAGCCAGGATGAACTGCCTCTGCTCCAGTTAAATCAATAGCTGATAAAAGCGCTGGTATATTTAAATAACTATTAGCCGGTTGATGTGATCCAATACAAACACTCTCATCAGCCAGTCTAACATGCATACTATCTCGGTCTACATCAGAATGAACAGCAACAGTAGAAATACCCCATTCTTTACATGCTCTAATAACTCTAACCGCAATTTCCCCTCGGTTTGCAATCAATATTTTCTTAAACATTATTCTAAAATGATTATTGTTTGTCCAAATTCAACTGGTTGACCATCTTCAACACATATATCTTTAACAACACCATCTGCTGTTGAAGGAACATGATTCATTGTCTTCATTGCCTCAACTATCATAACTGTATCACCTTTTTTAATTTTTTTTCCAATTTCAACAAATTTTTTTGCACCTGGTTCTGGAGAGTGATAAGCAGTTCCAATTATTGGTGAGGTTACTTGAATTCCTGAAGTAATTTTAGTTTCTATCTTTGGAGCTGAGGTTTTATGATTGTTAGAAAGAGTTTGATTATTGATAGATATGTTATTTTTTGAAACTTTTATTTTAGTGTCTTTTTCAGTATATTCTAACTCTGTTAGATTAAACTCATCTAAATAATCACTTAATTCTTTAATAATTTTTTTATTTATTTTCATTTTTTTATGAGTTTTTGCATTGAAATTATGGCTAAAATATAACCATAATCTCCTAAACCAAATATTCCACCAGTTACTACGTCACTTATTAATGATTTTTTTCTAAATTCTTCACGCTTATAAATGTTAGATATATGAACTTCAATTATTGGCTTTTTAAATATATCTAAAGCATCTCGTATTGCTACAGAGGTGTGAGTAAAAGCCGCTGCATTGATAATCATTCCATCAAATTTTTTTCTAGAATTCTGAATTAGATTAACAATTTCTCCCTCAACATTTGATTGAGCAAATTCAATAACTAATCCTAACTCATCTGATTTTTTAATGCAATTTTCTTTTAATTTTTCAAAAGTAACAGATCCATATTGTGATTGTTCTCTTTCACCTAATAGATTAATATTTGGACCATTAATAATAATTATTTTATTATTCATTCAGCTTTTATATACGATGAAAAAAAAAATAAAAATAAAATTAAACGGAAAGACAAAAACTATTGATGAAAACTCAACATTATTCAACATAATTAATGAGTCTAAAATTCCTCTTAAAAAAGTAGCTATTGAATTAAATCAAGAAATAGTAGATAAAAAAAAATTAAAGCGCATCAATCTAAAAAAAAATGATAAAATCGAAATTGTTCACTTTATTGGAGGCGGTTAAAATTGAAAAAAGATAGATTAGTTATTTCAAAAAAAAAATTTACCTCAAGATTAATTGTTGGCACAGGGAAGTATAAAAATATGAACGAATGCGCTAAAGCTATAAAGTTGTCTGGAGCCGAAATAGTCACGGTAGCTGTTAGACGTGTAAATATATCTGATAAAAAAAAACCTTTATTGATGGATTATATTGATCCAAAAAAAATTACATATCTTCCTAACACAGCAGGATGTTTTAATTCAAAAGATGCATTAAGAACTTTAAGACTAGCAAGGGAGATTGGAGGATGGAATTTAGTTAAACTAGAGGTGTTAGGAGATAAAAAGAATTTATTTCCTGAGATGATTGAAACATTAAAATCAACAGAAATTTTAACAAAAGAAGGTTTTAAAGTAATGGTTTATTGCAATGATGATCCATTAATGGCTAAGAGATTAGAAAACTCTGGAGCAAGTGCGATAATGCCTTTGGCCGCTCCAATAGGATCTGGATTAGGAATACTTAATCAAATAAACATAAAGATTATAAGAAGCCAAACAAAACTACCATTAATAATAGACGCTGGGCTAGGACAAGCATCAGATGCAACAATAGCTATGGAGCTAGGATGTGATGGTGTTCTAGTTAATACCGCTATTGCAAAAGCAAAAAAACCATTTGAAATGGCTCTAGCATTTAAAAATGCAGTTATCGCTGGACGGCAATCTTATCTTTCAGGAAGAATTGAAAAAACATTAATGGGAAATCCCTCTTCTCCAAAACAGGGAATTATTTAGCTTTTTTGTAAAATTTTCTTTTTCTGAAAGTTTTTTTTTTGAATTTTTTTTTATCTTTTAATTCAATAATATTATTACTTGCAATTTGTTGCTCTAAATTTTTTAATTTTTCAAAATGCTCAATTAACTCAATAGTTTTTTTTGATTTATTTTTTAAATCAATAATATATTCTGGTATTATAAGGCTATTATCTGAAATTATATCAATTTTCATTTTATTCTTTTTTTCAAAGTAGGTTAAATCTTCAATAAAATTTTCTTTTAAAAAATCAGAGATTTTTTTACAAACTTTAAGATCAACAAATTTTGCTTTATTAAGTATTGCTTTTAACTCAACTAATTTAAGGATTTTAAGTGCGAAAGACTCGTCAGTAAGATTTATTTTCCATTTAACAGCACTTTCCCTTAATCTTTGTCTAGACATCTCCAACAGACCAAAATTAGAAATTCTACCAATTTGAATTCTAGCTCGGTCTGATCTACATCTTTCTTTCAATCTTCTTTCAACTAATTTTCTATTTCCATAACTTAACATATCAATAAAATCTATTATAATTAATCCAGATAAATCTCTAATTTTAATTTGTCTTGCAATTTCATCTGCAGCTTCAAGATTTGTATCTAAAGCTGTACTTTCTACATTTTTTTGTTTTATTGAACTTCCAGAGTTTATATCAATCGAAACCAAAGCTTCCGTAGGATTAATTACCAAATATCCCCCAGAAGTTAATTTAATTTCAGACTCAAAAATCTGATTTAGTTTTTGTTCTATACCTTCCTCTATAAATAAAGGTTTTTTACCTCTATACTTTTTAATTTTTTTAACGTGGGCAGGCATCATCATTTTCATAAAATTTTGTGCTTTTTTATAACCTTCATTTCCTTCTACAATAATATTTTTTGTATTTTCATCATACATATCTCTCAATGTTCTTTTAATTATTTCACTTTCTTGATGAATTAAAGATGGAGCAATGGATCCAAGTGCATTTTCTTTTATTTGATTCCAATTATTGATCAGTGTAGTCAAATCGTGATTTATTTCATTCATTGTTTTGTTGCTGCCAGCTGTTCTAACTATAAGACCCATTTCTTTTGGAATTTCAATTTCATTTAATATTGATCGAATTTTTTTTCTATCTGCAGGATTAAATATTTTTCTAGATATACCACCTCCTTTAGGAGTGTTTGGCATTAAAACTATGTATTTACCTGCAATTGAAATAAAAGTACTTAGTGCAGCACCTTTTTGTCCTCGCTCATCTTTAATTACCTGAACCAATATAACTTGATTTGGTTTTATTACCTCTTGGATTTTATATCTTTTAAATCTAAATTTATTTTCATGTTTTTTTTCTTTTTCAGTTTCTAAATTTTCTTTATCTTCTATATTTTTTTTCTCAATTGGATCTTCTTTTTCTAAAGGATCCTCAATTTCTAATTTTCCTTCTGCTATGTTTTCTTCTTCTTTAGCCTCAACTTTTTTTGATAATTCTTCTCGTACTCTTTTTTCTTCTTGTTTTATTATTTCTAAATCACTTTTTGGTATTTGATAGTAATCAGATTGAATATCATTAAAAGACAAAAACCCATGTCTCTCTCTTCCAAAATCTACAAATGCAGCTTGTAGAGATGGCTCTATACGACTTACTTTTCCTAGATAGATATTATTTTTTATAAGGTTATTTTTTAAACCTTCATACTCATAGTCTTCAATTCTATCATCTGACTTGAGCACAACTCTAATCTCGCTCGGATGCGTTGCATCAATGTATAAATTTTTTTCCATAACGTTATTTTTGATTGTTTCATAAAAAGTTAAAATTTTGTTTATATTCTTATGCCTTATCTTTAACAAATTCCCATATATAATGGAAACGAAATGAACAGATTAATTAAAAATATATTTATCGGTTTTATTAGTTTTTCATTGATATCTTTAATTGTTATTTTGGGTATTTTATGGAATTTCTCAAATAATATACCTGATTATAAATTTTTGAAGAATTACAAGCCACCAGTTTCAAGCAAAGTTTATTCTGGAAATGGGGATTTAGTGGCTGATTTTTCTAAAGAAAAAAGAATTTTTGTTCCTTATAGATCGATTCCTCAAAATGTAATAAATGCATTTTTGTCAGCTGAAGATAAGAATTTTTTCTCTCATCCTGGGGTAGATGCAAAGGGTGTTTTAAGAGCAATTATAAATAATATTAAAAATATTATGACTTCAAAAAGATTAGAAGGAGCATCAACTATAACTCAACAAGTTGCAAAAAATTTTTTATTAACAAATGAGGTAAGCTTAAATAGAAAAATCAAAGAAGCTATTTTAGCTTTTAGAATTGAAAGAGCTTTATCAAAAGAAAGAATATTAGAATTATATTTAAATCAAATTTATCTTGGTAGTGGAGCTTACGGTGTTGCTGCAGCAAGTTTAGAGTATTTTGATAAATCAATAAAGGAACTTAATTATGAAGAAGCTGCATTATTAGCAGCACTACCCAAGGCACCAAGTAAATATAATCCTTATAGAAATTTAGAGTTAGCTAAATTTAGAAGAAATTTAGTCTTAAAAAACTTATTAGATAATAATTTTATTTCAAATAAAGAATACCAAATTTTAAAAGAAAAAAATATACAACTAAAAAAAGCTAAAAGAATTTTTTTAGAAGATGCCCAGTATTATATTGAAGATGTAAGAAAAAATATAATTGAAATTCTTACGTATGAAAAAGTTTATAATCAAGGGTTCAATATTAATACCCCAATAAATTTAGAATTACAAAAAATAGCAACTAACTCCTTAAGAACTGGATTAATTAAGTATGATAAGAGAAAAGGTTGGCGGGGACCAATATTAAACAAAACTTACTCAAAAAAATGGCATGAGGGTTTAGAAAAATATTATTTAGAAAATTCTATCGATTGGAATATTGCTATTGTTAGAAAAATATCAAAATTTTCTGTCGAAATAGAAACGCAAGATCAAATAAAAGGCATAATTGAATACAGCGATATATCTTGGACTAAAAAAGAATTTGGTGAATTACTTAAAGAGAACGATGTAGTTTATGTAAAAAAGATAAAGGATAATAAATTTAGCTTAAAACAAGTGCCTAAAATTAATGGAGGGATTGTTGTGATGGATCCTTATACTGGAAGAGTTATAGCTTTGAGTGGGGGATTTAGTTTTAAAAATAGTGAATTTAACAGAGCAACTCAAGCCTTACGTCAACCTGGTTCTGCATTCAAACCTTTTGTTTATGCACTTGCTTTAGAAAACAATTATACACCTTCTTCATTAGTTTTAGATGCTCCTTTAGTTTTAGATCAAGGTTCTGACCTTAAAATGTGGAAACCAGAAAATTATGGAAAAAAATTTTATGGACCTTCAACATTAAGAGTTGGGCTTGAAAAATCTAGAAATCTTATGACTGTAAGAATCGCTCAGAATTTAGGAGTTATGAAATTAGCAAATTTTTCAAAAAATTTAGGTATTTATGAAAATCCAGAGGAACTTTTATCGATTTCACTTGGATCTGCAGAAACTACTTTGCTTAAATTAACCTCAGCATATTCTGCTTTTGTTAATGGAGGAAAATTAGTTTTTCCAATTTTAATTGACCGAGTTCAAGATAGTGAGGGAAATACTATATTAAATAATGAAAAAAGAGCTTGTGTAAATTGTAATCAAATTTCATTTACTGGTAATGATTATCCAAAAATAAAAAGTAATTATAAACAGATTTTTTCTTCTCAGACAGCTTACCAAATTACATCTTTATTAGAAGGTGTGGTAAAAAGAGGAACAGGAAAAAAATTGAGAGATCTAAATCTTAACTTGGCTGGCAAAACTGGTACTACAAATAAAAATACAGATGCATGGTTTATAGGTTTTACATCTAATTTAGTAATTGGAGTTTATGTCGGTATGGATAACCCACAACCTTTAGGTAAATTTGAAACAGGATCAAAAACAGCCTTACCAATTTTTAAGAATTTTATTGAATTAGCTATTAACAAATCTGACGCTAGACCCTTTAAAGTTGCTGAAGGTATCACAATGATGGTAATTGACCCCACAACTGGGCAAAAAGCAAAATTTTCATCTAAAAATACAATATTGGAGGCATACAAAAGTAAAAACGTTATTGATGGAAAAATATTATACTCAAATAGTAATAGATTAGACAGTAATAATATATTAAAGTTTTATTAATGGATTACAAATATACAGATTTTAAAAAAGAAATAGAAAAAATAAATCAAAGAGTTAAGGAGTATCTTTGATAATCAACAAATCTATTTGAAATTAGAAATTCACAATAAGAGTATGCTCGAGGCTAATTTCTGGCAAGATAAGCTGAATTCAACGAAGATTTTAAAAGAAAAAAAGCTATTTGAAAATTTAGTTAACTCTTATGAATCTTCTTTGAATAAATTGAATGATTTAGACGATTTATACAAATTAGCTATAGAGGAAGATAATATCAGTATTCAAAAAGAAATCTTTGAAAATATAAAAGAACTTAAAAAAGATGCAAAAAAAAATGAAATAAAATGTTTTTTATCAAATGAGTCCGACTCTTTTGATTGTTATATAGAAATACATGCTGGAGCTGGTGGTACAGAAAGTCAAGATTGGGCTGATATGTTAAGAAGAATGTATTTAAGATGGTCTGATAATAAAAAATTTAGATCGACTTTAATCAGTGAGCACAAAGGAGAAGAAGCTGGAATAAAATCTTCAACTTTAAAAATTGAAGGTGATTATGTTTTTGGCTGGCTAAAAAAGGAATCTGGAATTCATAGATTGGTAAGAATATCACCATTTGACTCTGGCGCTAGACGTCATACAAGTTTTGCTAGTATTTGGGTTTACCCTGTTGTTAATGAAAGTATAGACGTAGAGATTTTAGACAAAGATCTAAGAATTGATACGTACCGTTCGAGTGGAGCAGGTGGTCAACATGTAAATACAACTGATAGCGCTGTAAGAATAACTCATATACCCTCAAAAATAGTTGTTCAGTGTCAAAATGAGAGATCTCAACATAAAAATAAAGAGACATGCATGAATATGTTAAAAGCTAGGCTTTATGACTTTGAAATGAAAAAAAAAGAAAAAGAAAATCAAAATACATTATCATCTAAATCCGAGATAGGCTGGGGCCATCAAATTAGATCTTATGTTTTACAACCATATCAGTTAGTAAAAGATAACAGAACTAATTTTGAAAGCACAAGTCCTGATAAAATTTTAGATGGTAATATTGATGAATTTTTAGAAGAATCCCTCTATCAAATTAAATGAAAATAATATCAAAATTTATAATAATTCTCTTATTTTTGACATTAATTTTCATATCATATCTAAGTATATTTGGAGTTGAGACCGACAGATTTAATAATCAGATAATAAATGAACTAAAAAAAATTGATGAAAAAATAGAAGTAGAATTAAAAAAAATTAAATTAGTCTTAAATCCATTTCAATTTAAATTAAATATTAAAACAGTTGGTACAAATTTAAAAAAACAAAATAAAACAATTGAATTTGAAAGTATAAAAAGTCAAATCTCACTAAAATCATTAATTGAAAACAAATTTTCATTTGAAAACTTAGAAATTTCAACAAAATCTTTAGAAATTAAAAATTTAATTTCATTCACAAGATCATTTCAAAATATACCTGAATTATTTCTCTTAGAAAAAGCAGTTAAAAAAGGTTATTTAATTGCTGATATTAAATTAAAGTTTGATGAAAAAGGAAAAATAAAAGACAACTATCAGATTAACGGTTTTATTAGAGACACTAAACTCGATATTTTAAAGAAATACAATATTCAGAAAATAAATTTTTCTTTTAGATATAAAAAAGATGATTTGCAAATTAATGATATGGTATTTTCTTTAAATGATTTAGATTTTAAATTAGACGATTTATTAGTTAAAAAGAAAAAAAATGATTTTCTTTTAAGAGGAAGTATTGATCACAAGAAATTAGATATAAATAAAAAAAATATAGATTTATTTATAAAGCCTTTTTTACCAAAAATTGAAATTGAAAAAATAATACTTAGCTCTAATAGCATTTTTTCTTTTGAAATAAAAAAAGGATTTAAATTTGATAATTTTGATTTTAGTTCTGATATGATTATTGATCAATTTTTATTAACAAATAATTTTTATTTAAAAAAATTTTTTCCAAATTCAAAAAATTCAATCTCTATTTTAGATAATAAACTTACAGTAAAATATAAAAAAGATAATTTATCTATTAGCGGAGAAGCTGATGTAATTTACCAAAATGATAGAGATAATCTAACTTATAGCTTAAATAATAAAAATGGAATTTTAGATTTTGATACTACAATAAAGATTAACAACAACTCTTTTATAATCGATCTTTTGAATTATAAAAAAAATGAAAATAACCAAGCAATAATTAGCATAAAAGGATCTAAAGATAAAAAAAGTAAAATTTTAATTAATTCATTAAGCCTTAATGAAGAAAAAAATATAGTTAGAATAAAAAATTTATTTTTAAATAAAAATTTCGAAATAATCAAACTAGATGAAGTTTATTTAGATTACATTGATAAAGAGAAGAAAAAAAATTTACTGAAATTAATAAATAAAAAAGATCAGTATTATCTTAGCGGTTCTTTATTTAATGCTAATAATTTAATTGATAATTTACTGTCTAAAGACGGTAAAAATATAGATATTATTAATATAGACAGTAAAATAAATATA
>Ga0315315_10002265_pt1 | contig 17621 bp, 4 predicted proteins | sample M140m3416metaG_FD_203699 | JGI IMG/M metagenome (GOLD analysis project Ga0315315, IMG submission 203699) | Ammonia-oxidizing marine archaeal communities from Monterey Bay, California, United States - M1 40m 3416 | ecosystem: Environmental > Aquatic > Marine > Intertidal zone | place: USA... | reverse complement strand
CGGGGGCGCTGCCGCGCGCAGAAGAGGCACCCCTGGACCCTCGTGCTGCGATGATGGCGGCGATCGCGGCCCGGAAGGGGCCTTCGGAGGAAGAGGAGAAGAAGGGGGAAGAAGAGGCACCCATGGACCCTCGTGCTGCGATGATGGCGGCGATCGCGGTCCGGAAGGGGCCTTCGGATGACGACGACACTGCTGATAAAGAAAATGCCTGGAAAGATGGCATGGAAAAAGGTCACGTTGGGAATTTGAGTGGTGACGCGCCCATTCCCCCGGGGTCCTTCCTTTCATCCCATTTGCCGGCGTTAGATGATAATTTTGAATTCCTAAGAAGCCTCTCTTCTGATTTGACGCAGCTCTCGTCAGAGGACGTCATCAATGCGATGCTTTTCTCTGGTCAGGAGTTTCTGGCAAAGGATGAGAGCGAAGTTTTCTCGTACATCTGCTTGCATGAGGGATTTTCGGTGAAGTCTTCATTGTTTGGGTCAGACAAGGATATGAAACTTGCTGAACAGATTATTTTGCAAGGAATATCTGTAGTCGATTGTGTTAGTGCCGGAGGCACAACTACAAGGGTTCATAATTGCCTTGTTGACGTCGGACTTCGCAATTCGGAACGTGCTCTTGAAATGCTAGCGTCTCTCGCAGTGTTCGAAGGGACGCATAGGGATTGGGGTAGAGCGTCCGACACACTGCAATCGGCGGTCCTCAGATGCGAGAACAGCTTACCACTATATCATCCGGTGACTATCGCTAGTATTATCGACCTTGCCGCTGCGCACCTAAATTCGGGTTGTGAGGATCTTGCGTTAAGTTGTATCACTCGAGCAAACCGAAGAATTGGTTTTTACCTGAGAGAACAAGAAGACGCTTACCTTCTTCTACAAAGAGAAAGTTCGGTTCTTTCCAGCCCTTTTGCCTTCCATCGGCAACATACAAACGGGGTGGGAATAGCCCATCTGAGTATGCTCAAGGCTTATGTTGCGACTCTTCTTCGAATGGAGCGCCGGAAAATGGCAAGACTTTGCGGCCCTAAACATCCCATGTCTTTCCTGTTTCATTGTTATCTCGGCGACGCTCTTGCTGTGCTTGCAAACTGCATAGGGTTGTCAAAATCAGAGTCTCTAAGCTCCACTCAAATTTGCTTATGCTGTGGGAACAAAGAAGACGCCGTGAGTCCAAATTTGACTAATAGCACAAGCGATATATGGGAACTTGCCGGGTCTCACTACCGCACGGCTCTACAGGGGTGGATCCGGTCTAAGGGCCCGTTCAATGATAATATCTCAGCGACCGCATGCTCGCTTGCTAGATGCCTACGCGAGTGCGGGAGAAGGAACGAGGCGATCAAAGTGCTTGCGTTGGTTGCTAGGAAAGCAAAGCAAGTGTCTCCTCAATCTGGAAGAGCGAAGAATGAGTCGGGTCCCATGTGCTTGTGGTCGATGGCTGTCTTTTCGGCGGAAGAAAGCACCACGGAGGTGGAGGGGAGAAAAAGGGCGGGCGACATCCTTGGTGCAACGGCCAAGTTAATCGAAGAGCAAAGAATGGAACTGCCTGAGTTCCAATTCGCAAAACTGCATGCTTTGGTTGAGAAGGAGCTGTCCAAAATGAAATCTTAATATTTGATGCCTGGGACATCAATATGCATTGTACAAATATCAATACTGTAATTTTAGGGGAATGCTATCAATATTTATGCATATAATACTACTCTCTAGAGTATACTATGCATACGAGCTCGCGCGTACTATGCATACTCCCGTCGTGGTAGTAATATAATAATATAATATTATGCATAGTTACTACTAAAGTATGAATACGAACCATGGTATGCAATGGCGGAGTTTTTGCTTCGAGAATGCGTTAATTATGTCAGCTTAAAGCTCATAAAGCAGTCCAGCAGCCAGCCGATAACGTCGACACTCCACTCACAACGCGAAACTCGCTGATTTTTAAGGGTCGCCGAAGACCCCCCGTTCCCGAGAATGTCCCTGCGAGGTCGGTTTCTGATAGATAAAATCAAGGCGACGGTATCTCATCGTTTTACCCTTCCTTGTCCTCCATACGGTCTTCCCACCTACTGGGACGGAGTTTACGAAAAGCTCGGGCCTTCCGACGTTTATGAGTGGGGATCAACTAGTCTGACCAACCTGCTGCAACACCAATATGATCCTACATTATTTGCTAGGGAGATGCGTCACGTTAGCCTTGGAGAGCGTTCGTCTACCTCAGATCTCCATAAAGAGTCCGATGCCAATCCCGACGCCTCCGGACACCAGCTCGACCCGACCGTTCAAACCACAAGCTTCGGAGAGGCCATAGGGGTCCATCAGCAAGAAGAGGCAAGAAGGGAAATTTTGCTTCTGGGATGTGGTAATTCAAAAATGGGAGAGGATATGATACGAGCCGGATGGGCCGGGCCAATTATCCAGGTCGACGTCTCGCAGCGGGTGGTCAACACCATGGCTGAAAGGTGTTCGCAGTATGTTTCTGACGGGCTCATGTCCATTGTGCACGATGATGCCACTTCACTTACCGCGTTTGAGGACGGAACCATCCACGCGTGCATCGACAAGGGACTCATAGATGCCCTCTTTTGTGCAACAAGACCGGATCAGATCCAGGATGTAATAAAAAACGTCAACAGGATCCTAGTCCCCGGAGGTGTCTTTTGCTTCTTTTCATTCTCAAGGCCAGAATTCTTGCTGGACCAATTGCTGAATGATCCAACTCGTAGTATGGACAAGAAAAGGAGCAGTCTGGTAGATCACAGCAAGAGGAAGTGGAGCAACCATAAATATCAGAAGGATTCGAAGTCTTGGGACGATGTTCAGGTACGCGCTTTAGATTCCATCCTGATGTACAGATTCGTCAAGTCGGTGGCATCTCCTGAGATGGAAGATCGGTTAGAAAAGGCAGGCAGATTAAAGCGAAAGCAAATGCAACGGAGAAGGCAACAATAACTGCAAGTTGGGATACCTAGCTACATTGTGTTCCTGAGACACACATACTTCGTAAATATATACAAGTCGAAATAGCCTCCTTATTAATTTATTGTTAATGATGCAATTAATGGATAAAAACCGCCCCACCCCGACAACATTTCCAAGATCGCAAAGATTCGACCTTGAACAATTTGCCCGTTTACCGGTTCTGGCTTGCGCTCCATTCCTTTTTGTACCTCTCAACGTGCCGACGCTTAAGTGGAATAGCGAAGGCCCTGTTGAACACAGCATCACTATCAATATTCAATGGTAGCTCTCGGAAGTATCCGAGTATGTCTTCAAAGTGCAGCTTCATTAAGTCCGACGAAGAGGTGTCCAAAAGCGCCAACGTAATTCTGTATACAACCTTCCAGCCCTCTGCAAGAAAGCAATCCAAAATCCTTGTCACGAGCTCAAAGGGGAAGGAACTGCTGTACAACGTCAGCAGCCACTGTGTCGCGTACATGGTGATGTGTACGTTCTCCCTCTCCAAATGCCTGGACAATCTGGGTAAGAATTGGCCAACAAGCTTGTCGGCAACATAGAGGACTTCGTGAGCTCCTGACATCCCTTCTTTGAATAATCCGCGCATAGTGTAGGGCGACTCGTTCATCGCGGCGACGAGCGTCCAGAAGGCCTCCTCTTCGGGCATGAACGCGATGAAGGTGGCCGCGATGAAGTTCATGCCTTGACAATATCCTACCTCGGGATCATATACACTGTACGCTCTTAGGACGCGGCGAAGACTTGCTTGACCGCCAGTTGCTCCAGTATAATCCGCCTTCTTTTGCTCGCGCTTCTCTTCACGAGTCAGCTTTCGGGGAGAGGTCTCGGTAGACGTGGCTCCGGCATCTGCAGTCAAAATATTACCACCTAGACCTTCTTCAGTGGCTGCAACTGCATTTATACAAAATGGGTCGAGGCTGCCATCAGCAGCAGATAAGATCAATTCCGCCGGAAGTGTCCCCAAGTCAACCTGTTCCAGATTCGCATTGCACTTTTGCATGGCGTCAAAGAGTGTTGTGCCGATGATTGCAGCAGGGGCATCTGGTTCGATTGGTACGTCCACGTCGACAGTGGTTAAGGAAAACTCGCTCCTACCATTCGTTCGGGGCGCGCACCCACTGCTTTTTGAGCTACCCGCAGCTGTTCGTGCAGACGGAGTAGGACCCCCCCCGATAATGGCATCCAGCTCGGCAACGAGATTGGAACTACCGTCCTCCGCCAGCTGCTTCGACCGGGCCGGTCGAGTGTCGCGATTTAGATGTCCGCTAGAGTCAAGGTCTGAATTATTATCTCCGGGGCTTTTGGGGGAGCTAGCTTCGTCCGACACTTCTTCTTCCGACGATTCTGCAAACATGTAATGCCTCGGAAAAGTGCGATAAATATCCCGCTCGATAGTTTCCTGTGTTGCCCTCGGAGTGACACGATTCAAATCCCGATCTTGGGAATGTTCGATCGCTTCATCGCTACTGATATCGTTACTTCCATCATGCGTACTCTTTGCATGGCTGCCATTCTGCTGTAGCATTTTGTCGCTCTCCCCTCCTACCCGGGCCGAGAGGGCCACAAGCGTTGTATACTCCCCCGGATCCGTCACCTCAACCCGGGATTGGGCGCCACCCAGCTTGGCCCACACGACGCCTCGCAACCCGTGCGGCACACCTTTTCGAATGCGCTTTCGAAGCGTCTCGCGCCGCTTCCTTGCCATTCGCCTTGACGAAGAGCTATTTGTTTGTGTGAGGGCTGAGGCGGAGGCGGGGGCGTCCTCGCTCGGCGATGCGGACGTCGAGTCGGCAAAGCTTTCCCACGAATCCAGCATCATGCCCCACTTCTTCTCCCTGCTGGCCTCCAGGGCCGCAGCAGCAAATGCCGTCGCGCTGTCCGCGCCGTTGCCAGCTGCGGCCAGATATCCGCGGGAAGATCTTGACGATGGCCCAGCCCCGAGTTGGGACCCACGGGATCCTTTGGCGGGTCGAGTGCCGCCTTCGAAGTCATCTATGATGAAGCCGTAGCGGTCTATGCTCCTTCTATCGCGCTTGCTGGTGCTAGGAGAGGGCAGTTCCGAGGCCGCCGAGGACGGCGAGGTTGGATCCGCTATCGGACCAACCGAAGCCGAGGCGGATGCCGATGGTCCTCCTTGCGTCATCAATTCAGCACAAAAATTAAAAAGTAAAGGTTATTACTAGTCTAGTATGTTCCCTCTCTCTCGTTGGAGGAGTCGAGTTTTCACTGACATCAGGGCACCCGGATGTTTCCAACTTACTGTAGGGCCAACGAGCTCGTACGCGCATTGCCGATGCCGCTTGCTCGCTCGCAAAACATAAAGCTATAGGTGTACTCTCGTAGTAGTATTTCGGTTCCTCTAGCTAGTACATTATTAGTATGCATAATTCAGTATGCATACTAGCTAGTACTCTAGTAATATGCATGATACGAGTCGTACACGTTTAGTCCTATTCTATGAAAATTGAACGCTTTTTTTGGCTTACGAGCTAATAAAGGTGTTATGAGTTTTCCCGTTTGCAAAAAAAAAATCCACAAGGGAAGCGAATCGACACGTATTGATACTAACTACTAGTAGGTACAGGCATTACTAGTAAGCATCGAATCGCATCACATCGCTCCAGCTACAGACGCATATAAATACAGCAAGGACGACCTGGAGAATGCCTGCCGCGTCGTCGAGCACCAGAGCATCATCAGAGCATATTCCACTTCAGCAACATGACGTTCCACTTCACAATCCGTGGTGGGCCCTGCCTCAATGCTCATTCCCACATCACCCTTTCCTCTGAAGATATTACATGCTACGTGGGACGGGATAAACACGAGAACGAGTATCTCATCAAATATGGTTGGCCTGGCGATATCTGGTTCCATGTGGATGGACTCTCGTCCGCCCACGTTTACTTCCGCGTATCTACCCATGCTGGACCCATTCCCGTCACCGGTATCCCCATTGACGACCTTCCAGAGGCCAGTGTGGAGGATATGTGCCAAATAGTGAAACACAACTCCATAAAGGGCACGAAGATGGCGTCGTGCAAGATTGTCTACACCCCCCACTCTAATCTTAAGAAAGAATTCACCATGGACTCTGGCACCGTTACCTATCACGACACCAGGCTTTGCCGATTTCGTAGGTGCGACAAGGACCGGCAGCGTATCAAGGAAATAGAGAGATCTAAAGTTGAACGGACCAACGTGGACTACTTTGCCGAGATGAAGGCTAACGAGCGGCGCATCATCGAGAGAAAGAAGAGGGACAGGAAGATGGACCAATACGATCCAATCCAAGAAGAAATCCACGCAGAGAGGACCAAGAAAGTAATGGGTGATCAGGAAAGCGGAATCGACGCTGGTCTTGCGGCCCTTGGGGAAATAAAATTCGAGAGCAACCCCCACGCCCTTTCGGGATCAGACGGAGTGAAACGTGCGGAAGTTGAGGTCAATGAACCAGTATGGGTAATAGAGGCAAGCAGTAGGATGATCGAACCGGTAGTCGACATCCAATTTCTTCGGGCAAGAGGCTACACTTCTCAGGAGGCAGCAAGTGCATGGGCTCCTGATAAGTCTGTTGTCAAAGCTTTGGAAGAGCTTTGGCGCGCAGCTGGAGGTGTCGACAAGCCCTCGTTGTCGACTAGCATACCTTCCAAGATCATGGAAGCGCGTCAGGAGGAGAAGGAAGTTCTTTGTGCAATTTTTGGTGAAGACGAAGGAGTTAGCTTTTCCGAGGATGAAGATGCTTTTGACATAGTGCTTCCTGTTACTGCGTACGAAGCCCCTGAACGTTATGGATTGCCGCCTCGGCTCATGCTTGAGGTATACGTTGATAATGACGTTGCGCCGCAGTACCCAAATGAGCCCCCTATCCTTGCTGTCGTCGGCGGAGGCCTACCAGAAGCAATGCTCGCGAAACTAACCAGTCGCCTGCGAGTCGAAGCAGTGAATCGTGCTCGGGAGGAGTCTGGTGAACCTCAGATATTCTCCTTATTGGGATTCCTTGGTGAAGAAGTTATGACGCTTGTCGAGGCAGAGAGCATAGACTTGAAGAAAATAGAGGAGGAAGAACGAGCGCAGGCCAAAGCTAAAAAGCTCGCTGAAGCTAAGGAGAGAGGGCAGACTACTCTTGACTCGCCTCTATCGCAAACAAAAGCCTTCATGTCCGATGCCGAACGTAGAAGTTACGCAAGGGATGTAGTATCTAAGGGCGCATATTCCAAGGTAGATGACGACTTTGTGAAGAAGAGACCGAAGGGCAAGAAGCACGACACAGGAGTGAGCGACAAGGCGCTCATTGACGATATGTTTGGTGCCTATGGGTTCTAGCAAAGTAGTGTAAGATTGTTATGCTACCTTTGTGCCGCTCCAAGGCTGCTGACAGATTACACACTGACTCTTTCCACTGCTCTGAAACCATTTGTAGAGGCAATTCGAGTGGAATCGATTTTGACAAGTTTTGCACTCGAGATTAGGCATGGTGTGGGTCTTGACGCAAAGGACTGAGTAGCAGACTGGACAAGGCTCCACACCATCGTATTCCTTCTCAACATTCTCCTTCCAAAGCATCAGGGCGTCAATTATAGACCCATCCTCAAAGTTGAGCATACGCGAGATCTGTAGCGCCCACCTGCGCCAGCGATTTTCGGGGATACCGAGCGTCTTCTTGCAATCGACCTCCGCATTTCGGAGGGGAAAGGTTGGAGGGATTTTGATAATTACACTGAGAGTACTCTCGTCTTGAACATAGGTGGCAGCAACCTCCCGACTGACGCAGCTGCCCGTGACAGACATTTCCCCAAATATGTTTGTTAGTCCTTCGATCCGAGAGAGATCCCTCCGAAGAGTTTCGGGTGCGACCATCTTCTCAACAAAGTCACTCAGACTACTTCCCATCGATCGTGGACAGTCGTCCGAGATCCATTTCTTGGCCAAAGTAGGAACAGATTCAATCGTTCGAAAGACAACAATAGTTGCAACCTCAGTCAGGTCAAGGTGAGAGTTACGTGAAAAACTTTGGTTCAGATCAAGGCAGGCCATCCAAGAGGTGTCTCTAAAATTCAGACATGCGTAAGATAAAGCTAATGACAAAGCTTCGCCAACAGCGCCTGTCTGATTCAGATACGATGTGAGCGATGCTCGGTTCTTCATATCTGCTGATGCAGCACCGTCAAGAAACTCAAGAGTGATTATCCACTTCAATAAGAGAGTCATTGCATCTTGATCTCTTTCACTCTCTTTCCAAGCCTCCATTTCTTCCATCAAATTGCCTGGAAGCCATTTGGAAGATATGGCAACATCATTCTCTAGTTCATTCCCCTCTTCGTTGTCAAGATTGCGCTTCCATCTGTCAACAAGTCTTTTTTGAGTACCAGAAGATATTCTGAAATTGGCATAGACTTCCTCTTTCTGCCTCGCCAGGTAGAGAAGTAATTGCAGCGTGCATTGTAGTTTACTCGAGGAGGATAAAGTCTCACACAGGGATTCAATGAATATTCTTGTACCAGCTATCCAACTTCCCGTAGGCGCGGAAAGGTTGTACATGATAAGGGACGAAAAGAATCGAAGGTCGCTCTTATTCTCCGGCGGACCCTTCGCAAATCTTCTTATAAGAGCACAGAAAGCCTTAGGTTCTGCTTCCGTGTCGGCATCGCTATAATCCAAACAGTTGTGCGCACATTTCTGCACATGTTGAAAGGCCTTGGTCGCAAGAATAAAGTGGTCCGACGGGCAATCAGGGAGAAGCAATTTGGTCATAGTAATTGCAAGGATCGACATGGCTTTTAGGAGCGCTTCGCTGTCGGAATCAGGAGACAACGCCACTGTTAGAAACGTGATAATTGACACGAAAAGATCAGTCTCGTTATTGACCTTTGCGAGCATTTCATTATCATTGACAAGGGAGTGGATGGCAGCTATTAATGGGGCAGTTGAAATGTTGAGAATTGACATATTGCCTGGCGATGGTTCGGCGAATCTGCCGAACCCAAGCACAAGAGAGAGGCGATGAAGGAGTGGGGAAACTCCTTGGATAGATTCGCTGCTAAACATTGCCTCTCGCACTGTCGAGTCCAATTTGGACGTAATTGAGTAAATATCATATCGCATACTACCAATACCAGCCAATTTACCTACTCCAGATCTCGATATGGCGATGCTACAAAATTCTGCGGCTGATTCAGCAACAATGCTGTTCTCGCACACATCTCCCGGGGCTGATAGAAATGGTCTGACGACGCAATCAAAAATAGTGCTAGTCATGGTGCTGGCTTCTATTTCATGCTCATTGCTTCGGTAGGCCTGTTTTGTCATTTCTCGTGAATACTTCTTTAGGCGTGCAGCCGTAGTCTGACGTTCAGTAGTCTTGCCATCTTTCCCGTGGATACTTATGGTGAAATAAAGATGAGGATAGTCGTCACTGTGGATCTTCTCTACCTTCGCTTTTACAAGGTTCTGGTCGCTACCCTTGTTTGTTTCGTAAAAGAATGTACCTCCCTCAATGATTTCATTCGCTGCTACCTCATCGTTTCCACCACCGTCTTCTTCAGTGGGACACCGCCTTCCAAACAACTTTTCACTCAGAAAATCAAGTACTGCCACTGCTCTGCTCGGCATGGAAAGGGTATTATCAATACCATCACCAGCGCTAGATCCTTTCTTCATCGTCGAAGAAGCAATGTCCACCACAGTTTTGCACAAGGACAGCACATATTGACGAGGAAGACTTTCAACGAGATCGTAAAAATCGAACATAAGTGGATGTCGATCCAAGTTGCTTTCGAGAGCCACGGTTGTAGAACTATCAACAAGCGATAATAGTGCTGCAACGAAAAGGTCCACGCGGGCAGAGGCGTCATCATTTACATCACCACAAACCAGATACCTCCGTTTTGAAAAATCGTTGATATTGTTCATGAAATTAAGAAGACACACATAAATGCGGCTCGGGACATATTTGGAAAAGGAAGTCCATAGGATTGGATTATCCAATCCGACCAAACCTAAGCTGGGACTCTGATCTGAGCAAAGCTGGAAAAGTCTCCAGCTTTGTTTTGACCATTCATTGGACAACCGATTGGCCTCAATATCACTCAGGATTTCGTTGCGATCGACAATTTTTAGCAACTCCGCGCGCGTGATTGCCTTTGCAGTTTCGATAAGTTCATCTTGAAAAGAATAGAGGGACCTTCCAGGCGCGATGTATTCAAAGGCTTGTCTGCAATTCACTTTCCACGACTGCAGCAAAAGTCTCGAAATGTCCGACCTGTCGAAAGCGGTCAAGTCCTTGCCTGCGAGGACAACTAGAACTTCAAGAAGAATATGATATCCCGGCGAAAGTGTCATGTCTAACCTATTACCGATGGGACACACAAGAGAAACCCATCTTTTCACGACACTGCGGTCGACCATGACCTTCAGATACCTAGCGGTGCCCCCAGTCAAAGTATGAAGGACTTCACGGATACTGCGACATTCCTGAAACGAAGCGTCTGCGGGTAGTAAAACAATAGCTTCACCAAGCTCAACCGCAAAATCATTCAGCACCTTACAACTGATAATACCGCTGTCATCGAGATCTGCGATGGCTAAAAGTGATCGCGAAAAAACCGCCAAGTCGATGTTTCCTTCCACCATTTGTCTCAGAAAGGCCTCCCACGTGCGCCGACGTTCATTCTTTCCGACTGCTTGAAAGCAAAGGCTCAATATGTCAACGAATGTGTTGGAGTCCGGTGAATTGGTAGGATCCAGCGCAGAAGACGAAAAAAGAGTAACCATCCACTTTGCCAAGGTCACAGCAATGAAAGGTTCGACACCACCTCCATCAAGGACGTACAAAACACCACAATACCTCATCACCTCAAGGAGTAAATTCATCCTTGCCCCTGTTGGAGGCACTGATGCGGAGTCAACAATCACTGGCAGCACGCACTCTCTCAAAGTGGGATGTAATCTCGTTTTGGTGTTGTCATCCTTCGAATTTGCCTTAGCAGCCAATCCTACGAGCTCACTCAGCCTCTGAATATCGGGACCTTCATCGGCACTAGCTTTCTCTGATATGACACCACGCACTCCGTCCGTAGACCAGAACCATTCCCTGATATGAAAAAGGGCACAGTTTTCGCGGCCGCTTTCTTCGTCAGAACCTTTTTCGAGTCTGCTCAGATCACGGAGAAGAGCACTTCTTAGTCCACATAGCGATTTCTCTGACGATCCAGAAATACCTTTGCCACCCTTCTCTTCTTGGCTCAAATAATAGTGAAGGACGTTCAAAAAGTATTTGGCGATGTCCTTCCCCCCGCTTATCAAAGAATTGTCCTCATTAAGATTGTTTGGTTGTCGCCTCAGAAGCAAGAAAGCCGCTGTCTCGGCGGTAGCTGTGGCCACAGCAGCTTCGTCGGCTCCATTGATAGTATAATGATGGCCCTCCCAGATTGATGCCAGCACCCTGACGTGAGAACCAGGGAGGCAAGCCACGAGAGGAAGGACGATAGGGGTCCAACGTGAGGCGGGAGAGCCGTGACAGGCTCGGCGAAAAAGCTTGGAAAGGGCAGATACTGTTCTGTCCGGGTCAATCCCAACCAAGTCAACATCCCAGGCTACCACCATGCCCCCGTCGAAGGACGCAACGTACGAGAGTACGAAGTCAAGCATCTGCCGCATATTCCCTGGGTCCTTCTCCGTGCTAATTACGGAGGGAATCAGGTTCGACAGCTTACTGGTGCTTCCGCTCGAGGAGGCTGTATTATGAAGCAGAGAAGGAGAATGCTGAGCCATGACGGAAAGGAGGGCATACGTTGATCGCCGAAAGGGAGACCTTAATGACATTAGGTGACGCCAGAGCGCCGCCGCTGGGGACTTTGCTTCTCCAATGTTCAGCAGATCTGCGTAAGACCAGCGATGATTGTTTCTAGGCTCGGGAGAGGCGTCAATCAGAGCCGACACTCCATCGAGCGCCGCCATCACCGCTCTCTCGTATCTCTCTTCACTTTCCTCCCGTTCTTCTTCGAGAGAACTAGGTGGAGCACAGTGCTCTTGTTGCTGTCTTTTCTTTCCCTTGTCGCCTCCTCCGCTACCAACGTTTCCTAGAAGCGCGTCTGCCACCGCAGCCTTGGTCCTGCCATAGAGGGCAGCGTCCAAACCGCCCGCACTGCCCCCAATCGAGAGCAATTCGATAGATGAGTTCAGAACGGTTTTCTGCAATGTATGATCAGTCGTTGACGTCGATTCGGCCTCCTTCCCGATATCCTCCTGCGCACAACGGATCACGGCCGCAGCAGCCAAGGACACCTCGCTAGATGGGTCAAGGGTGGCGGCATGGCAAAGGGCCAAGACTGAAGTTGATGGCAGCCGGGGCAACACGAGGGCGCCGTGAGAGAAGACAACAAGCCCCCTCCATGCCCGGGGAACGCAGTCCCTGGCGGACAGGATGGCCTGGATCGCTTCGGCCCGCACTGATGGCGCGTTGTCCCAAAGCAATTTCGTGATTGATAGGTACACGAGGTGCGAAAGGGCCTCCACCCTCTCTGGTCGGCTGGGGGCGGCGTCCCCTGAGGTGAAAGCATAGTACCGCACCTCAGCGAGGGCCCTGACTCGGGTGGTTGCATCCTTCTTCTGCCCAATGCGGCGAAATAATTGTTGGAGTCTAGGATCGGTCCCATTGAAGACTGGGGAGGGAGCCGCCCGCACAGCGGAGGTTGCGTTCGCGGGCGGTCCCACTTTACCGCTCGCGTCGGCTGCGGGCGGCGAAACTGCCGCTACTGTGGGGGAGGACGAGGCAAAGGCGGAAAAGCCAATGAAGTCTCCTGACGCCGAGGCCGAAGCCTTGTTCAGTCGCGTCTTTCGCTCTCCCTTGCCCATACCTGATGTATCAGCTGATAGCAAGGGGACACGAAGAGGCCGTTATCTATCAGAACCTCAGCTCCTTGGAATTCCTAATGTAATATTATATTTTATTTTTTATTGTTTGCCAGATGATGAGATTGAGATGAGAGAGATTGCGGTGGGGTACTACGAGCTCGTACTACTCTAATACGAGGAGTACTAGCTAGTATGCATACTACGCATACTCCTAATTAGTAATTAGTACACGTTACCCGCTATGTAGAGTGATAAAGTTAAATTGTGCGGTTCTCCGTCCTTACTATTATATTACGAGTCGTAGTACACATGTATGTACATACGAGTAATATTATTAATTAATTATTATTTTTTATTAACGCAAGAGCGTTTGATCGTTGTTTTTTGGGCATTGGGTGCGTCGAGCGCAAGAAAGAAAGTACGAGTAATATGCATAATATCTTATTATCATAATAACCCTCAACAGGGTCACGCACATGGTCGAACCCGACGACAGGTTCGGGAGGGAATTCTGCCCCCGGTCGGGGCGGCCTCCCTACTTCGACGAATCTTTCTCGCGGCGTCATCAAGGCGGCTTAGGTTGGCTGTCCGGTGCGCCTACCACCCCCGGCCAGCACGGACATCTTGGTGCCCCCCTCTCAGATCTTCGGCGGCGAGCGACGGGAGGGACAGCGTCGGCTCTAGGACTGGACCTTCTGGAGGCAGCCGTCGCTGCGCAGAACGACGACGGCCAATACCAGCTTGCCGACCATGAGGTGGACATGGCTGGTGGTTTAAAATCGCCATCGGGCACGCCTGTGCCCCCAAAGAGGCGGCCATCCCTTTTGGGGAGCCTGAGCCTACAATCTTTTGCCCCTTTCGTCAGCCCTCCGGCGGCCCTTCAGCGGCGGATATCAAGGGGGGGCGGTGCTGACGGGGACGGCGGCGGTCTGCTGGACGACGACGCACCCGCGTCACCGCGCCGCACATCATCGTACGGCTATTTTGCCTCTCCTGCTCACGGTTCCCTGGCCCCGGCCGCCCACGGCAGGGGCGGCTCGGACGGCTCCCCTCTCCCCCACAACGCTCTTCAACCAGACCTGATAAGCAAACGCAATGCTATCGTACCAACATGGAGGCTCAAGGAACGGATGAAAACATACGGAGTGGGCATGATCCTGGCGCTCAATATTGGCACGGATCCCCCTGACGTCGTCAAGCGGAACCCATGCGCAAAGCTACAGTGCTGGATCGACCCGACCACCATGTCAAGGGCCAAGGCAAGAGAGAGGATAGGGGAGAAGCTCGAGCAACAGTACGCGCGATGGCAGCAACGAGCCAGGCTGAAATACAAGCGGGCGCTGGACCCAACGGTGGAGGACGTCAGGGGGCTCTGCGTTACAATGCGGAGACAGGCCCGAAACGAAAGGCTCCTACTCCACTACAACGGCCACGGCGTCCCACGACCGACGGCAGACGGGGAGATATATGTCTTTGACCAGAACCATACACACTTCATCCCACTGTCAGTCCTTGACATGAGAAGGTGGATCGGAAAGCCCACCATCATTGTTCTGGACTGCTCTGGCGCCGGCGTGCTCGTCCCCTACCTGATAGGATCGCTCGATCATCCAAGCCCGTCGCAACAGACCCCGTCCCAGCCCCACCAGGGTTCCGATGGCGGGACTGCGGTCCATTTAAATGCAGGAGACGGCTTAAATCGAATGAAGGGGGAGTCTGAATCGGCGTACGCAGCTCGGACCGTTAAGGATACCATCGTTCTATGCCCTACGTCAGCGGGCGATCTGCTTCCTTTGGGTCCTGAGTTTCCCGCCGATCTGTTCACGTCATGTCTGACGACGCCCATCCCGGTCGCCCTGCGTTGGTTCGTTCACCAAAATCGACTGAGTCGGGTTAGTCCTATTGATCCGGATTTGGTCGATTCCATTCCTGGAAAAACAAATGACCGGAAAACTCCCCTTGGAGAACTTAACTGGATTTTCACGGCAATTACTGATACGATCGCGTGGAATGTCCTCCCCAGCCCTCTCTTCCAGCGACTCTTCCGGCAGGACCTTATCGTTGCGAGTATGTTCCGCAACTTCCTCCTAGCAGACCGGATTTTGCGGCACCAGAACTGCACTCCTCTGAGTCATCCCGCGTTGCCCCTGACGCATGATCATCCCCTCTGGCAGGCTTGGGACCTGGCAGTGGAGACCTGCCTCGATCAGCTCATGCGAAATGGTACGCTGGGCGTCAACGGGACTGTCCGCGCCAGTGTGCCTTCCACACCTGCCGAAGATGAAGGCAGTGACTCTGAAGTGAGTGGAGGCGAAATCCAGGGATCCAGGCTAGGAGCAGGAGCGCCCTTGACTAAAGAACAGCTTCTCTCATCGGGCTCTACCACATCGCTTCCAGTATCGTCCAAGAAGAGCATCACTGCTCCTTTTTTCGCGGAACAGCTAACTGCCTTCGAAATATGGCTTGACTTTGCCTCGCTCAAGCTAGAGGGTAGTGGCGGGCGAAAGGTCCTGCGATTTGGGCAAGAGGGTGAAGTGGAGCTTGGAGAAGAATCTGGAGATTTCTTCCACCTGGAATCACCTGAGCAACTTCCAGTCGTGCTTCAAGTTCTCTTGTCTCAGGCCCACCGCGTCAGGGCCCTCGCTCTGCTCCGTAGATTTCTTGATCTTGGCGATGCAGCAGTCAACCTCGCCTTATCTGTTGGAATATTTCCTTATGTACTGAAGCTGCTTCAGAGCTCAATCGACGAGTACAAACACGTCCTCGTCGGGATATGGGCTAAGATACTCAAATTTGACTCCAGCTGTCAGGCAGATTTAGTCAAAGATGGTGCCCTACCACACTTCATCCGCCACCTCCACTGGGGACTGCCGGATGCCGGCACATCCGGTTTGCCCCCTTCTACGTCTCCCACTGTTACTGCATCTACGATAGGCACCAGCGAAGATGCTGCAGAGCAGCGCACCATGGCTGCGGTTATTTTGTCGGCAATTTGTGCTGACTATACTGCCGGACAAAACGATTGTTTGGAAAAAAATTTACATCTCACATGCGCCTCCCTCTTATCGTCTGTAGAGTACCTTGATACAATGGATAGCAATGATAGTCTTGGATCTGAACGGAAATTGCTCATAGAGACAACTGTTCCAGCAAGGTTCCGTCTTTGGCTTTGTCTATGCCTCGGGAACTTAGTCAATGACAATGCTGTTGCTGAGGCGAAGACATATGAGGCAGCCATTCACTTACGGCTTTTCGCTAGATTAAAGGATGATGTGCTAGATGTTCGGGCGGGCGCCTGTTACGCCCTTGGATGCCTTATTGGTTCAGCACAAGACGCTGAGGGTACAGGTCATGATGACGACAGCCACGTCAACTCGACTGCTTCTAATCCTGTTCCTCCTACCCTTCCTCAAGTTCTCCCTGGCATGTCTTCATCTTTTTTACCTTCTGCTTCAGGTTTGACGATGCAAGCTAATCCTGGACTGAATCTTTCGTGGCAGCTCAACCAACACCAGCAACATCAACAGCCGCAAGTCATACGAACGCAACCTCCTGGCCTAAATACGAATAACCAAATGATATATAACCCAATCCAGAATACGAATCCCGGTGGCGGCCTGATGCCAGCCCCCATCCTCGGTGTGGCTTCGTATCCAGCAAATTTTTCGGCAGCACCGTCCATTTCATCACCATTTCAGATACAGCAGCAGCAACTTCACCAAGCGACTCAATCAGAACCCCACCGTCCATCTACGCCGTCCATCTACAAAGATCAAAGGAGACTGGACTTTGATTTGATTAATGCTAGACAATTAGCAGATACGGCGAACGAGGATGGAAGTCCGACGGTTCGATACGAAGCTGTCTTATCTCTTGCATCATTCGTACGGAAATACCTCCACGCTTTTATTGCCGCAGCTGATGATACCTCATCCCGCGCCGAAGACGAACCAAAATTATCGTTCGGGGATCAGACCTCTCCCCAGGCTGGTTCTAGGCTGAATATATTAGAAACAATCCCTGACGAGGGTGAAGACGAACTGGATGGCGAAGACACTGCAACAAAACGAATGAAAATGCCCTTGGGAGTGACGAAAGATCAAGCCAAGAGCTTTACTTTGCTATGGTCGAATCTCCACTCCCTTCAGCGCAAAGAGCCATACAAACATGTGGCTTATACCTTGGCGTCTCTCTTGGCGGCAGTCAACGAGAATGTATTTTTGCTGCGAACACGTTTTATGCAAAACGATATGGATATAAAGCGCCCATTGACGCATGAATCCCAACCCATGCTTCATGGATCAAATGCAGCAAACCCGTCTACCATGACTGAGAAATCATCCGACATTAATTGTGTTGGCTCCAGTGACGCTCCGATTCTCTCATTGCGTCGTAATATTACTGAATCGTGTATAAGCCAGACGACTTCAAAGATAGATCAACCGGAACTTTTGCGGTCATTGAGCACTCAACATGTCGATGCTGTCGACATCGTTAACCTGAGAGTGACTGATACAGAGCTCAACTTTGAATATTCCCCTCCTTCATCAAGATTTTATGAGTGGAAACGATCTGAGTTCGGAAACGCGTCCGAGAAACCGCGAGATCTCGTTTCTGTGCCATTGGACCCCTTGAGCCATGAAGGAGCTATCCAAATTTATAGAGAGAAACGAAACTTGGCTCTTCACGAGGAGAGCGAACTCCTTGTGGAACAATTTGCCTGCTTGGCTTCAAACCCAATGCAACAAAAGAAGCGGTCTAAGTACTCCGGTGACTTAG